>Ga0208790_1000824_pt1 | contig 13991 bp, 11 predicted proteins | sample 10_taG_FD_184083 | JGI IMG/M metagenome (GOLD analysis project Ga0208790, IMG submission 184083) | Marine viral communities from the Subarctic Pacific Ocean - 10_ETSP_OMZ_AT15264 metaG (SPAdes) (version 2) | ecosystem: Environmental > Aquatic > Marine > Oceanic | place: Pacific Ocean | collected... | reverse complement strand
CGTCAACGCGCCGAATACAACGAAAAACATGATAAATTGTTCGATCAGGCACAAAAGGCCATAGACGCAGGAGAACCAGAGAAAGCATATCAATATTTGGCTCAAGCAAAAGAATTAACAAAAGCTTTCGAGAAAAATCCCTTCGGTGCGCGCGCGCACGTTGAGAAAGATAAAAAATGAAAAAAACACAGTTGAAAAAGATTTTAAAACCTTTAATAAAAGAATGCGTAAAGGAGATCATGGTAGATGAGGGCGTATTATCAGGCATCGTATCAGAGGTGGCTCGTGGAATGGGTGGAGTTCAAATTAATGATGCACCGCCTAAGATCGTCGCGGAAAGATCCGATTCCACACTCAAAAGAATGCAACGTAATGCACTTAACACAGAGCAAACAGCTAAACTAAAAGAACATAAGTCAAAACTGATGGCCGCTATTGGTGGGGACGCCTATAATGGTGTCGATTTGTTTGAAGGAACAACGGCCGCCCCGGCCCAAGCGTCAGCAACTCAAATGGCATCTCCTCTTTCAGGACAGGCACCGACGGATGCGGGGGTTGATATAACAAATTTATTTGGTTCTGTGAGTACGAATTGGAATGCTCATATGAATGTAATAAAAGAGCGAAAGTAGAGGCAAATTGTGGCTGTAAATGTGAGGGTTGAACTGCGCCGAGGAGAATCGAGCGAACGCCTTATAAGAAGATTTATCAAAAAGTGTAAAAGAGAACGAATTGTGGAGACGTATAAGACCAGAACTGATCATCATATTAAGCCCTCTGTTAAGAAAAAACTAAAGAGGCAGAAAGCAATTCGTGAAAGACAAAAACTACAAAGGAAGAAACATGATAAATTGTTTAGATAAAACACTTCATTGCGTGCTATTTAGTAGGCGGAGGTAAAAAATATGACGACTTTTCAACATAAACCAGGATTAGGCCTAACCGCTGCATATCAAGTATCCGGGAAACCTTTTGTTACGGGAGGCCTTGACTGCTCGGACCCTACGCTGCTTGAGTTCCCCTATGTTACGAGCTGGGTTGCAATAAAGAATAACGATAGCGAGGAGCCCCTTCGGCTCGGATTTTCTAAGCTTGGACTGATGGGCTCGAATTATGTTACCATTGCGCCACAGACCAGTGCAACCGCCGGCAACAAAGGCGCCGACGCGCGAATGTATGATTTAAAAGTAACCGAAGTCTGGCTCTCGGGCTCTTCTGATGTCGATGTGTTGGCCGGCCTTACGTATATTGAGACGGGTCAGATTAATAATTCGTCAGTGTCACCCTCTGGGTCAAACTGGTCTGGCTCTCTCGGCGCCCTTGTAGGTTAGGGGGACTACGGTGTGGCCAAACAATACACAGGCTGGGCGTATGTAAGCGGCTCTGGCAACGATGTTAATGCTGATGGTCCCGTGGGGGCCGTTCAATATCATGCGGATGGAGCCGGATCCATCAGCGGCTCTAAAGAATTATTATTTGTAACGTCCTCTTCCCCTTATCAATTACGTCTTACGGGCTCGCTACATGTTTCGGGCACCATTACGGCTCTAAACTATGATGTTGTAAACCACACAGTTACATATTTCTCTTCTAGTGGCGATTCAAAGTTCGGGAACTCCATAGATGATCTTCAAGAGTTTACCGGATCCGTCCAAACCAGTGGCGCTGCGAATTCAACGCTTTTCCGAGTCGACGGGGGAGCCACATCACCTGTTATATTTGCTACCGGCTCCGGTCGAGTTGCAATTGGCCACGATTCGCCTAACTATGCTCTTTCAGTTAATGGTTATATGGAACTTGGAAATGGGAGTGGCCTCGGGTATGTCGTGTCGCGCGGCGATGTCGACACGTATCTGAAATTTCACAATGATTCTATTGCACTTGTTGCCGGAAACAACCAGCTTCTGACTTTAGACGAAAACGGTACCGACAAAGTTATACTGGGTTCTTCAATTTCAGATATCACTTATATCTCAGGAAATTTCTCTGTCTGTGAGGGCACCGCTTCAATAGCCCACCTTAGCGGCTGTTCGCCAATTCAGGTGCATGCGCCGATATCATCATCATATAACATCTCTGCTTCTTCATTCTATGGCGATGGTTCCAATCTCACAGGAGTTCCAGATATCACTGGAACGCCAGCAAACAATGAAATAGCAGTCTGGACAGACGCCGATACGTTGGAGGGTGAAGGAAAGCTTACTTTTGATGGTTCTGTGCTTACTGTTACCGCCGACGTCTCTGCATCGGGGAAGTTTTCGGCTACTTCATTCTATGGCGACTTCTATGGCAACAGTCTTATAAATAACTCCGGACACCTCACCATTCAGAATGAGGTTGCTGACAAGAAAATCATCAACAAGCTCGGTAGTACTGACTCAAATACCTCTTTTCAGATACGTGCCTCCGATAACACCGCGCATTTTGCGGTAGATGGAGCCGGCACGGTTGTTGTTACACCTACCGGTATATTGCAGATTAGCTCCGCTGGGGTGCTTTCTTCGTCTGCTAACCTTTCTGCTTCCAATTTCTATGTGCCCCCCGGCAATTCCATCTTCTTTGATGGAAGCAGCGAAACATTTAAGATCACAAACAACGGTACCAACCTAGACATCAATGGCGCCAACATTAATTTAAATGCGACTACAACAACCCTCAGCGGCGATCTTAGCGTTTGTGCGGGAACTGCCTCAATAGCCCACCTTAGCGGCTGTTCACCAATTCAGGTGCACGCGCCGATGCAAATACAATCTCTAGATGAAGGCGGCATTCTGTTCGCCGGCACGGACGGTGAGCTAAGCACCGACGTTGACAACCTCGAGTGGTCCACCGATCGCGACGACAACGACGGCTATCTAAGTCTGTTCGTTTCTTCTTCTGCTAGTGGTAGTGCCGCACTCGGTGACGGGATGTTCATGGTGACCGACGAGAACGACGACGACATCTGCTTTATCAGCGCTGACGGCGCCGAATTCGCTGTCGGCATTTCAGCATCTGCCAATGTTTCTGCGTCTTATTTCTACGGAGATGGATCTAACTTAACCAATCTTCCTGGTGGTGGTGGTGGTGGTGGTATCTTTACTGAGTTGGGTGCCACGACTGCAGCCACTACGAGTAGTGTTAAGATTGGTACCGGCTCCGCTCCTATGATTACTTTGGATGTCCACTATACCGGTAGCAGCTCCCCAGTAAACCTTTCAAATGATACTGGTGGCGGTGAAGTCGTATATTATGGGGGCTCCGGGGGGCCCCAGGTTGCTGGAGGCATCTATTACTTGAACAGTTCGGGCGACTGGGCATCAGTTGATAGCGCAACTACTGGAAGTGGACATAATCAGCTACTGGGCATAGCTCTAGGCATGAAGCCGTCCGCCGATGGTATTTTGATTAAAGGATACTTCGATGTGCATACTCACTATTCAGGATCCTTTATTAAGGGGGGCCCCGTATATATCCAATCGAGTAGCGTGGGACGAACCGCTACGGGTGGCGGCTATCTAAGTGGCGCCGCCCCGTCTGCTGGTGATTCATATGTTAGAGTTGTGGGTTATGGTACTGATACTGCAAATGTGATTTATTTTAATCCGGATAGTACTTATGTAGAGTTGGTTTAATTAGGACAAAAACGAATTAATGGAGAGACTGTAAAAGATGCTCTTTCCGGAACACATAGGCCTATAACGAAAGCGTGAGTAAAAAGAGGGGAGCATGACAGATGGGAATATCCAGAATCCAGGGACTTGATGCTAGTGTCATTAAATCTGTTGACGAAGTTGAAGTAAATGCTTCGTGGACCCAACGATATGCAATTGATTGGAGGGCCCAAGATGCGTACGACTTTAAAACATCCGGGACGAGCACAATTAAAGGAGTGTCGTGGTCGGTGGGGGATATGGCAAAAGCATCAAAAGTTGAAGTGGTTAATGGCTCGGGCCTTCACTTTGAGAGTGACGGAGGTACGGCAACCCAGTGGTATGAGGCCGCCCCAATTACTGCACCCCGCATTTCGGCGTCGGTTCAAGCCGGTTCTGACTCGGTTTATGGTTCGGCCACTTATACTCAAGCGTTATGTCTTCAGGCGATCATTAACCCTTTAACAGATTTGGGCGCCGACACCGACGAGTATGGCCTAGTCCTCATGAATGCTGCTACTGCATATTATGCGGTTACAGCCCGGCAATATAATGCGGCCACCTTTTCGGGAAAGGGGTCCAAATTGTTGCGTGCGGTTAATACTACTACTGCCGACGTTCCTGGCGCCGCCGAAGCCGCGCCACACAAATTTTTTGAGATAGTTTTTTTCCCGGGGGGAACAGTTTACGTTTCATCATCTCCGGATACAGACTTCGTGCAGCCGATGAGTACCACAACATTTCAAAAATTCATTACTACTAATTCAGTTATAACATCAACCGGCGGCGCCACGTCATGGGACAAAGATGATATGTATGTGCTTTTTTATTTGGCAAATAATGGTGCGAATGCATCAGATTTTAAGTTTGCTGTAGAAAAGTTTCGCATGCTTACGTTGGGAGAATAATATTAGATATGAGTAATATTAAATCTATTGGTGGAACTGAAATGGGTGCTGCTTGGACCACTCGATATGAAATTGATTGGACTGAGCAGTCTTCGTACGATTTTAAAACCAGCGGCAGCGCGACAATTGGGGGGGTGGACTGGGAAGTGGGGTCCATGGTCAACGCTAGTGCAGTCGATGTGATTAATGGTAAGGGCCTAGTTTTCGAAAGTGACTCTTCCAGGCCCTCTCAATGGTACAATGTAGGTGGGGGCGTACTCAGCGCCCCGCGCATAGGGGCGAAAGTCGACGCCGGCTCGGGCCCAATATATGGTGATACCGGCCTTAGTCAGGCACTTTGTTTTCAAGCAATCATCGAACCTCTCACAGAGCTAGCAGGCAAATATGACGAGTATGGCCTTGTTATATGCTCGATCGCTGACTGGCAGCGCTATTATGCAATGGTAAGTCGACAGTTTGATTCGACAACTTTTTCGAATATCGGGGGTTATTTGTTGCGGTCGGTAAATGATAGCGAGGCCCTCGTTGCAGCGGGCACTGAAGCCGCGCCTCATAGGTTTTTCGAAATTGTTTTCTACCCCGGAGGAATGGTTGTTGTATCTACCTCGGCAGATACGGACTTTGTAGAACCGCTCTCCGCGACAACTTTCCAAGAATTTATTACCACAAACTCAACCATTACCTCTACAGAGGGAGGAATAGCTTGGGACAAAGATGATATGTATTTTATTTTCTACACAGTAAACTGGAAAAATTACAGCGGGTCACCCCCGCCAACAAATTTTAAGTTTGCTGTAGAAAAATTCCGGATGCTTACGCTGGGAGAATAATATTTAGAAAGCGGAACAGGAGATTGGTTGATAAAATAACCACTTTAGTGTCCGAAATTATAACTATTAGTCATTTTCCTCGTCTTGCGTACTATTTATTTTTGATAAGATATATTTTTAGGAGTATTTTATGTCTTCACTATTAGAAGAAGCCATTGTCGACGCGAAGGCGCTCAAGGATGTTGCATTGAAAAATGCTGAAAACGTTGTGTTGGAGAAGTATTCCACCGAGGTTAAAAGTGCCCTTTCTACTTTACTAGAACAAGATGAGTTTGGTTTAGAAGAAGAGGCGCCTCAAGTGGACACTTCTTTTGCCGATGACATTCCGTTTGCTTTTCAAAACGAAGAACTAGATGCCGCGGCTGAAGGCGAATTAATTGAGATCGATTTCGACCAGTTAAAGGCCCGCATTGCTGAAGAAGAGGCACAAGGAATTGAGGCACAGCCCGAAGAGATGCTGTCCGCAGCAGAGATTGCGCCCGAGATTGCAGCTACGGAACTTGGGGAACAGGTTACGGACAAAGAGCTCGGCGATGATGCCGGTGAAGATGAGGCTTCCCTCGCGGGCGCAACCGCGCGCGTCAATCTAGATGAAGATGAAGAGATTAACCTTACAGAAGAAATGCTTTCTGAACTTATTGAAGAGTTAGTTGTAGATCTAAAACCTGTTCCGCAGGGATGGTCTTCGATTAATTCTGCTGATAACGGCGTTGAGCAGGCCAACAACGATGCAATGGCCGCGGCCCAAGATGCTCACCTTGAAGAAGTCGAAGAACTTGAAGAGGAAGAGGAAACGGCCCCCGACGTCACTCATATGGTTTATGAAACCAAAATTAAAAAACTTACAGAATCTACAAAGGAGCTTTATGCTCTTTTGATGAAAGCCAAGGGACAGCTTACACAGCTGAACTTGGAAAATGCCAAGCTTGTTTATCAAAACAAGGCACTAAACAGCGCCTCCTTGAATGAGCGACAAAAGAATAATATTGTCGAAGCTGTTCAATCTGCCAAATCTGTTGAAGAAGCAAATATGCTTTTTGAGACAATTCAAAACGCAGTGGGAGTTTCGAACTCTAATAGTTCGAGACCACAAACACTTCGTGAAGCTGTCACAAGGCCTACTTCGCTTTTAATCAACTCTAAGAGAAACAACGAGGCTGCAAAAGATCCAAAATTGGATCGCATGCTGCGTTTAGCAGGTTTGAATAAATGACATTCAACAACAAATATAGGAGGTTATAAAATGTCTATTGTACAGAAATTAACCGAAGGTATTGTCAACCGCGACCTTGCGAAGGAAGGTGCTGCTCTCATTTCAAAGTGGGAGAACACAGGACTTCTTGAGGGTATTGGTGATGATACCGCTCGGTCCGGGATGGCCCGATTGCTTGAGAACCAAGCAAAAGAGCTGCTCCGAGAGTCTTCCACCATGGCTGGTGGAGACGTGGAGGGCTTTGCGGCTGTCGCATTTCCCCTCGTTCGCCGTGTATTCGGCTCCCTGATCGCCAACGATCTCGTTAGCGTTCAGCCGATGAGTTTGCCCTCGGGCCTCATCTTCTTCCTCGACTTTACGTTCGGTGGAAACTACTTTGATACTGATGATCGTGTAGGATTTCAGGTTGGAGAATCGGTTTATGGTGGCGATCGTGTTGGCGCACAGATCACTGGCGGTGTTGACCTAGAGGGTCTAGAAGGCACCGACGCCGGCGGCCCTTACAACTTACGTAACGGCTATTCGTCTCCGACGGGTACTATGGCCAATACTAACCGGAACGTTTGCTGCTCGGGAACCCTGACCGGTCTGGGCTCCGTCGAACGCGATTCTCTCGGAGTCTCCACCTTCGCTGGTGGTTCGGGTCTGTCGCCCATCGATTCCGATTACGGTGATACGTGGACGGTTGACTATGTCAATCGCATCCTGCGTTTTGACCCGGATCTGACGTCTGGTTCGTCGTTTGTTATTGCTTCCCAGACTGGCCTCGCGGCCGCTCAGGTAAATCTTGACGATTTGGTTGCAATCTCTCAGACTGGTAGTAATATACCGGGCAGGACTTTGGTTCACAGACTTACTGTCCTTAGTAAGTCGCTCGACGGCGGAACGACGAATGGCGACGAATGTCACATTGTCTTTGTGGGCACCGGTACCGCAGACCAGACTGAGGCTGCGGTCAACGCGGGAGGTAGTCTTACCTTCACCGAGACTGATGACTTTGTGAATGCAAGTTCTGCTCGCGCCATTGGTGCTATCCGCGGTGATGCTAACTGGGGACTTGAGGGTAGTCAAGGCATCCCGGAACTCGACATTAAGATCGATTCCGTGGCCGTCACGGCTGTCACCAAGAAGCTCAAGGCCAAGTGGACTCCGGAGTTAGGACAGGATCTTAACGCCTACCACAACCTTGATGCGGAAGTTGAGCTTACTCAGATTCTTTCTGAGCAGATTGCTCTTGAAATTGACCGCGAGATCATCGAAGATCTTGTCAAGGGTGCTACCGCCGGTGTTCGTTACTGGTCGCGACATCCTGGTGAATTCCTTGTTCGCGAAACCGGTGCCATTTCTGATGTTACTCAGGACTTTACTGGTAATGTGAGTGAGTGGTATGAGACCCTCATTGAAACCATCAATGATGTCTCGGCACAGATCCATCGGAAGACTCTCCGTGGTGCTGCCAACTTCGTCGTCTGCGGACCTGAAGTTGCCAACATCCTTGAGTTCACTGCTGGTTTCCGTGCCAATGTGACTGCTGATAGCGACCGCGGCGACGCGGGTGCTGTTAAGGTTGGTTCACTTTCGAAGAAGTTCGACGTGATGGTCGATCCTTACTTCCCGCGTAACTTGATCCTTATTGGTCGACGCGGAAGTAGCTTCCTTGAGAGTGGTTATGTGTATGCACCTTATGTGCCGCTGCAGACCACGCCTACTATCTTCGGCGTTGAAGACTTCGTGCCCCGCAAAGGCGTGATGACCCGATATGCCAAGAAGATGGTTCGTCCGGATATGTATGGTTTAGTTGTCCTTCGAGGCCTCGTAGACTAATCATAACCGACGTAAGGTCAAAATAGTAAAAGCCCCGTCTCTTTTTGAGGCGGGGCTTTCTATTTAGTAGTGAACCAATAGAGGTATATTTATGGCCATCCCCACTTTAAGCCCCGCATCAACAACAAATTCTAATGTATTGCCTGCTACTGGATCGACCACGAATGTAGCCGCCACTCTTCCGTTTGGAATTTATGCAGCTGCAGTTAATTTTTTATCTGGCGCCGCAGATCAGGTAGCCTATACATATAAAAAGCTAGGGGGCGATGTTCTAGATATTGAGCTCGCTGAAGGGAATGTTTACGCTGCCTATGAAGAGGCTGTTCTAGAATATTCCTACATTGTTAATCTTCATCAAAGTAAGAACTCTCTATCCAGCCTAATGGGAGCACAAACTGCTTCTTTTGATGAAGACGGTCAAATTATTGCGGGAGATTCTCTTTCGGGAAGCAATGTCGAATTAAGATATCCACGTTTTGATTATGGCTTCGCGCATCGAGTTTCCGAGAGGTCCATTACCGAAGTGGGTCTTGGAGGAACGCTTCCTATATATTCGGGCTCCGTTAAAATGATACCGGGCCAGCAAGATTATGATCTGCAGTCAACCCTTTCGGCTTCGTCATTTTTGTCTGCCTCTTTCCCCTACTATGAACAGGTTCAGGATAAAAGAGTTGTAATTCGTAAAGTGTTTTTTAAAACACCTCGGGCAATGTGGAGATTTTATGGATATTATGGAGGCTTCTCGGTGGTAGGTAACTTGAGAACCTATGGACAGTTTGCTGACGACTCAACCTTTGAAATCGTTCCCACCTGGCAAAACAAGCTACAGGCAATTCAGTACGAAGATGCGTTAAACGTACGTATTTCTCATTATTCATATGAGCTTAAAAATAATCAGTTAAGGATTTTCCCGCAGCCAGACGAAACAAGTCCTGACAACTTTTGGGTGGAATTTACTATTGAGCAACAATATGCTCCATGGGAAGAAGGCAGCGGCCAACCAAAATCTGGCATAAAGGGGGTTAATAACATGAATACTCTCCCGTTCCAGAACGTTCCATATGCTAATATTAATGCCATCGGAAAGCAGTGGATTCGAAGATTTGCGCTAGCACTAGCTAAAGAAACTCTGGGGCAGATTCGTGGAAAATTTGCAGTCGTTCCCATTCCAGGAGAAAATGTAACACTGAATGCGGCCGATCTTTTGGGCCAAGCGAAAGAAGAACAAACAGCTCTTCGCACCGAACTCAAAGAAACACTTGACCAACTCACATATGCTCAGCTGGCCGCTACAGATTCTACGCTTCAAGATTCTACTGGGAAAGTGCTTCAGAATATTCCGATCGGCATCTTTGTGGGGTAATCTAGATGTCAGATCCAAAAAACAAGTGGACCCAACCGGCAGCACCGCCGCCCCCCATGTTTTTTGGGAAAAAGGAGCGTGATCTTGTCAAACAAGTCAATGACGAGTTAGTCGAAAGAGTCGTTGGCCAAACAGTAGCTTACTATCCAGTCAGCGTTGAGGAATCTAATTTTCATGATGTTTATGGGGAGGCCATTAATAAAATAACCCTACCACCAGTTCGTGTTTATGCCTACGTCGTGGTTGAAAACGAGCAGACCAATGAAAAGTATGGATATGATTATCAAACTAAGTTAACTGTTAATTTTCATCGACGTAGATTAACCGAAGATCAAGACCTATATGTACGTGTTGGGGACTTTGTTCAATATGGAGAAGAGTATTATGAGATAGTGCGTCTATATAATGATACTCGATACTACTTTGGCCAGGTTGAACACAAATTTCAAATAAGCGCCGAATGCGTGAGAGCAAGAAAGGGAGTGTTCCGTGTCAAAGCCTAAAAGTTTAGCAATTACTTTTGCAGAGGATCCTGCTCTCACTGCTGAGCGCATAGCTGAGGAAGCAAGAATTCAGAGAAAGAGACAAACCAAGAATATAACAAGCGTAAGGTCGCAACGTCAGATTGAGAATCCGCCCAAAAATCAAAACTTAGGTCTTAACAACCCTGATGGTATAAAAACGATTCCGTTTATGCCGTCGTCGCTAGAAACTATCGACGGCTCTGTTATGGATTATATAGAAGACAGGCTTGATATCTATGTTGATACTAACGATGGTTTTAAAAAGGTTCCCACTTTGTGGGTCACCGCTGAACGCGCTTATCAAATAAAGCATAACAAGGATTTGAGAGATAAAGAAGAAGCTCTCGTACTTCCTCTTATTACGGTTAATAGAACCAATATTGAGAAAAACCCTGCGTCTGAATATGCCATTCCTGCTGCAAATATCCCGGAGGTCCGGGACGCGATGGGGGGCTCTATTACGTATGCCAAACGGATATATCAAAAAAAGACAGCCGAATTTCAAAATGCTATGGCTAAAAGAAAGTTTAATCAAAATACGTGGCCTGGAATTAAAGACAAAAAGGTGGTATACCAAACGATTTCTATTCCTTTCCCTACATGGATAGCTGTTAATTATGAAATTTCTATTCGAACCGAGTACCAGCAACAGACTAATCAAATTATAAGAAAGTTTATTCGCCAAGGCGGCCTTAACCGAATGCCGTTTCGCTTAGAACGAGATGGTCATAAATTTGAAGCCTTTATAGATGGAAACTTAAACAATAACTCTAACGTTGCGGCTCTGAATATGGCCCAAAGAAATTATGAGTCAACTTTAAAGATGAAGGTGCTTGGCTACCTAATTGGGGACGGAGATAACCAAGAAAAACCAAATATTGTTTATCGAGAAAACGCCGTTGAGGTGAAAATCCCTAGGGAAAACGTGATATTAGGGGACATTCAGGAGTTCCTAGATAATTCTGGATTTTATAAAGAGTAATGGTTGTTTAGGGTTTCTTTCCACTATTTATATTTGAACACATACTTTAAGGTTCTGAGGAGACACAGCACATGTCCGTTGACAGATTTAGATTCGTATCCCCCGGGGTGTTTATCAATGAAATTGATAACTCACAAATCCCGGGACCCCCGGCTCTCGGAGCCGGCCCCGTAGTTATAGGTGTTTCAGCGAAAGGCCCGGCTTTAGTACCTGTTACTGTTTCAACTTATAAAGATTTTGTTGATTTGTTCGGGGCCCCTCAGCCCGGCAGCACTCGAAATTCTGATACATGGAGGCTTGGCAATAGATCCAACCCTACGTACGGTGCATATGCGGCCCAAGCCTATTTGGCCAACGCGTCTCCCTTAACATACATTCGGCTTGTGGGTGATCAAGATCCTGCAGCCACGGAGGCCGCTGGTTGGGAAGTTCCAGACTTCGCCTCGGATGAGGCATCCACGACCGGAGGCACTTATGGCCTCTTCATTATAGGAACCGGTTCAGCCGCCGCCACCCCCGCCATCGGTCATGGCGAGGGAATGCTCGCTGCTGTTTTCTATCTTAGTGGTACTGCCACGACAATCGGCTTGAGCGGCAACGTCGCCGGCGTCTCCGCTCTGACATCTGCCTGCGCAGCCCTCATAGAGCCTGTTACAGTGGGTGATAATAAAGAGTATAAAGTACGAATCGAAGGTCCCGATCAGGACACCCTAGAGACCACTTTCAACTTTAATCCAAAGAGCGGCCGTTACATCCGCAAAGTTTTTAATACAAACCCCCAAGTGTTGAACCCTGCTATTACTGGAGATGCAAATAAGAAAAATTATTTCTTGGGACAGTCTTACGAAAGAGCAGTCATAGATTATGTCGAGCAACTCGAAGGCTCCGGCGATATTACTAGAAGTGACTTTAGTAATACCTATGGTGTTATTATAGGCTTGTCGAGCGGCAGTGTCAAGGGAGGCGATTTTAGGAGAGCATACGCGACTCCTGCCACCCCGTGGATTGTCGGACAAGACTTGGGTTCTAACACCGGCAGTTTCGATATTAATAGTAGTGTCGAACAGCTATTCCGTGTACACTCGCGCGAAGATGTGGAATACGCACAGCGTAACTATAAGATTTCATTTAGCAATATTAAACAGTCACCTAATTCTAATTTTAATCCCTATGGCACTTTCTCACTTCTTGTTAGAAGTATTCAGGATACTGACGAAAATCCCGCTATTCTGGAACAGTTTGATAATCTTAATCTCAACCCCGCTTCTAACGGCTTCATTGGGAAGAGGATTGGTACTCGTACGTACAGCTGGGATGCCGCAAACACGAAATGGGACATCGATGGACAATACGATGTTCAATCAAAGTATATCCGCGTAGAGCTAACTGATCAGGTTGCAGCCGGAGATCAGGAAGCGACCCTTCTACCCTTCGGTTTCCGCGGCCTCCCGATACATCGCGGCTTTAATATTGCAATTAGTGGGACTAGAGGCAATGGTATGTATGACTATGACCTGTCCACTGCTAATATGTCCGAGGGAGCCTTGCCGATCTTTGCCGACGGCGGCGCGGAGGACATTCCGAACCCAGTCCTCGATCTTCCTGGCGCCTCACTTCGCCAAGGCGCCTACTTTGCCGACGAGGCCTTGATTCACACGGCCTCACTCCTAACGCCGGCGCTCCCTCAAAGAGCAAGGTCAGACGACGGGCGCCTTCTTAAGGAGACCAATGCTTTCTGGGGTCTTACTACTAATCAAGCTGACAATACGTTGCTGTTTGATGGTTCGATTCGAGACATGGTTACCATTATGCCGGAAGGTATTGCAGCTGGGATGACAATTTTATCTCCTGGGTTTTCTTTGGACGATTTGGCGCCAGTAAACGCCGGAGACCATGATGGGTCTCCAGCCAAGCACAGCGGATCAGATCCGGGGCTTTACTTCGACACTATTGCGGGTAGCTCGGCTACTATTAGTGCCCTCTCGCCCTATCGCGGAACGCCAACGGGCGGCCGCCGCGCTGGTACATCGTATACGGCTGTGAGCGGCACGTATACTGAGGTACTTGATCTGGGCTATGATCGCTTTACCGTACCATTATATGGTGGGTTTGATGGGTTTGATATTACCGAAAGAAATCCATTTAACAATACACGAGCCCTAGGCGGCGCCGACGAATCAAGTATTACGACGGCAGCGTACCCAATGTACTACACACTTCGGAAAGCAATTGATTCGGTTTCGGATGTAGATCAAATTAATATTAATATGGCCGCTGTTCCGGGTGTTACCGATATCCAGGTTACTGACTATCTGTTGGCCATGGCCGAAGATAGAAAAGATGTGCTGGCGGTTATTGATCTCGAGGGCGGCTATCTTCCGGTTACTGAGGGGAGCGCTACCGGTCCCGTGGCCTTTAATGAACGCCGCGGCACATCAGTATCAACTGTGACCAAGATCGAAGATCGTGATTTTAATACAAGTTACGGGTGTACGTATTATCCATGGGTTCAAATTAATGATACGGCCGCATCGACTCGGGTATGGGTGCCGCCGTCCACTATCGCAATGGGTGTTTTGGCAGCCTCCGCTGCACGTGCCGAGCTATGGTTTGCTCCTGCTGGCTTCAATCGTGGCGGCCTAAGTCGAGGCTCAGCGGGTCTTAATGTTATAAACGTTATCGAAAAGCTGACAGCTGATCAACGAGATGATTTAT
>Ga0208790_1000812_pt1 | contig 14135 bp, 18 predicted proteins | sample 10_taG_FD_184083 | JGI IMG/M metagenome (GOLD analysis project Ga0208790, IMG submission 184083) | Marine viral communities from the Subarctic Pacific Ocean - 10_ETSP_OMZ_AT15264 metaG (SPAdes) (version 2) | ecosystem: Environmental > Aquatic > Marine > Oceanic | place: Pacific Ocean | collected... | reverse complement strand
AGCCTTTTTTAACATGTCTGCCCTTAGTTCATCTTAGAATAGCATACTAAAATATGCTTGTCAAGCTTTTTCAATAGCCTACGTATTTATCCCAAAGCTGGACATACTGTTCGCTGGGTGACTTCCCTGACAGCGGCAGGGCGTAGTTTTCCGGTAGGTCATCAAAATCAATATAGATTGTGCCTCTGAGTCCTTTGGCGCCGCCGTAGCCTTTGACCTGGGTACTGCCGAAATCTTTTGCAAAATTAAGGCGGTTTTGACGAGGATCGCCTGAAGCTCCGATAGCACCATCAGGAGTGAACGTTGGTCCGGCACCTGACATGAAATCATCATGCACTTTCTTCATTACGCTCCAGTCTGGCGGGAGGACCCCTGCGCCGGCGCCTGTAATCGGCAACATGGTTACATCTTGCGGATCAGGGCTCATGGACCACAAGTAGGCAGCAGTGTTATTTAGTTGCTTCTTAAGTGTTTTAGCAACGCCCTCAAAGCTATCCTGGTATTCTTCTGCCGCGGCGGCGTTCTGAGAGGCTTGGGCGCGGAGGTCGCTTTCATAATCAGACTGTAGTCCGTGGAGGGCAGCACTGCCGCCGGCAATTGCTGCTCCCATTGCTAACGGACCCGCGTATTTTTTTGCCGACTTTTTCAGTCTTTGTAGAATGCTCTTCTTTTGTTCTTCTGTTAGGGAAACCCCAAGCTTGGCCGCCTCTTGCTCAATTAAAGAATATAGACGACGCTCCAACAATAAGTTTTGCGTTTCCTCTAAGATTATTGTTTCAATATTTTTTTTATAACTCATCTTCAGAATTTCCTGGAGAAATCTTCTGATGGATCTTCATGGCCGCGGCAGTTAGCGCTGCCAACGGGAGACCTGTCTCTAACGCTAGCTTCTTTAGACCCAAGAGGACAATCTGAATGTTCTCGGGAGTAAGCCCTGCAACAACTTCAGCCTCCATTTCATTGATGGTCTCATCAGAATTATCCATTGTATTAAGCTCTTCTTGGATAATTTCCTTTAGTCTTGTCTTTGTGATTTTCATTTTGAAAGTTTCCCCTTTAATCCAGCAAGCCCAGACATCATCCAAGACCAGCCCGCCGCAAGCTTGCCGCGAAGCCAGGATACAGCGCCGCCGAGCCATTCGACAGCGACATGCCACATGTCGACAATCACCTCTGTTGCCTGTTCCCAGGCCAGATCAAGAATGTCAACAATCAGCTTTAAAGGGGAGCTAACCACGCGGATGAGCGGGTGCTTGTCGCGGTGGACCATTAGCCAAGCTAGTAACACACCAACAAGTAGTCCTTCTAAACGAGGGGAGTCTGTATGTAGGTGGTGCAGAAGGTGCCCTGCGGAAGAAACAAGAAGGACCGCCAAGTCCCAACCGAGGACCACAAGGCCGGCTACAAGTTCCCATAATGTTCTTAAAATTTCCATTATTATCTTTTCCTTTATATTTCTCAGCCTTTACTGGCATGAAAAGCATCGAGAATTTCTTCACAATGCGAGCGGGAATCGCACTTACGCCAAACACCGCCTTTTTTATTATTTAAGATTACCCAACTATCGCCGCGCTTACGTATGCATCCTTTCGGAGAATCAGCACAGTTCTTTCCCTCAGATTCTTCGAGGGTTTCTTCTAGCTGTTCAAGGATTTCATCTCCGAATAAATCGGCTGCCTCTTCATTAGTCAAAATGACTTCAAGCTCTTCTTTGATGATCTGCTTAAGCTGTGCTTTTGTAAGTTTCATTTTATATTCCTACCAGTCCTTCCGCGTATAGTCGGTGGCTGCCACGTCTACCGTGGGGCCTGGGTTTCCGTCTTTATCCATCCATTTGGCCTTGATGCTTCGGCCTTTCCACGTCCCGGAAATCTTCACGCCCTTTCGTTTGCCGTCCTTTGACACGATTTTGTTTATAAGCTGCGCAGCCTCTTTTTGAAGGCCTGGGGATTCTTCGGACTGTACTCTTTTATAATACATCTTCTCGGTCTGTTCTAATACATATAGGAGCGCTCCCCTGTCCATCCCGCCGGATGGGCCAAATAGTTCCTTATCGAGGTCGAGAATCATTTCAGCAATTTGTGCTGCCAGTCCGCGGTACATCTTCGCCGCGGCTTCGCTGCGGGGGAGAATCTCTTCAATCTCTTCTTTAATAATCTCTTTAAGTTGTGCTTTTGTGATTTTCATTTTAAGCTTCTCTCCCATCATTTGCCGACATTTCTTTCGCGCCAACTAAATCATCTGCCAAGCTCATAATATCGTCGCGAGAATAACCATGTTTCCACAAAGAATTGATAGCGGCGCCGAAATCTAGTTCAGCCTGGACTTCGCTATTTCCAAACTCTTCATTAATAATCTGCTTAAGTTGTGATTTTGTGATTTTCATATTATAGAACCTTTGGTTATAATGCAGACAGCATTTTTACAAGTAAATAGTTATCTCTGTCAATAAAGGTAGCTTTCTTCTTTCGCTCTCTGAAAATCTCTATGGGCATTTCCGCGACGTCTTCGTAGCCAGATACGTCTATCTTGTGGACCTCGACGTCATATCGTAGAAGCGTTTCGATGATTCGATGCTCCTTCTCAGCGGCATCGGGATCGAGTGCCATATACACCGGAGTGTCATTAAAGACGATCTTGCGCAACAACCTTGAATCTGTTCGAAGCGTTGAGCCCAAGATAGGGACGGCGTTTCCTGCTCTAATCGCATCGAACACTCCCTCTACAATAACCAAATCATCATTCCAGTCTACAAATAGCTCATTGAAGACAACATCTTTAGAGGCTTTCGGATTCTTATAGCGATACGAATCTCCATTATAAGATCTGGCAATAAAGTAGTTAGCATCCCCATCATCATCAAATGATGGAACCACCACGCGTCCCCTATATTGGCCATCAAAACAATACCCGATCTTCCACCTTACTACATCAGCATAAGAGATGCCGCGAGCCCTGAGATATTTCATTGCATACGCTGAAGTTCTCGGTGGACTCGGTGATGTCAAGCTGGTAAATTCTTTCGGGAGTTCTAACTTTTGGGGAGGCTCTTTAGCGTTGCCCTCAGTGAACAAATCAGCAAAGTCGCGCAGGTCAATTCGGCCTACAGTGCGTTCCCAACTCTGAAGATGCTTGAGGTTTCCAAATCGACGGACAAGCCGACGAATACTACGACCGCGATAGTCGCATACCCAACACTTAAAAACGTTCTTGTCCAAGTTAACAGACAATTTGCGCTTATGGTGATTGCACGCTGGACACCCATATAGTAACTCATAACCACTGTCTCGGCAACTGCCAAGAACTTCATTTAAGACTTTTTTAGCTGCTGTCTTATTCACGTTGCCTCTCGACCATTAGCCGGCAGAATAAGCTTCTAAAACATCACCCTGCCTCTGTACGACCGAATAAGCTTCCAGGATATCGTTCAATCTTTCTGGTTCTATACGATAAAGCTGGCCGGGCCTAAAATCTACTAATCCATAGTTTCCTTTTGGGTTGATAGAATAATAATAGTCCTGGGCGCCCTGGTATTTTTCATCCCTTAGCCAATCTACTGTAAAATACGCCCAACCATTGTCGTCGAGGCGCTTCTTTGTAACATATCCAAAACGTAACCAACCACCGTGGCCGTTCCAGACTAAATCTCCAATCTCAATAGTAGTACTCAATGTACCCTCCTTTTCTAACAATATAACAGATAGGTTTCTAATTGTCAACTCTTTTTACTTCGAGAGGTCTAAAATATGCGACAACGGGTATGCCGCCTTCTCCTAAAGTATAAGAAATTCCATCGTAAGCAGCTGCGATATCTTCTAACATTCTGGTCCACTCTATATCGTTGCGGAGGCCATATGTTGGATGTCGATGTTTTTGGTTGTAACCATCGGGGTCTTTACGTAAATCATAAATTCTTTCGGACGAAACGTCTGTGATGAACAGGTCACCAGAAACAATAGACTCTTTACGCTCAGGGTCGGTGTAGTAAAAGGAGCGAGGGTAACGACTACGAGTCCATTCGTTTCGAGAATACGAACCGCGAGATGTCACAAAGTGTGCTGGATCTACGATAAAATGATCCTTATCTTTAGCCGCAGGGGCGCGTGTATAATGATAAAGCCTTGTTTTTCCTGGCTCAACGTCTTCATTTACAAACGTTTGCCAGTTTTCAAATAGATTCTTCATTTGCGTGTCAATCTCTCTGCGATCTTGGCTACGACCCATTTGGCGTTACGAGAAAGGCTATCAAATGTTTCCATCTCGTTTGCTTCTTTAAATGTAAAAGGCCTTCCCCGAATTCGGCTCATAAACTCTGCCTCTTTGCCGGCGCCAAAGTCCCCAACAGTCTCAGTGTTGCCAAGGCCAGGAAAGGAGGTATCGTTGGTTCCATATAAATAGGCGCCTTTGCCCCCTTGAGGTATAATCAATATAGAGTCTTGACAATACAACTCTCCCAAATCTTTCATGTCGGCTGCAAAATCAGGACTATCAGAAAGATTTACCACAAAAAAGCTGGACTCACTCACTTCTACGCGCTTTAGAGGATCTGCGTCAGAAAAGTTTTCAATATAAGAGCCATCAACACGAGTAACACCATATCCTTTTCTAAGAAGCAGTGCTTTAAGTTCGCGGTTTCTTTCTTGATTCATTTTGCGCGAGGATGTCTCCTCTTGGCCCGAAGCAGGCAAATCGGCAATACACCCCTCCGAATCATCAGGAGCAGCCCTATGGGCCGTCAGGATGGCCGTGTCATGCTCTTGAGTGTGCTGGTGGATACGTGATAGAGAAGATTCGTTCAGAAAGTCTCTCCATGCGTCATGAAATTCGCTCATGCTCTAAATAGTTCCCTCATGTCTATAATGTAACATGGGCTTTTGTAAAAGTCAAGTAAAAAACCCGCCAGTTAAGGCGGGGCCATGGTGTCGGTGAAAACTTGAGTCATCACTGCCAGAGTGTAGACGGATTTTTTATCTTACAGTGAGAGTGTCAAGGTTCGCTGTACTTATAAATATAGCCACTTTTTTATATATTGTCAAGTATTTTCTTGCTCAATTGTATACCCTGCCTTTGCGACCACGATGGCGTCTGCCATGTCAAAATACTGGGCCCTAGGGTTTCCAAACTTTGTGTATTGAACTTTAAAAGCAGGTTCGTTCTCTGTTAAGTGCTCAATAACCACCTGCTTGGCTTTCTGTCCCTTTGGAACCTTTATACCAGCAGTTTTGCGAGCGCTCGTAGCGGTGATGTATTCGGGTGTAATCTCAAATAACTCGAAGAGCAGCCAAGATACAATGCCATTGAACCTTTGTAGGGCTGCCATCGTTTTTGCCGATGAGCCGCCGCTATTAAAAAAGGTGAACGGCTGCTCGATATAAATATGCTGAATAGGGAACTCTGAGTTGCCGTCAGAAAATCTCATTCTAGATTCGCTGTCACACTGGTACATCTCGTAGATGTCTAGGATCTTTTCTTTTATCTCAAGAGTTTTGGAAAAAACATCTTTCTGTTTTCTTAAATCCGCATAATCGTAATATACAATTTCGCCCTCAGCTATAACAGCAAAACCGGTAATACTTGTGGATATGTCTACGCCTAAAATCATAACTTGATTATATCACACGTCTAGCTTTAGTTTAAACGAAATATCTTCATCAGCCTTTTTTAATACAGGGCTGGCCAATGTGGCGATTCCAAGTAGATTTTTATTGGCATCGTAAATCCCAACACGAGAAACATATACTTGTCTTTCGAATGAAGCGGAATAAGTCGCGTGACTAGAGCTTGCTATGTTCTTTATTAGAAGCTCTGAGTTCTCTTCATATATGTTAGAAGATGTAAAGAAAGTCTTATCTTGTCCATACTGTAGATATGTTGGGTTTGTCGAATAGTTGGCTTCGCCGCGTTTGGCGTGAGCAAACATGGTCAACACCTGGGTCTCTGTTGTTCCCAAAAACGACAGATCACACACAAAGTTTCCGAATGAGACGCCTTGGCCATTAAGGGTTAAGCCGTCGTTGGCGCCGGCACCAAAATAGATCCAGGATGGCGAGACGCTTGAGGGGCCGCCCAGCAGGGGGTATGTATTGCCGTTCATTGCCCAGGAGCCCGTTAGGACTATGTAACCCTCATCATACAGCACAACGCCAGCCACGGAGCCGCTGTTGGCTCCATTGGCCGCATAGCTGCCAGAGTTCACCTGAATCAACTCTCCGTTTCTGCGTTTGTCCTGAAGCTCTCCGATTAGTGTACCAGTGACATACATCTTCAATGAGACGCTGCCGGGCTTTATCTGAGTTCCGTAGAAGATCGACGGCACTGCAATCGTGTTTAGGATCTGGGCGTCTTTGTTGCCGTATGAAGAGGACACCTTGTAGTGTTCACTCCTGAGTCCATAGAAATTGAGCGAGTTTCGCAAAGCAACGTAGCGTGCATTGTAGGTTCCAGCAGAAGAAGAAGGAACGGCAATACGCTCGCGAGTTATGGAGGCCGAGAGCGGGTAGGTTCCTGTTAGGACGTCTCCGTATTCAAACTCATTGTTGTATGATGTGGCGCCAACAGTGTTGAAAGAAGACCTCGCACTGTCTTTAGAAATCCATGGATAAATACGGCCGGTGTCACGAACAAAAGTGACTGGGTCGCTGACGGCCTCAGAAGCGGTGACTGCGGCTGCATAGCTAATGGTGGGATCGTCTCCTACAATGCGGTCGGTAGACACATAAGGTCTGTCAATGTTGAACTCATACAAGCTGACATAGCCCTTCGCAGTGTTGACGTTTCGTACATCAGTGTTGCGAGAGCCGCTCTGATCAGGGACGTTGTTGTATATAACGCGGCCCTCTAATATAACGAAGTCACACGATGGGTGAGCCCTCATCGTGTTTGTAAACACTTCCCTCGACTTGAATTTCTTCAAGGACATTTTTAATAGTCCAGTCGAACACGTATTGTCATATCGTTGGTGGGATCCTTGCGAAGCGGCTCAGAAAGCTTAGCTACAGCCAAAAGCTCACCAGCGGAACTGTAAAGGCCCACAGTTGTAATGTAAGAAACGGGGTTATCGGAAGCCACGTTCTTGACTCTAATCTTACTGCCGCTAACATATGTCGGGTTAGCACTGTAGTTGAACTTGTTGTGCGGGACGCGGCAGAAGTAAATCTTCGAGTTAATCTCAGTTGTATTATTGAATGAGATGTTCTGAATGCGGTGGCGAAGTGCATCGCATGAGCCTGAAATAGCGGCACCAGTAATGGCTTGGCGCCACGTTTGGTTTCCCCATGTTGGGTGTTTATAGAAATCTGAAACTCCCGCTCCCGCTCCCAAGCTAGCGGAGGAAAACACTGAGCCTGAGATAACTGCAATACCTGCTTGGTAGAAAACGAGACCGCGAGCGTCGTTGTGGGCATCATATAAGACTGCGTAATCGCCACCGTTAACGTTCTTAACACCCTGATCGCTCAGAGAGGCACTGGCATCTGTTAATACCATGTTCTTCGCAAAAGGCGTTGGGCTGGCCCATGAACCTGTCCCTATTGTAATAGAGAAAGAGTTACGTTTAATCTGATCTTTAGTGAGAAGCCGAGAAAAGCTTACAAAGAAGCAATCATTAATGGATCCGACGCCATCTAGATTTAGATCGCTTTCAAACTTCTTAAGTCCATCGGCGTTAGAAGATGTATAGCCCATCAACACCTGGGCAAACTGGTTGTACAAGTTAAGCTTCTTGGCATTCTGAACATTTGCGGAGCCTGATAGTCCAGAAGTTTCATCAAACCCAACAGTCAGATCAAAGATGTGGTTGGCTGATGAACTCAGGTAAGGATAATCATATACTGACTGGAACATTCCGTGAGTATAGTTCTTGATGTTATCGCCGGCTGTCAAGGTTCCGTAGGTTCCACTTAGGATGGAACCAGTGATCGGAATGGTTTCGTGCAATAACGTTGTGGTTGTTGCCACATCAGATGTCGTATCTAGAACTTCAGTATTTACTACTGGCATTTATTTTCTCCATTAACTTGCGTATCTAATAATTCTTACAGGGATGCCAATTGAGGCGCCTGTGGCGGTACCGGTCAAGTACACCATTGTATCGATATAATCAAAGAGGTCACCAGTGCTGAAAAGATCCTGATTGACGCTTCCCAGCTTGTCATATAGATTATCTCGTGTGACTGTGCTCTTTAGGTTGTCGATAACATTCAGCTTAAAGTATGTGATTGTGTCACCGGGACCTGTAATAACTGAATAGTTTGTCACCGCGGTGCCTGAGTCAGTCTGGTAGACGGCGTTAGCCTTGCTTCCGATCCTATAAGTTGAATAGTTCTGGAGGTTGGAAGAGACTGACGCCCCTGCCATGTCTCGCAAAGCAACCGGAAGTTGGAAGTTGGAACCATCGGAATTGATAGAGAAGGCGCCGCCATTAGCAGGTGCCATAACACTTGTAAAGATGCGGCTATCGATATCCAGCGTATATGAGGTGTTGGACAATCCGGCGCTGCCGATATAACCCTGCTGATTGCTAAGGGTCTTCGCCAAGTCAGAAGAGTTGATCCCACCTTCAACGTACAGCGCCGGTGTGGTGTTTGTTGATGCGTCTTGCATCTGTTGATCAGTGAAGCTGTTGTTTGTCTTAAGCCGGCTGACAGTTGATGCGTTTACTCCAATGTAGTAAATGCCACTTTTGATTGTCTGTTGTTCTGTCTGCTTGCTGTTAATCACCAATGACGGCATATAGAGAATGCTTGTATTAGTGATGTTCAAAAGACCATAATTGATGTTGGCATTGGTCTGAGTAAATGCCTGTAAAACGGGGGTCTGTAGAATCTCTAGATCGTAGTATGCAGAGCCAGACGGGTGGTTCTTGTTGTACTGTGAGTAGTTGATGTCGTCATCGCCTAGTCCAAAGTTAGTAATTTTAAAGTTCCCATCGGCCATTCTCTTGCGACCTGTATCAGTAAGGACCGCATCGAGGATGATGTCTCCAGAGTTATCTAAAAAAGCCATTAAATGTTCCTCTCTTCATATAAATAGTAAGTATTTTTTTTGTATGCACTGAAATAAGAAATTATGTACCGCGATAACGAATGATTCGAATTGGCAACTGAAGCTGTCTTCCGCTTGAGGCTCCCTCAATCATAACATTGGTATCTATATAGTCATACTTGTTAGAACCGCCAAAGACAGCTTCATTCAAAGTACCGAATACTGCAAATCTGTCATCAGATTGTGAAGCAGCCGAATTAACTAGTCTGTCAACGAGTTTAAAGTTCAGCGCTAGTGCAGTTCCTCGTGGACCTTTAATCGCAGAAAGTCCGGGATAATCATTGCCGTTAGAGCCGGCTATATTGTAGATCTCGTTGTTCATTGCTGTGCAGTTATAGGTCTCATAGTTTTCTATCAATCCTCCGATAGAGGTCTTGACCACTTTAACAAGCGGTTTCATGTTTGTGTAGAAATTGTTTTTCGCATCGTTCTTATAATAAGCGTCTGGTTGATTAATAAGAATGTGATCGACAAATCTACTATCGCAATATACAAACATGTATTTGTCCATAAGCCCAAGATTCAAAAGGTATCTCTCCTGGGCGTTCTTTGTTCGGTCAATCGAGTTGTTGCTGTCCTGCTGAATTCCAGACTCAACCACAATGACATTTGTGGTTAACGATTCGTTTTGCAAAATACGCGGGAAGCCGATATCGGATTTCAACTTATTGGTAGTCTCGCGATTTACAGATAGATGGAAGCGATCACTTCGCTTTTTGACGGCGCCTTCAAGGCGAGAATTCTCTGTTAATACAGGCAGCAATAGAACATCGTTTCTCGGCAAATCCAAAAGACCATGATGGATATTAGCGTTTTGGCCGCCAAATGCCTCTAGGATTGGAGGGTTGACAAGCAATTCATAATTGCCATTATTGATATCGCCTAGGGAATAATCTATTTCATCATCTCCAAGACCAAAATGACTGACCTTGAATCTTCCTTGGGTCATCTTTTTTCGACCAAGATCCGTGAGGACCGCGTCTATAATAATGGTGCCTGAATTGTTTTGAAATGCCATGTTGCCTACTCGGTTCTTAAGTTATAAGTAACGTTAATATCTATTTTCTTACCGGTTTTCTTAGAGGTAAGTCTTACCTTAAATGTTTTGTCCCACACTTTGGTGCCGGCGTTTCCAACAACAACGTTAGTTATTTGATCAGCCGCAGTGCCGCCATAGTCTACCAAACTATCATCTAAAACAACTTGGGCCGGCGAAGGCACAAGTTGTAAGAGCTTCTTAAATGGTTTAGACGGGGCGTCTACTGCCACTTCGTCTGTGATCTCTTGTGAACCAACGATGTCAAAGAGTGTGTATTTGTAACTCCCGTCGCTAACCAACTCTACTTCTACGACCGGGCTAACGTGTCCTGGTATAAAGTGTTGGTTTATAAATCTAAATAGGTAGTAAAACTTCTGATTTGTCTGAATTCTTTCTTCGTAAATGCAATCTGTAAAGGGAAACTCAAATGTCTCGCTCTGCAATGTCTTTGTGGCGACCAGATTGTTTTCAAAATCATTATAGGATTTTGGCTTCTCATCTAATCTAAAGACCTGGACAGAGACAGGCTTAGTAGATGCATGAGGTATTTTTTCGGCTTCGGTAAGGTTGTTAGAATCAAGATATGTTTTCTTGAATTTGCCCTCAACAGGTCCAATGGTCGCAGGATATGGCTGCTTTACAAATGACTCATATTTTGTATAGAAGCCAATAGTTTGCGAATCATCTTTTTTCTGATATGGTATTACCTCAACGGCGCGGGGCGGGTGATCTAATACTGAAAGATTTTTTGAGCTTATTGGAACCTCAACAATGCGAACGTAAGGTTCAATTGTATAGTCGAACATACAGAGATATTGGTTCTTGGACAGCACCTGAGCGCTAGTGGCATAAGGATTCTGTCCGTCGCCGCTGCCGCTCAACGGAGTGTAAACGCTAGACAACGAAGCTGGCCTATCGCCAGTGCTCGTTACATTCCCAACAGGATTGTAAAATTCCAAACAATGTCTATCACCACCATCACCTTCACCATCGATATCGGTAGTGCCGATCTGTCGTGTTATCTCTGGGGAACCGTATCGATATCTCCAGCCAATGACTGTCATGTATTGATAGACATTATAAGTGTATTCGTGACCGTATTTAACTTGAGTATCATAGAAGTGAAATTTGCCGTCGTCGTCCTCTGGCAATTTATCATTGAAGAAGTAGTAGTTAGACAGAACCGGTAAAGAGCGAGAATCTCCTAATGGCGAGCCTCCGATCTTTTCAACGCGATATCCTAATATCTCGGAAGGTTTTGAATTGAGGGCTTCGTCCAATAAAGACGACAGACTGCCAGTATGACTATTATCCTCTAATTGAGCCTTCTTGGAATAATTCAAATCTACATGCCGCACTAAGTCAGAAAAGAAATTCATCATTCTCTTTTTCTTAACGTACCTGTAGGTACTCGTGGGGTCTGTCAGGATTTTTCTCTCCAGCGCATCGTCGGTGAAAAATTCAAAGTTGTGGGGCATGCGATCTGGGCTTATCATGTAAGCCGCAAGCTGTGGCAACAAATCAAAGCTGCGATAGGATTCCTGTAAAACTGCGTCGAAGTCTGTGGTGCCCCATGTGGAGGCTGATACTGTTGTGTGCTGGGTAAAGGTCGGCAAAGTTGATACACGCGCTGCATTATCAACAAACTCATTCTTGATCATTTTCATGAATATACTTTGGGCAGCGCTGTCTTTCAACATCTGGCCAAGCGTTCCAATATCCGGGGTAGACCACGATGTGTCCATGTAATATGGCAAACTAAAGAAATTTACACCGTCAAGAACCATAAATCCTTTATCAAAAATAATGTTTCGTTGACGATTAATCGCTGTGTCGACAGAACCGGTAAATACAGCATCTATATAAAGATCCGCATATGTTTTATAGTTGTGTTGCTCGTCATAGTACATGTTCTTAGTTGAAGTGGATTCATCGCTTTCTGCGGGGGGAGGGTATTTGAATTCTGCACTGGCAAACATTGTGTCTATAAGGTATCCGCTTTCTTCAACGGCGCCGTCCAAGTTGATAAACTTATTTAAGTCTTCATGAATCCCAGCAGTATTGCCAAGATATGCTGCATTCAATAGATAAAGATTTGGTATCTGATAAACTGAGCGATTCTTTACATTTCGTTCATACTTCGGATGATAGTAGTTATACATATATCCTGGAGTGATGTATTCATAGTTTGGGTATAACTCTCCAACTACCTCTTTTAATGGTAAAAGATCATAGGGTGCCTGTATGGTGAAGGCTGTGTCCTCATGGCCTCCAGCTTCTACTAAGGAAGTGTAACTGCTTGAATCATAAGTCCCGCCAACTACTATACTTCTCCAGTGCTCATCGTTCTTGATAGATTCTTCGCGGCCAGCGACAACCATTTTAACAGTATAGCTTGGAATTACGACATTGCTAGAAGCGGTCACAACGTTTTGAGTAAAGGTTTGTGAGTATTTAACCAGTTCGTTATCGGGATAGGATATCCTGGTCGCAGTGGAAGGGCCCAAATTTGAGGCAGAGTATTCTAAACTTTGTTGACCATCGTCGGCTGTAGCAATGGTATAAAACCCACCGAAGCTGTTCCTTGTCGCGTCGGGGCCGCCTTCAATCAGGGCCGGGTTTACTATTTTAAGAGTTATAGAACTCATTCTACAGGCCTCCAGTATCAGTTATAACGTCAACAAATGCTGAGCCAACTGCAACTGTTCCAATGGCTGAAAGATTGGTATTTTTTATCATAGGAGAATCCGTTCTCTTAAAATTGAATCTGGAGACATTCATGGTGTTGTATAGGGTTTCCGCAGTGGATTCAAAAAAGTCTTTTATTTCTGCGGAGGGTGTGTCGATCTGTCCGATTCCAAAGCGATTTTTTAAACCGTTTTCTTCGTCTGTCGAATAAGTCAAAGAATATTTATATTCGTCTGCTGATTCTACTTTAAGAGTCGGATCATCAAGTTCTCCATAAGTCTGATATTGTGAAATGGAAGCAGTGTCCACCAGCGGCTCATGAGTCTCACGGTTATAGCTGCCGAGATCGGTTATTACCGACCATTCATTATATTCCACTACTGTCATCTCTTCAGCAGTTAAAACAGGAGTAAAATCAGCAGATTGCGTAGATTCGGTGCGCATACCAGCATCCAAGTCTACGACGCCATCGAAATCATATCCATAGTATTCAGCATAGTAAGAATATACAGCGCTATCAAAGATACTATCAACAGTTGACAGTTGCATTGTCGTAAAGAAGTCGTATTCTGCGATAAAGGTATACCACTTGGCAAAGGGATCAACTTGGGCATTCTCCATCGTAAGGTCGCCGCCTACGTCGCCGGCGGTGGCCACGGGGCCGGTGCCTGAGCCGTCGCCGGTCTTCTTGTAGTCGGAGGCGCCGGCGTCCCTGTTCTGCATGGCTTCGGTGATGTCTCGCTTGGAGGACGCGTCGGTGTCGGAGGCTGCCGCGGCAGGGGGTTCATATGACGTGCTGGGCATTGAATTCTTTCCTTTCTATTAATTAGCTCAATTGTTTTATTTTTTGACTTGTTCCGACTGTCGCATTAAGTACGTAAATATCAGAGCACAATTGCGAGGTGTCGACCAGAGCGTCTGTCGCTACTATATCTTGTTCTAATTGTTGGTAAACTGCTGGAGCATCGTCCATTTCATAGAAGGGACCAGTAGTGCTTTTAAACTTATTGTTCGGGGAAGAAGGCAGGTTTTTCAACTGGGAAATGTTGGGATCGACAATGTTTTTATTTTCAAGAGGTTCTTGTATTTGGGTTCTCTCTAGAGAAAAATCTTTAGGATACTTTGTTGAAGAGGCGATAGTGCATCCAATACTCTCCAACACAGCGCTGGCGGTTTCCTGAGTAGTTCGGGGAGTGGCGCCGGCGATCAGTCCTTTGCCAGCTACAATAGAATACAACTTAGATGTTTGAGAATCCGATATTGCTGCCGTAGAAGTGGGAGCCTTTTTGGCGGCGCGTCCTTGGAGCGCCTGAACTGTCATATCTTGTAATGTTAACTTAGCCATGAATACTTTTTCCTATAAACC
>Ga0208790_1000808_pt1 | contig 14174 bp, 10 predicted proteins | sample 10_taG_FD_184083 | JGI IMG/M metagenome (GOLD analysis project Ga0208790, IMG submission 184083) | Marine viral communities from the Subarctic Pacific Ocean - 10_ETSP_OMZ_AT15264 metaG (SPAdes) (version 2) | ecosystem: Environmental > Aquatic > Marine > Oceanic | place: Pacific Ocean | collected... | reverse complement strand
CGCAATGAGGTCATCTGATTCTGATGCTCAAAATGCAAATAATAATGTCGCTGTTGGAACTAATGCATTGTTAGCAATCACAGATGGCGACAACAATGTGGCAGTTGGTTCAGGTGCTGGAGTTGCTATTACGACAGGATTAAACAATGTTGTTATTGGATTATCGTCAGGGGGTGCAATAACTACTGATGCTAGAGTTATTGCTATTGGTACTTCAGCATACGCAGCTATGGACACTTCAAGTGGTCACGATGGTACTCCCGGAAATGGTAGTGGCAACATAGCTATTGGTTATCATTCTATGCAATCATATACTAATGCTGGAGCTCTAAAAAATACAGCAGTAGGCTTTGAAACTATGGCTACTGGAGTTGACCACGCTGCTACTGATAATGTAGCTCTTGGATTTCGAGCATTAAAAGCTCTTACTACTGGTGATACTAACACGGCAGTTGGCTCAAATGCAGGATTAGACCTCAATACTGGTGGTAATAATACTTTTATAGGCTCTAGAGCTGGTGAATCCTCTACAGACACACTAAATAATGTAGTTATTGGTGCTGATGCTGGGAGAGATGGAGATTTAGGAGGATATAGTGTTATTATAGGTGCAAACGCAGGTGTTAGTGTAACTGGTTCTAATAATACTCTTGTGGGTAGTGGTACAGCAGGGAGATTGGTAGGAGGAGCTGGAAACACCTATTTAGGTACAAGTACAGGTGTTGGAAACAATACAGGAGATAATAATACTTATTTGGGATATCAAAGTGGTAAAGGTATAACTGATAATGCTAATACTAATAATGTTGGAGTAGGTTATAATTCACTATTTTCAATCTCAACTGATGCTGATAATGTCGCAGTAGGGATGGATTCAGCCTCATTAATGCATGGTTCTTCTAATGTAGCAGTAGGTAAAGATGCTTTAAAAGGAGCAGCAACATTTACTGATGGTACTTGTGATTATAATAATGGTACAACAGTTACTTGTAATGCTAATACAAGTATAAAAGTAGGTATGGGTGTTAAGGGGTCGGCAAGTGATGCTACTGATATCCCAGCAGGTAATTATATTGCTTCTATAACAGAAAGTGGAGGAGCTGGTACTGGAGTTACTTCATTTGTATTAAATGCAGCTACTATCAATGGTACTCATACAGACGAAACTCTTACATTTTATTCTCGGACAGAAGGTTCAATAGCAATCGGAACAGATGCATTGACTGCACTCACTAGTGGTGCTGGAAACACAGCGATTGGTTATCAGGCTGGAGCAGAACATACAACTGGGCATTCAAATACTGTCATTGGATATGGAGCTATGAATGAGACTGGCGGTGGTTCATCTGGAGCTGCAAATGTATTCGTTGGATATGATTCAGGAGGTGGAGATTGGGCTGGAGCATCACAATACAATGTAGGGGTTGGTAGCTATACTCTTACAGGTGATATGAATGGGGCATTGTTTAATGTTGCTGTAGGTCAATCTGCATTGAGAAGAATTACAACTGGTGGTTATAATGTAGGACTAGGATATGCTGCTGGTGATAATATCACGACAGGAACTAATAATGTAGTCATTGGGTATAATAGCGGAGGTACTATGACTACCGAAGATGAGATGGTATTAATTGGTGATTCATCAGGGGCAGCTATTAACGATGATGCAGCTGATGGCACAGTAGCTATTGGATATTACGCTCTTACTGCACTGACATCAGGTGTTGCAAATACAGCAACTGGTTATCAATCTTTAATGACGCTTACTACTGGTAATAATAATACTGCTTTTGGTTATCAAGCATTAAGATTATCAGATGGTGCTGATTCAGACCAAACTGCGATAGGTTCTGAAGCATTAGAAAATTCAACTAGTGGTGCTAATACAGCGGTTGGTTCAGCTGCTATGAAATGGATAGATGATGGTTCAGGTAATGTAGCAATTGGTGTTCGTGCTATGACTTCTGCTGGTGCGGATGCAGGAAACACTGCTAGTAATAATGTTGCAGTAGGTAGGGAAGCTCTAGATGATATTACAGATGGTGATTATAACGTAGCAGTTGGTGCTTATGCTGGTGATACTATAACTGACGGTGAAGAAAATGTTTGTGTAGGTCGTTCATCAGGGCATCAAATTGTAGGGGGAGATAATAATGTTAATGTTGGCTCAATGGCAGGTGATACCCTTACTACTGGAAGTAATAATACTGTTGTTGGTTATGATGCTGATGTGAGTGCATCTGGAGCAGCTAATCAAGTTGTAATTGGAGCATCTACAACTGGGTTAGGTGATAACTACGCAGTTATTGGAAATGCAAGTATAACTAGAGTATATGCAGCTCAAGATGGAGCAGCTGTTTTATATGCAGACGCAACTATCAATTCATCTGATAAAAGATTAAAAGAAAACATTGAAGATAGTGATTTAGGTTTAGAGTTTGTTAATAAACTAAGACCAGTAAGATATAATTACATCAAAGATAAACATGATGGCAAAACAAAGTATGGTATTATCGCTCAAGAAGTACAAGAAGTTTTAAAAGAAAGCAATAATGAAGATTTTGCTGGTATTAAAGATAGTGATGAATATTTAGGAGCTGACTATGTACAATTTGTTGCACCATTAATCAAAGCAGTTCAAGAGTTATCTGCAAGAGTAAAAGAATTAGAATCAAAGTAGATTTTAACTAACAAACAAAGGAGCTAAATAATGGCTAAAAAAGAAAAAGAACAAAAGCCAGTCTTAGACCTCGATGGCGTAAAATACGAAATTGATGATATGACTGATTCACAAAAAGAACTTGCAGGTGAGGTTAGTTTATACCAAAACCATGTAAGGGATATTCAGAATAAACTCAGTACCAATAATTTCATTGGTCAACAGTTAGTTGAATCTGAAAAGGTATTTGTGGAAAAGTTTCAGAAAGGATTAAAAGAGTTGAAAAGTTCTTTAAATTCTGAAGAAGAAGCAGAGGCTGCTGCCTAAGTATGATTATCAGAAGGTGTAGTCAAGGTCATCGAGTTAGGTTGCATCGCAATACTACTCCGAATGCTGTTCGCACAAAGACATATGCAGACGGAACTGTCGAAACCTTGACTTACCCTTCATCTGGTTATGATTACTTTGTAGAAGTAGATGGATCAGTTGTAAAGCGTTCAGATAACTTTAATACTATAGAAACGTACTTTGTATCTAAATGTGCAGATAAACACGATGACGGACACGGTAGAGTACTTATAGGTAAACATAAATTAGTAAATGGTGTTGCTACATTATTTTCTGAGATCCCTACCAGTAGTAATACTGTAGCAGAAATTAAAACATTTTTATCAGCCAGGGGTATTTCATATAAAAGTAGTGATAGTAAAACTACTTTATTAGAAACGGTTGATACATTAAAACCAAATCCAGGAGGTTAATATGGGTGAGTTTTTTAGTGAGTGGGTAAGTTGGTCAAATCTATTCTATATGGTTGGATTAGTTGTAGCTGGATATGCTACGACTGTAACTGTCAAAAATAGAAATATTGTTGTACAGATTGGTGAAATGGTAAAAGCATTAGAAGATGGTTACAAAGATAAGAAGCTTGATAAATCTGAACGAGATAAAATCATGAAAGAAGCACTTGATGTCGCTAAAGCAGTGATCCAGAGTAAATGGAAACTGTGGTAAAATGAATCAAAAACAGATCAGGGCTTTGATCGCAGATGTTCTGAAAAAAATGAATATGTGGTCGGAGGAAGCTGAGGAGCTTGTATTTTTAACTGGGCTGGTAGAGTCTGGATATAAATATATAAGTCAAATTGGTTCAGATATTGCCAGATCATTTTTCCAGGTAGAAGTTGCTACAGCAAAAGACTGTATAGATAATTATTTAGTTTACAGACAGGATGTATTAAAAAGCTTTGGTGAGGCGGTTCATAGAAAGCCCAGTGAAATATTAGCTTGGACAGAGGAAGAGCTGCATGATATTATGTGGCACGATATAGCTCTTGGTGCTGCTTTTTGCAGGATCAAATATAGAAGAGTTCCAAAGCCATTACCAAAAACTCTGGAAGAGTGTGCCTCTCAATGGAAAGAATTTTACAATACCGTTCATGGTGCTGGAACTGAAAAGCATTTTTTAGAGTTAGCAAATAAGAGGAGAGATAAATGAAACAAGTAGAGATAATAGATAATGAAGCTATTAGAAATGCACCTTCTTCAAAGTTTCTTAGAAAAGAAGAAATGGTTGTATTAGATCAGAATTGGATATGGAATAGAAAGAGTTTTATATTTAAGTATCAAATACCGTTGGTAGTTGATAAAAATATTGCAGAAGCAATGATAAAGAAATATGATTCTGTACAATATTTAGATAAGAAAGATGATTTAAAGAAAGTGAAATATCAGAAATTAAAGAAAATGGCAACAAGTAAAGGTATACCCTGGAAAGAAACTTTTGTTCCTAAAGATGAATTAATCAGGTTAATTGATAGCGTATGAGTATTGCAACAGAAGCAATTAGCCCTAAAAGCTTTACATTTGATCAAGTTAAAAGTGAAGTATTAACTCGTATTAACGATCCTTTAGGCGATACTTATTCAGACCGTGCAAAAGAATTGATATATGAAGGTATATGTTCTCTTGCTTTGGGCGGTTACAGCAGGGATGGCTATCCCTTAATTGCTAAAACAGAATCTTATAATGTAATAGTGAGTGGTCATCCTATTCAGATCAGTGGTTCTTCCAGCGTTTTATCAAGCCAGGTACTTAAAATAATAAGTATTGTTGATGAGCAGGCAGTATCTGGAGCAGCAGGGATACAGACATATAAGTTTATTCCAATTGGTCTGGATGAATATAATCGATTATTTGATCAAGATGAATATCCTTTTGCTGATGAAATCTTTTATTATAGAGAAGGCGATTTTATAAAATTTTATCCTTTAGAAAGAACAGGTGATGTTGGTTCAATTTTAATTAATTATATAGCAGCTCCAAATGATTATGGTGATTCAGATGTTATGACAGATGGATATTCGTTAGATTTTTTGTATAAGGTTGTTGATTATTCAGTTGGCAGAATACGGGAAGAGCAGACTGGAGAATGAAGTATCGGGACATATTACGGGAAGTTGGTAAAAGACTTGGAGATCCAGATCTTCAACGGTTCAGGGGTCTTGTCAGTCAGTGTTTTGTGGACAGTATGTGTGGTCTTCTTGCAAAAGAAGAGGGCTATAACCTGGTAGAGATTCCAGATCTAATTAAAGAAGTTGAACATAATCTTGAATTTGAAAATTCTCAGATTACAGTTTCGTTACCTGATCTTGCATCTTCTGGCAGTGTTATAAAGCTGGTAGATGTATTTCAAAGACCAAGTATGGATTTCGTTCAGGCTTTAACTTTGAAAGAAATACCAAGGGAAGAGTTTAAACGCATGGCTTTGGAAGTTTCATTCAGACCTACATCTGAAGAAGTGTTTTATTTCAGGCGTGGAAACAATGTTTATTTTGTTTCTGGTCAGTTAATTGATGATGGAGCAGATACAGCTGTTGTATTTCAATTTATAGAAAATCCAAATCCAGATGACTGGAGTGGTGATGTTGATCTTATATCTGGACTTAATTATTCAAGAAATTTTATTTACAGAGTTATCGGTGAAGCTGTGTTAAATATATCAAATCTTCCATCTTTTACTGGTCAGCCAGCAAAAGCAGAGGAGGCTTATAGTTAATGGCTCTAAAATTACACGAAGAAGCCCCTACATTAGAAGCTACAATAACCAGTACTTCTGCACAGCATTTAGCGAATGTAACAGAAGGCAGTGCTACACAGGTAAATCCGTTATTGTTTTATGATGTATATCAGGATATTGCTTTAGAGCTTCCAGAACAGCCTAATATAAGTATTGTTAAAGCTGAGGTAAATAAAGTAATCAGAAGGATAAACCATGAAATTGGTCTTTGGAGAGAGCTTATTCAAGTTACCCCTTCTACTATTACTGCTTCTATAGATGCAATGACAACAACTGCAATTCACTTAGAAACTACAGATGAAATAGAAGATTATGGTAGGTTTCCATTTGAATGGGATTGGAATGTGGCTTTAAAGAGATTAAGGCTGGATGATAATGTTATTGAGATAAAAGGAGTTTATTTAGATAATGAGGAGTGGACTCAGGTGGACTATGAAAAAGTATCAGACAGTAATAATTCTACTGAAAATTACTGGTCTCAAATAGGAAGGTTTATTTATTTTCCAAAAGATTTAGCAGACTCATCAGAAATTTTAAAATTAAAGTGTAAAAAGTCTTACTCATTTATTGAGAATGTTGTAGGTAAAGATGCAATCATAGATTTACCAGAGAGCTATAGGCAATTGTTAATATCAGGCGTTTTATACGCATTAACAAGTAGACCAAAGTACAAAGATCCAGATATATTCGCTGTAAATAAAGAAATATTTGACAGTGAAATGGTTTCATTAAAATTTCAATATACGAATCTGGAAGCAACATACATGAGTAGAGACATGACTTACAAATATTAAGGGGTAAAAAATGACTGATTATTTAAAAGGTAACACACCAGCAACAATTTATAAACAGCTAGTAGGCGTTGGAGCAGCTGCGGATCATGCAGGATTAACTGCATCGTTAAAATCTGTCTGGACAGATGATGGTGCTGGAGGGGCAACTGCTTCTTCTATTAAGATCTCATCTGCAGCAATACGAGTGGAATCCAATAACCAATTACGGTTTCGTGATGATGCTATATATATTTATAGTTCAGGAGATACAATATTAAACCTGGTTGCAGATGGTGAGATTGATCTTGCTACTGCAGCGGTAGATATTAATGCTACATCAACTTTAGCACTGGATAATACAAATACCAGTAATGGAGTGGTTATTAATACAGCTACATCTGGAAGTCCTGTATCTATTGGGCATACTACTTCAGAAACAACAGTAAATGATAATTTAACCGTTACAGGCACAACAGCTCATACAGGAGTTGTAACAATGGCTACTGGAGTAAAATTACAGTTTGTTGATGGAAATGAATATTTATCTGGTAATAGTTCTGATTTAACCATTGGAGCATCGGGGGATATTAATTTAACAGCATCATCAGATGTAAACATCCCTGCAAATATAGGTCTTACTTTTGGTGATGATGGTGAAAAGATTGAGGGTGATGGTACAAATTTAGCTGTTGCAAGTAGTGGTGCATTAAATATAACAGGTGCTGCGGCATCAACCTGGAAAACAACAGCAGGTTCAATTAATATAGATTCAGAAGCATCCACAGTAGAAATAGATGGACATAGTGGTGTTACAATACAGGGTAACTCAGCGGAAATTGATATTGTAACTTTAGGTGCAGTAGATATTGATTCTGCTGGATTCACATTAGATGGCAGCACCGTGTCTATAGATGGAACGGATGATTCAAATGTGACAGTTACTGGTTCAGGAAAAGATCTAACTCTTGCTGTTGCTGGAGGTGGTACTCAAAAATTAGCTTTAAGTTCAGCTGGTACAGCTGCTGATGCTTTAACTATCACATCAACTGCTGGTGGTATTGATATTTTTGCATCAGGTGCTGCGGCAGGTGAAGATATTGATATTTATGCTATAGGTTCATCTGTTAAAATTACATCAACTGAAACTATTGCAGATGCTGTCGATATTAAGGCTACAACAGGAGGTATAGATATTACAAGTGGAGTACCTGGTTCAGTTGCTGGTTTAGATATTGATATAACTGCTGTAGCAGCTTCAATTAATCTTGCAGCTAGTGAAAACGCAGCAAATGCAATTTATCTTCATGCAGATGGTGGAACAGGTGAAACAATTAAAATTTATGTAGACCAGGGGACAGGTGATGATTCGATTTATTTATTATCTGATCTTGGCGGTATAAGCATTGAATCTGGGAAGACTGGTGCGATTACCAATATGGCTTCAGACTCTACTTCTTCTATTACTAATGCAGTGATAAGAATAGGTACAGATACAGCAAATTGTGATATTGCAATTGGAAATGCAACATCAGATGTATTAATAGGAGATAATTTAAAAGTTGCAGGTGATCTTCATGTTACTGGCTCAATGCCAGCAGGTGATACAATAACAGCTGGTACAATTGCTAGATTGACAATGACCAATACTGATGAACAAAATGCTGTTGGTGGTAGAGATTCTGAAATATTATTTAAAGGTGAAAGTGCAACAGGAACAGCACATGAATTATCTGCTATTACTGTAATGCAACAAACAGAAGATCAATATTATAGTAAAATGATATTTAGACTTAATGATTCTACTTCAGGAGCTTCTTTAGCTGCTGTTGGTGGTGCAGATGATGTATTAACTCTTACTTATGATAAAACAGCTACATTTGGTGGTGCAATAGCAGCAGGAACAAATGTTATTACTGGCGGTCAGTTGAATGTGGATAATATAAGATTAGACGGGAATACAATGACATCTACTGACAGCAATGGCGATATTACTCTTACTCCCAATGGAACTGGAGGGGTAGCTTTAATTGGTGCAACTGCTTCAGGAGATTATGCGGTTGTTGGCGGTTCTGGTTCAGTAGCAGCAGGGAATTATGGTGTTGGTTTTGGTAGAGCTGTAAGAGCATCAGGAGTAGATAGTGTAGCATTGGGAGACAATTGTGTAGCAAGTGGAGCAAACGCAGTAGCGATTGGTGATACTAGCACATCATCTGGTAAAAGTACTATTGCACTTGGAACAAGTGCCAAGGCAGACCGACAGTTTGAATTATCATTTGCTGCAGGTGCATTTGCCTCTGCTGGCGATACAAGAGGCGTTCATATTCATACATTTGATAGTCTTACTATGTCAGCCAGTTGGCAAAGTATAGATAGTGGTACTGGTGGTATAACTTTTGATAGTGATACAGTTGCTTGTGGCACAGTCCATATTGTTGGTTCTACGACAGGAGCTGCTAAAACTATTGGATATATTATTGAATTTATTTGTGAGAATGATGGTGGAACTTATGCAATAGTTGGGACTCCAGTTGTTAGGACACATGAAACAGAAGATACTGACTTAAACGCTCAAGTAGCAATAGATTCAAACACACTTGTAGCACAAGTAATCGACTCTGGTGCAAATGCTGGTACTATGAGATGGTCTGCATTTTGGACTATTGTTCAACACACATTCTAAAAGGAGTAGTAATTGTCAAAGCGTGCATTACCTCTCCTTACGGGTGGCTTAAACGAGCTTACACGATCTGATTTAATAGAAAACAGTCAGCTTCAGCAATGCGATAATTACGAAGTTATAGGTGATGGCACTCTGCACAGGAGAAAAGATCCTGAGCAGTTTGATTCTGATCTCGATGATTTTTTATTTACAGCAGAGTCTGGTTTATTTTGGGAGGATGGTTCCAGTATAATATCTATCAGTGAGCCTTATTATCTTCCTACAGATATAGATCTTAGCAATAAAGCTGAATATGAATCTATGGCTACGGACTATATTTTGTTGGTATATGGCGAGGTTAGTGGTGTATATGAGCTTCATGTGCTTTATAAAGTAAATTTATCTGATGGGGCTACCTGGACTAATTCTGCTGAATTTGCTTCTGATGGTGTTGGATCTACTTTACCTGAGCTATTATCATCTGCTGGAATAACATATACTTCAAATTCAGATCCTCAGTTTGTATTGTCTGATGATAAGATTATTATAACAGACAATGTAAATAATGCTCATTTTGTTGCAATTGATAAAGATGGTTTTGTGAGAGTTGGAAAACTTGGTTTACCTGCTCCTAGAAATAGACCTGAAATAGAACAGATGACTAGCGTAGAGACTGAACTTTTTGAAACAGCATCTACACAAACATATATATCTACTCCTGGTCTTGTTCAGGTTGCTTATACAGCAGTGACTAAATTTGGAGATGAAAGTAATCCTTCTCCACTAAGTCCTACTTTAGATATGCAGTATCAAAAGATTAATGCTGATGGTACTATTGAACATTATTTAGATAAGATAAAGGTCTTCAACCTTACAGTTCCAGATGTTCCTGAGAATATAAATGAAACATTAAAATATTTTAATTTTTATATAAGGGTCATACCTTATAAGTCAGGTAGTGGTGTATATTCACTTACTTATTCAGAACAGCAGGAAATAGTAGATAAAACAATTGAAGGTAAAGACACTGGTAACAGTTATGTATTAACAATTCCTCCTGCTGGAGGTATAGTCAGTTATGAAAATGATGTAGCTCCAATTGCAAAAACTGCTGCATATGTAGGCGGTATTACTATGCTTGGTAATGTTCAGTCCAATATAAGGTTTCCCTGGAGTTTTAAATATTTCCATCCAATCACTATAAATAATACAGATACAGCAAATTATATTGATGCAAATATGATTATTAGATTGTATGATAAAGATACTACCTATCCTGAAGTGACTCCTATAGAAAATTTTTCTGTATCAGACTTTTTAACTGATACAACTTCAGAGGCAATATTTACAAATACGCCTCATTTTAGAATATTTGATCAGGATTTAACTACTCCTTTATATGTTGGATTTTCAGTTGCAACTAATCAAGATGGATCGCCAGTCAGTTTTGAAACGGGTGAGTATGTAGATCTTATTATACAAGTACCTTATTTGACAGCAAATTCACCCAGGACTATATATTTATGTTGGAATCCCCAAGCTGATCAGGGTAGTTATGCTGGTGTATCAAATACATATAATGATATATCTGCTATAAGTGGTGATACAATTACTTATCAAGAAAATTTTGGAATACATTATGGATCAGTATTAAATATTAATCAGGTTGATTTTCGTAGACAATCATTTTTTAAAGGAGCAATGATTGAAAATAGCGGTACTTATCTTTCATATCCTATTGAATTGGCATCTGGTGGTTTAAGATGCAACAGGGTTAATGTGAATAATAAAATAGAAACTGAAAGAGATGATGATGTTTTTGTTGATGGTGACATAGTTATACATAGAAATTCAAAAGCATTCATGCTTGGCTTTAATCCTGGTAACGATGACAACTGGGCATATATAATAAATACCAGTACACAAACTGTTGACAATTATTCTCTAAAGTTAAATGATAACGATGCTGGTATACATTTGCATGGAGATCAATTTAATGAAGCATCATTAAGTGGAAAGGCTGGATATATATCATTCTGGTTAGATTTATATTCCCATGTTGATACATCTGAGGGTTCAGTTGTATCTGGTGAACATATCCCTTATCTTGGGGTAATAGATGGTTCAGGTGAAAAGGAGAAAAATTATATATATAATATTGCTACAATATGGGGACAAGCACCAGCAAAAGATCCTTCTGGAGAGATAAAAGCGTTGAGGCTTTTTATAAAAAGGTATCAACCAACCAGTGGGTTGACTGGGGCATATTCAGATTGTTATATGTATCTTGATGATTACAGGATTATGTCAGTTCCTGATAATAATTTATCTACTATACTTGGATGGACACAAGATGATTATGCAGATAAAGTATTCCTTGGTGAAGGATTTAAAGTAGGTTCAGGGTCGTTTGGTTCTACGGTGAATGCAACAGATGGTGTTAGATATATGCTGATGACATGGGATTCAGACCAATCAAAAGTATCTGTCTGGTCTTATAATGGATTAGGAGAGATTCATTCAAAGACTGTGGAATGGGATTTTAATAAAATTACTGATGGTTCGTTTGGTGGGGTCACACTTGGAGCAACGCATGACACTAATCAATTATGTCCTTATGGTGTTCAATATAATGATATACAATTACAAATAGGTGAGTACCTTGATCCAAGTGATGCGGATAGTTATGCGAAATTTTCTAATATTGTTAATCAGTTTCCTGCTTACGATAATATATTAGGATTTAAAAATGCAGATAGTTTAAGTAATATATCTTATAATAATAATATTTCTTTTTCAGAAACTGAAGCAACTGAAGAAAAAGAACGAAAGAACATGGTCAGATGGTCGGATGTTAATTATAACTCTTTTCCTGATCTATATTTTAAAACTGTTAGGGAACCAGTACTAAGGGTTGTGCCAGCACCTTCTTTTCTACAATACCAATACCAAAACACATTCCTTATTTACACCCGAAACAGTATTAATCGTTTTGTTCTTGAAGGCTCTGCAAGCGGATGGCAGGGCAGTGCAAGTTCACTGATAGAAGAAAAAACACAATATGGTTTATTTGCACCAGAAACATTAGTACGAGTTGGAGATGTACTATTATGGCTTAGTGAGGTCGGTGTTGTTTTATGGGACAAGGATGCACTCAGGCTGATCAGCAAAAACATTATTAATGTAGATCTAAGTAAAGAATATTTTGCTTATGAGAACAGTGTTAGAAATCAATATATATTATGTCAGAAATATGTTCAAGGGGAGACTCAGTATCAGTATGTATTCCAGGTTGATAGAGGAATATGGTCAAGATTTATAGATCTAGGTAAAGGAGGTATTACAGCCTCTGTAAGTATGACTGGTGGCAGTCAAACGGATAATGTTAATTTAATGTACCAGAATGATGATAATAAAAGTATTATAAAATATCCAGGTTCATCTTATACATCAGATGATTCTGTGATAAAAACAAAAGAAATGTTTTTTGAAAAAGGTGTATTAAGAAAAGTCAAGGCAGGATATACAGGAGAGGATAAATCTTTCTCTACAATCATCACAAAAGATGATGCAAGCAGGAATGAAATAACACGAACTCATGAAGTAGCTATGGATGGAGATGAGTGGCGTGGAGTTCCATTGGGATATAATCGTGGAAAATCCGTAGTTTTCCAGGTTGACAATGCAGACACAATTGAGTCTATCATATATGACTTAGACATACAAGCAGAGGTAATAGTATAATGGCATGGCAATTATTAGCAGCAGCATTACCAGCAGCAGCAAAGACTGTTGGAACATATTTAAACAAACCTGATCAAGACGATTATAAACCTCAAACTGATTATATGAAAAAATACCTGAGTTATCTCAGGGGCAGACAAGCAAACAGGGATGTTATGCACATGGCTATGCAGCCACAACTTCGTGCTGTAGGTCAGCAAGGTAGACAAATGCAGCAACAGGTAGGCTATGATGTAGCTAAGACTGGTTTAACTGGTTCTGGCATTGAAGCTCAAATGAGATTATCTGCTGGTCAGAAAACACAACAAGCATTATCAACAGCTACAGAAAAAGCAGTAGCAGCTCAGACAGCAGAAACTGCAAGGCTGGGCGAGAAAGCTGCTGATGTAGAAGCACGAATAGGTGCAGAAGAACAACGGTCAGAACAAGCGTTTGATACTGCTACAAGCCAATGGAAAAAACAATTAGCTGGTGATATTATTGGATTAGGTGCAAGTGTTGCCAGTGCTGGTATACAGCAAGGTGTTGCGAATAAAGGTGCATATCAGGAAGCAGTTGCTGGTGGTCAATTTGAAGGTTCTTATGATGATTTTAAAACAGCGGCAGAAACTGGAGAATTACCATCTTTAACTGGTGAAGGTGTAGATACAGTAGGTCGAGTTTCTCCTTCTGAATATGTACAACTGCGTGGTGCAAGACAACAAGTGATTGATCAAATGGAATTTTCTGAAACAGTTTTAGGTGAGAATGTAGTTAAAGAGTATCTTGGAAAAGGTTGGAGCAGACAGCAGATATATAAAGAAGCTAGTGATCAAAGAAATTTGGAGCGTATTGTTACGAATAAAATTGGTGCAGATGCTACCCTTGCGGAAATAAATACAGCTGTTTCTCAAATTAATGCTGCTGGTGGTGCTGGTGCTGTTCCTGCTGGTGGTGCTGGTGCTGTTCCTGCTGGTGCTGTTCCTGCTGGTGCTGTTCCTGCTGGTGAAGTTCCTGCTGGTGAAGTTATCCCTGAAGTTAAACCTGGTGTTGTTCCTGGTGTTAATGAAGATATGAAAATTGAAGTTGGTGAAGGTGGTAAAATAGTTAAGCCAGTTAAAAAAACAGTAAAACCAGTTGACTCTGAGATTTCGTCTAGTCTTCAAAGACCAGAGAGTTTAGATATTGCAGATAAAACAAGAAAAGATCTATATGGTGGTTTTTATGATCCTGATGTTGAAACTGTTACAGCAGATAAGCCAGCTAAAAAAACAGCTCCAG
>Ga0208790_1000801_pt1 | contig 14221 bp, 13 predicted proteins | sample 10_taG_FD_184083 | JGI IMG/M metagenome (GOLD analysis project Ga0208790, IMG submission 184083) | Marine viral communities from the Subarctic Pacific Ocean - 10_ETSP_OMZ_AT15264 metaG (SPAdes) (version 2) | ecosystem: Environmental > Aquatic > Marine > Oceanic | place: Pacific Ocean | collected... | reverse complement strand
TCCAATATTAGCAGATCTTGGATACTATGATGAATCTGAACTGGAAAAATACTGCACTCCCGAAGGAATACTCAAATTACATTCAGACAGTTCAATAGGAGGGTGTCATTTTGTGGGCGGCTCCTTGGGGAATGGCGTTGGTTATGCAGCAGGCTTAGCACACGGAAGCCAAAAAAATGTTTATGTGGTTTTGGGGGACGCTGAATTATATGAAGGTTCAGTTTGGGAAAGTTTAATATTTATCGCACATCACAATATTAATTTAACAATGATTGTGGATAGAAATGCAATGGGGATTTTAGGTAAAACTGAAGATTTACTAAAACTGGAACCATTACATCAAAAATTTGAAAGCTTTGGGCTTGAAACGCACACTATAGATGGTCATAATTTTGAGCAACTTAGACAGGTATTTGCAGAAACGTCAAACAGACCAAGAGTCATAATTGCCAACACCATTAAAGGAAAAGGTGTTAGCTATATGGAAGATGTGTGGCAATATCATACTATTATTCCTAAGAGCGAAGATGACATCGAACAAGGATTGGAGGAATTATCGTGAGTTCTCAAAGAGACACTTTTATTGTAAGATTGTTTGAGAGAGCAAAAGAAGATAAAGATATCTGTCTTATCTCTGTTGATATGGGAGCGCCATCCCTCGATCAATGGCGACACGAATTACCAAATCAATTTATTGCGGCAGGAATATCCGAACAGAACGCGATAAACTATGCAGCCGGATTATCTGCTGCGGGCAAAAAAGTGTATGTTTATTTTATGGCGTCTTGGGTTGCACGCTGTTTTGAACAAATAAGATATTCTTGTGCTATGGCAAATAATCCAATTACAATATTGGGTAATGGCGTGGGGCTAGGATATGCCCCCGCAGGACCGGCTCACGAACCAACTGAAGATATTGCTTATATGAGATCTTTATGTGGCATTGAAATTTATTCACCAGCTAATTCTGAATTTACAAAAAGCTTGGTAGATTTAACTTGCGATCACCCAAAATTAAGATACATTCGACTAGAAAGATCCTATCCAAAAAAGCTGGATGAACTATATGGCACAGGGAAACTATCCAAACAGTTTTTAGATATGGGTATATTGCCAGCTTTTCCAGGCTTATCTGAGCCTCCAACTAATAATCGTCCCAAGATCTGCATCTTATCAAGCGGATATATGCTGGGAAGAGCACATGATGTTTATAGAAAACTATTACAAGACAAATATGAAGCAACAGTCACGGACGTATGGAAAGTAAAGCCGTTAGACTTACAGCATTTCAATAGAGCAGTCGCGCCCTATGATATTTTGGTGACTCTGGAAGAACAAACACTATCAGGAGGATTTGGTTCCGCTATCTGCGAATTAGTTACTGACGGCAGCCTTAAAAAGAGTGTATTAAGAATTGGACTACCAGAGAAATATATATTCGAAAATGGAAACAGGGAACATCTTTTAAATACCAACGGATTATCCGTGGAAGAAATATATGAAAAAATTGTCAAGTTTCATAGGTGCCAAAAATGAAGTTGATTAAAGAGCGAACAGAATCACAAAATATTAATGGATTAGTTCACATAAAATTAGACACTTTTGAAGACTACAGGGGTGAAATTTGGACAATTTATTCTGAAGATTATTGCGACTATAAATTTGTTGCCGATAAAATTACCATTTCAAACAAAGGCGTCCTGCGAGGCTTCCACGGGGATCCACATACTGCAAAACTAATAACCTGTTTAAGCGGCAAGTTTCAACTTGCCGTGGTAGACTTGCGTGAAGGCTCACAAACATATGGTAATGTCGATAACTTTATAGTTTCCGATGATAATCCTTCGATAGTAATAGTACCAGAAGGATGTGTCAACGCACATCTATGCCTTTCAGAAAAATGTGTATTTTATTATAAGTGGTCCGAACAATATCGTGGACCAGACCATCAAATTACAGTTGCTTGGAACGATCCCGAGATAGGGGTTGATTGGCAAATAGAAGCGCCAACATTATCTGAAAGGGATAAGCGCGGAGAATCATATAAGGGACAATATCTGTAAGGAGAAACAATGAATATTACATTTCCATTAGCAAAAGAAACAATTAATGAAGAAGACGTTAACGCATTATGTGATTGGCTCAAGTCATATCCCAGGCTAACGAAAGGTCAACTAACCTGGGATGTGGAAGTCGCCTGGAGCAAATTTATTGGCACCAAGCATGCAGTTTTTAACAATTCTGGATCCTCCGCAAACCTCTTAATGATTTATACCGCGATTCAAGCAGGAAGAATTCCAAACAAGAAAATAGCAGTCCCATCAGTTGGCTGGGTCACAACGATTGCGCCCGCAATTCAATTTGGCTTACAGCCAATTATGGTCGGTGCAGATAAAGATACTTTTGGAATGGATTTAGACCAACTTGAAGAAGTGTGTAAAACGGAAAAGCCAGATGCGGTCATTTTTGTTCAGGTTCTTGGTGTGCCTCATTATAAAGAGAGGCTGCTTGCATTGAAAGAAAAATACGGATTTATTTTACTGGAAGATGCCTGTGCCGCACTTGGTGCTTCTTACTCCGATGGACAGAAGGTTGGCACCGTTGGTGATATGTCTTCATTCTCGTTTTATTTTGGACACCAGTTATCTACCATTGAGGGTGGAATGGTGAACACGGATGACAAAGAATTATATGAAATGTTGCTGATGCTACGTTCACACGGCTGGGCAAAAGACTTGTCGAAAGAGTCATATGAACAAAAAATGAATTCGCACGATATCGATGATTTCCATAGCCCCTTTGCGTTTTTCGTTCCAGGGTTTAATTTAAGATCAACAGACTTACAAGCATTTCTTGGTTTGCGACAAATCGACAAAGCACAGTGGGCAGCAGATAATCGTAATAAAAATCATATTCTTTATGCACACACTTTACACGGCTTTGTGGAATATCAAAAATGGGAAGACAACTTTCCGGTTTCTATTTCATTTGGAGCTTTGGCACAAAACGAGATGCACCGTAAGGAAATTGTCACACGACTTGTTACTAATGGTATCGAAACAAGAATTTTCAGCGCAGGCAATTTGGGATTACATCCTTTTTGGTATGAAAAATATGGCAAATTCGATGACGAAGTTAGCAACAATATACACGCCAGAGGATTCTTTTTACCAAACTATCCAGAACTTACAGAGTCAGAGATACGGTTTATATGTAAAGTAGTTAAAGGATAATCATGAAGATACTGGTAATTGGAGAAAGCTGCCGCGATATTTTTAATTACGGAGAATGCAATCGTCTATGCCCAGAGGCTCCAGTTCCAATTTTTAATTCTATACAAACAACTGAAAATGGAGGAATGGCACTAAATGTAAAAAACAATATTGCTGCATTAAATGTCGAGACTGATCTGTACACAAATACAAATTGGGATACCATAACCAAAACCAGATTTATAGATATAAGAACCAATCACATGTTCATGAGACTTGATTGCAACGACAATGCATATGAACGATATAATATAGACAACATAAGATATGAAGATTATGATGCAATTGTAATATCTGATTATAATAAAGGATTTTTAACCAAGGAAGATATCACAAATATAGGCTCAAGACATCCTTGTGTTTTTTTGGATACGAAAAAATGCTTAGGGTCTTGGTGTGAGAGCATCACATATATTAAAATTAACGAACATGAATACGAAAATAATAAGCAATATATAACCAGCAAAATCAAGGATAAGACCATAATCACATTGGGACCAAAAGGCTCTGTTTACAAAGACGTAATACATCCTGTGCCAAAGGTAGAAATTAAAGACGTATCAGGAGCCGGTGATTCTTTTATTGCGGGTTTAGTTGTTAAATATATCGAAAACAATGATATAATTGATGCAATAAGGTTCGCTAACTGTTGTGCCACAAAGGTGGTACAAAAAAAGGGTGTAAGCATAGTATGACGATTGTTTGGACAAATGGTTGTTTTGATATAATGCATCGAGGGCATATAGAACTATTTAAATACGCAAAGTCATTAGGCGACAAACTAATTGTAGGGATTGATTCTGATAAAAAAGTCAAATTAGACAAGGGACAGGATAGACCTATAAATTGTGTTGAAGATAGAAAATTTATTTTAGAATCAATACGACATGTTGATAAAGTGCTGATATTTGAATCAACAAAAGAACTAGAAAATTTGATTAAATCAACAAAACCAGATATAATGGTAATAGGTTCCGACTGGAAAGATAGAACAGTTATTGGTCAACAGTATACAACTAAATTATTATTTTTCGATAGAATTGGAAACTATTCAACTACAGATATATTAAAACAAAAGGAGACATAATGTCTGATACTAAAAAATTTAAACTCTCAAGCCAAGCCATGGCATCCTTGATGCTGGTATTACAAAGGTCGCTGCTGGAACAAAGTGATATTGTGCCAGTTTTAGAGACTTGGGAGCTTGTAGATACTCCAAACGGACTAGTGGTAGGAAACCCTCCAATTATACACGATGTCAATATCGAGGAAAACACCCCTGAAAGTGCCATATTTGAAGCTTGGGCTGACCAGATCAATCCAGATTCGTCTGCTCAATAACTAATATTTAATGCCGAAATATATTTATCAATGTTCGGGGTGCGGAGAAGTGTTTGAGGTAATACACTCATTTAAAGAGACAATCGAAACCTGTTCACAAATAAATGAGCGTTGTGAATGCGAACCTCAAAGTAAAGTTCTTCGTATTCCACAGCATATTAATTTTGTCAATAAACACGAACACAAAGAACGTGTAGGACAGGTTGTTGATGAGTATATCAAGACTACCAAAGAAGAAGTAAGGTCTTACAAAAAAGAGATGAAAAATTGGAATCCGAAAAAATAGATTTAATAATTGTTATATCGCTAATAATTTCCATGATGATAAACGGATTATTAGTATGGTATGCGATTAAAGTTTTAGAAAAGCTCTCCTATGTTTACGACAACATAAGCGCAATGCAAGAGATCAACAATTCTTTTGTAGAACACCTTGAGTCCGTGCACGAGATGGAGATGTATTATGGGGATCCCACGCTTGGTGCCTTAATAAAACATTCACAACTTATTGTTGAACAATATAACACTTTTAATGAAATCCTAGAAGATCTAGCAGACGGTATCATAAGCGTACAAGAAGATGTAATAGAAGAACCACAAGAGGAAGCAGATGGCGAGAAAGAGATCGGGTAAACATTATTTTACCAAAGATCACGAAAACGCAATAATTCAATATGTTGCAACAGATGATCAAAGAATAAGAACTCAGTTATATATCGAATATATCGGACCTGCATTTAATGAGATGGTGGATAAGATTGTATATACATATAAATTTACAAATCTACCAAATATCGATTCTTTAAAAGGCGAATGCAAAGTTTGGTTAACGACCATATTGGATAAATACGATTCCAGCAAGGGGTCTAAAGCTTTTTCGTATTTTAGCGTGATCACTAAAAACTGGTTTATCCACAAAGTCAAAAAGAATGCAAAAAGGGCTCGAACTGAAGTTTTATATGATGAACTACCAAAAGACATAGAAAGCGAGCGTCTTGTAACTACTAACCAATATCACAATCAGCGAGAAGAAAAAGAATTTTGGATGTCTCTCTGGGTTGAAATTGACAATTGGGATACTGGCAACTTAAAAGAGAATGAAAAAAAGGTCTTAGAAGCTGTAAAAATACTTTTAAACTCCATTGACGAGGATGAAATGATCTATAATAAAAAAGCCATCTACCTTTATCTCAGAGAATTGACAGGACTAAATACGAAGCAGGTTGTTAATAATTTAAACAAATTGCGAATTAGGTATCGTATTTTTAAGAAAAATTGGGTAAATGGAAAAATATAATGTTCATAACCTCTAATTATTAGGGAGTGCTAGCATTATGAAAAAAATAGACAATTATCTTGAAGAAACAATTGATAATATACGCAAAGATCGTGAAATAACGAAAGAATTGCTCAATGATTTGATTGTATATCTGAGCGCTGATGAGGCACGACATAGAGAAGTTGGGCAGGTCGCTGCCAAATATGTTGAAACCCTACAGCGCTCAAACGAACAGCTTGTTAAAGTTGTGACACTCTTGCAAAAGAAGCAGGGGGGCACTACTGAATTATCTGATTTGGATAAGACAGAAATCTTTGATTTGCTTAATGGAGAAAACAGCAAGTGAGTTTGTTAAATTGGGTGCTAAACGATGAAACTTCGCAAGTTTATGGCAGCGATATCAATTATGATTTAAGAGATGTTTCCGTTGGCGCAGCGATACAGACACAAGCCGTTTCTGAATTTTCTCCACAGGCATTCACTCATAATGGCATTGGATTTAAAGCTTTTATTTTAGCATATGAGAATCGAGGAGTTGCCCCTGCAACAACAGGCAAAAAGAATGAGAATGGATCTTCTGAATCACCCGCGCCGAAAGACGGTGAGGTAGGCAACGTTGAGGGTGTCTTGAATGGCGCAGACGATACTAAAGAACAGGCTTTAGCAGAAGCTCATTTTTTAAACAATATCACATTAAAAGTGTGGATACCAACTTTAGACAAACATATCAAAGCGCCAGAAATATATTCACCGGATCCACCGCTACTTGGCACGGCAATAAAAGATTTATATTTATACCAATCTTGCACCATTCTTGACGAACAGCATTTACAATCGCTACCACCCCCCGGCTCTTTGATTATGGTTGATTATCAAAATCGACAATTGAGATCGGGGCTCACTTTAAAATCGGTCATGTGTAGGGATCCCACTTTTGCTCGCATCATTATGTCGGAATTTGCCGGTGTCGTAGATGACCGTGCACTTGCTTCATATTTTTCAGAAGTCCCCGGCGGAGTTTTTGATCTCACCACGGGAGATCCACTGACTCCACATGTCCCTGGTCCCCCCACCGCTATATCACCTTATGGTTTGCGTCACAGGGCTAAGCAAGGCGAACCTCCTACTTGGGTGGGAATAGAAATCCACTATACTGTTACACAAAACACCTCCGATGCCATCGAAATTTTAGGAAAACGTGGCTTGAGCTACCATTATGTAATCGCCAAAGATGGTACACAAACTATGCTGATAGATCCAGATTATGTTGCTTTGCATGGAGGTTACGACAATGAGCGATTTATAGGAATTTCGCTGATAAATTTGGGAAACGGTTTCGTGCATGCCAATATGCCCGACGCCACACCGCCAGAAAAGTGGATTCAACTTCAACCCGGTAAATATGGCACATGGGAACCTTATACTGACGCTCAAATAAGCGCGTTAGTTGCGCTAGTGTCTGAACTCACAAGCAAGTACGCTACAATAGAATATGTTAACGGGCACGAAGACAATAAAGATGGCAAGAACGATCCAGGACCGTTGTTTGATGAGCATTGGGACAAATTCTTGGCATTTGGTCTAGCACGCGGTCCACGACCAGCAAGCACTAGAAACCGCGTCGTCTAATGGAGATATAATAAATTATGTCACAAGTTCCAAAGCTGCGAAGACCACAAGTAACGCCAAATGTGCAAAGTGTTGGCACCACACAAAGTGACGGACCAAGCGCTGGAGGGGTTTTTCCCGCGAGCTTGGATGACTATGAAATCATAGATGGTACCTATGTGCTATATTACAAAGGCGGCAAAATTGGCACCGCATATGAATTGGTCAAGATTAATGGTAAAAGCGTTGTAAAAGAAGTTGCCGTATATGTGGTTGCGATGATAAACGCAGCACATGCAGACGGCATTAAATTGCGAGTTACCAGCGGATTCCGAACAATGCAAGATCAACGAACATTGTTTAATCAAAGTTCAAATGCCGCTTTAGCTTCGAAGCCTGGATACGGCACTCACCAAACCGGTCTTGCTGCTGATTTTAATATTTATGATAAGAATGGCACCGTCTATGAGTGGCTTGTAAAAAATGCTTACAAATTTGGATTTATTAGAACCATTCCAAATGAGAGATGGCATTGGGAATACTGGGGGGACTGGACGGGTCAGAAAAAACCAGATTGGATTGGAGGTACCCGTGAGCGCTCTAGCAGGATGAGACACCGGCATCTCGCTATGTTTTCAAAAGTCCCAAGAATTCATAGTTGTGGAGATAAGAAATTTGGTGGTAATTTTGTGATGCGTGAGTCCGACTGGTGGATTTCCCACGGCGCTTCAGAACCCCATACAGATGCGCTTACTTCTGGAGCAACCAATTCTTGGATTGGATTCTCGGGTGAATTTCTAGCTGCCAAACTTAAATAAAACAATTCATATTAAGATAAGCAATACTTAAGATTTTAACCATTTAACTATTTACTATTATGGCTGACAAGTTAGTAGACACGAGCGCCTTTCCTAATAATGCAATTATAGAAGTTGCAGAGAACGATCCATCGTATCAAGCTGGGTATGGAAGAGGTCTTTTTGGCGAAGAGATCTTAGAGCCTGTTCCGAAAAGACTTAGTACATCAGGCGAGAAAGTATTAAACAAGGGAAACTCCTGGATAGTATTGGGGCGAGATAGGACAGGCTCTCGTAGCAGCGGCTATGGCGGAGGCGGAGCAACCCAAGCAAGCTCCATAGATTTATGTGTTGGGATGGGTGCGCTGGAACCCGGCGCAGGACAGTTTGCGGATCCAAATTTTAAAGGCGATGCTGCCCGTATATACATTTCTCAAAGAACTGATATTGATGATGCCTTTAAAATTAAGGGCCGCGCGGGAAATCGTATAAGCAAGTCGGATATTAAATTTCCTGAAAACCAATCTGCAATTGGAATTAAGGCTGATTCAGTTCGCGTCATCGGAACAAATGGTATTAAGTTTATAACCAGCCCACACAATAAAGATAGTCGCGGTGGCAGAGCGGCATTTAACGGCATTGAACTAATTGCCGGTAATGCAGATGATGAATTACAATATATGGTTAAAGGCGAAAACTTAATCGAAGCTTTAGAAGGATTAGAAGGTAGAATAACAGATTTGTCTGCCATAGTGCTTAATTTTCTCACTGCCCAACTGAAAGTCAATGCCAAGCTTGCCCGTCATACACATTTTGGCGTGACAACCACTCCAATCCCAATTCCAGTTCAGATCCTGCCATCGATTCAAGCGACTTCTGCCTGCTTAAATGCTATAATGGATGAAGCCGAGAGCTTGATGGATAATTTTAAGGGCAGAATAAACTTAAATATTAATTGGCGTAACAAGTATTTGTCGGAGTTTTCCAGTAAATATATTTTAAGTAAGTATAATAAGGTAAACTGAATGCTAGACAATTGGCGAGAACATGATGAGTGTAGTCCCTGGATTGAGGGAGATAGCTATTATATTGTAGTTGAGTCCGACCATCAATCGATGGGAAATGAGACTGAACGCACCTCTCGATCTCTGGATGCGAAAATTAAAGGTTTTAGCAAATTATTAGAATTTTATGGAAAAGAGCCGCCATCGGGGATGTGGCTGATGAGTACCATATTTGTGGCATCGCAAGTAGAAGATTATTTTGTAGGCTACAAGCCTTTTTTACCAATGAAAGTCCTGGTTAGCATACCTCGATATCTCTTTGAGCAAGTTCCCGATGATACGTCTTCTTGTCTTATCATCAGACCAGAAGAGGGATATATAGAGACATCTATATCGGTTTACAACTATGCGGAGCAAATCAACTTTATTATCGATGCTATTGAATCGTATATTCCGGCTCTTGCGCGTTCCTCTCGATTTATTTCAAATATTAATATTCTTGCCGAGTTAAAAAGATTGCGACAAGCAGGACAAGTAATCGAGCGATATTTAATTAGAAACAATATTATATCAGATCGCCCTCAGTTTGATAGTTGTGATCCTGAAATTGATAAGCGACTAAAAATTGGATATAATTTTGCATATGAAGGAATCTATGCACTAGTGGACGATGAACAACATACAATAGGATATCACTGTTTTGTAAACAATGAGACAATAAATCATTTAACGACTGCCAACTATTTGATACATCTTGATAGTATGCACGAAATGTTAACAAGCCGAGATTCTAATACTTTTGATATCTTCACGTTTCTCTCGCGTTTTACGTTACCGATCCCAATACTACGAGATAAAGAAAAACAGACTGATGGGCTTTCTTTATATGCAGATAAGGGAGTTAGCTTTGGTTTTGCCGATTTAGCAAAAATAATATCGCTTGATATAGATATTAATCTTTGTAAGTCGGATGAAGACGTGGCAGATGAAGAGCGCCGCTTCCTTGATCCTGAAACAAGGAAAAATTTATTAGAATCAGCAAAATCAATCAAAAAATTTAAAGGCGACATGTCGCTGTCATCTGAAAATGTTGAGGGACTAAAGGACAGAGTTCAAAATATGAGGGGTATAGGCGAGATTCCTTTTGCAATAATCAATCAAGCGTCGAAGAGGCAACGTACCAAAGCGTTACGATTGCAGGGGGTTCAGGATCCGGGAAGCACTTCAACCTCATCGGGCGAATCAAGAGAGGTGTTTCATGATCTATGGATAGATGATGAGGCGAACCTTTATGCAAACCTCGAAGATCTTGGAGAAGACACAGCAGCGGCAGCCCAGGGAATTGTACTCGCCAAGAGAGTAATAGTAGATGCCACGACTGGCAATATGACCGAAGGAGAGGAAATACCCGTTTTACCATCAGAAAATGTTAGTGTTTATCGTAAAGCCACCCAACCCCCCGCTGGAAAAGAGGCACTAAAATCACTCTATAAAGATGTATTATCTAAAATTGATGTTGCTTGTTTGGTTAATGAGGCACTTCAATGTTATGTTGATAGAACGATAGCATTAGTTGGAGAGCAAGTACTCGATGGTGATGACGAATTAGGAGAAGTTATTAATGCTTCTATTTCACTGGGGGAAATGGTAAATGCACGATGTGAGTTTGAAAAATGCAATGGAAGCCCGGATATAGATATATCTATTGGGTTCCCTATTTTTCAAGGTATACAAATACCAGATAATTTTCCTACTTTCGATTTTTTGGCAGGTATGATAGACACCGCACTGAACCAATTATATGCTGCTCTTGTAAATATGTTGGTTTCTGCTATTTTGCGTATTTTACAAAATTCTTGTGAAGCCCTATTTGATGATGCCCTGGGAGAAGGCGATGCGGTTGCATCGGTCAAGGAAGGCTTTCAAGATTGGCTTGGGGAAAGTATAGGAATAGACTATGAAGATCTAAATAACTCACAGGCATGGGGCGATGCCCTGACAACCTCTGGCGGCACAGGATTTATTGGGGCAGTGGGCAACTTGCTCGGACGCGGTATCGCATCTGGTTACGCCACAGTTGAAGATACCGGCGTAGCGCTTAACTTGCCAAACCCAGAAAAGGGATGGCAAGTTGAGGAATATCTTGTATCAACTGCATCGGTTTATAAATTTTTAGGTGACCTAAGAACTGCTTCAGATAGTATTAATGCGGTTACAAGCGAGCAAGAACAAGTATTGTTATATCAGGGAACGGCATCAGAACAAACAAAATCAGTGGTGTATAGCTGTCTTAAAATCCAAAACCCCGCTTTTAGTGCCTTATTCAGAAACAAATATGAACTAGCAGACCTACTATCAGCTATGGGCAAATTAGTAAAACCAGAATTTCTCGAACATATTCCAGACACTTCTAAATCCCCACCACCAGATTTTTGTCACTTGGGAGATGGATCTGACGCTAGAGCAGTAAGAGAAGCGCTTCTATCAGAAAAAGATCCAGAACTCACTGAAGGAGAGATGAACAATATTATTAATAAGGAAATCGCACACAATACAAAAAAAATTCAAGAGCTACAATCTACGCTACAAGATGTTATGAATGGTTCACTAGCTCCCTCTTTCCCATCTCTTTTCGGACGAAGCAACTCTTTAGTACCAAGCATACCCCCTGCCTTAAAGGAGATCTGCAATATTGCAATTGATGGACCGCTTGGTATGATCGTGACAAACTTTAGTTTAGCAGGTGTCAATTATGCGAACGTTTGGAAACAACTTTATATAGATTCAGGCAGAGCCTCTGTTGATTACCCTGGAGGCAATGGAATTAGCCCTGGAGATCTGTTTTATAGAATGGAGAGTAATCTCCGCGCCGTCAGCAAGTTAACGAATCGGGAGTGGAACAGTCCTGACGGTGATTCCATCACCGACTACAAAGATAAATTTTCCCTGGGTTACTATCTGCCCACCGACGCGACCCCAAGCCTCGAAGGCGGCGAAACCACGGAAACGTTGCTCACCCCTACTAATACTCCCATCGTAATGAGCGGAGAACTGGACGTTGGAGGCGTTACAATCAGGCAAACCAGGGACGTTATAAACTATGGACCCGTTGGAATGGACGACAACGGCTTCTACGTAGTCTCCAAAAAAACCGGCGGGGAGGATGTGCAAGCACTTAGCCAGATAATGAATTTGCTGGGTTGGTCCGGCCCGACTCCCCGCGCTTTAAAGCGACACCCAAAGGAAAACAGAAACACGGATATGCCATGGAACGAGCACGGCAATTGGAATGGCGACAAGTTCTACGGTGGAGACGCCCCAGGACCGGGCACGTTTGAATGGCTATATGACAACGCTCCACCCTGGTTCATCCTAACCGAGATTTTAGAAAAAATATGGTGGGAGATCCACCACGCGAAAGACTTTGGCGGCATGACCCTCAACGACTGGGGTTGGGAAGGCGTGTATCGGATATACCAATTCGACTCCAGGTCTACCGTAGCTACGTGGGAGAGTGGCGAACGGCTCTACCACGTGGAGCCTGACCATTCCCTCTGGTGGGTTCCCAAAACCGCCCCCGACCAGCCCGACGAAATCCGGCTAGAATGGGATTTTAACAGTGATGAGGAGAAAGTCCGCATCTGGCTCACTACCGTCTATAGAGCCGAAACCACCGTTGACACCGTGCCCCCCAGGGACGAGGACGCTATCGGTCACATCGTCAGATATAATCAAAAATCTGAGGGAGTTCGCGTAAGATACGACGAGGCAGACTATAGGATTGGCACTTCTCCCCATTTTTTGGGAAGAAAGTTAGAAACAGGACATATTGTCACAAATGTATTTGCTACAACCGGAGATGGTTCACCACTCCCGGCAAGGGATGGAAATTTCGGAATCCCGTCAACCGGAAGAACAATGTTTGGAAGAACGAAAAAAAAAGAACTCGAAGATGTGCGCCCAGCGCTTAATACAATGTTTGCCGAATATGCCCCCCCCTCGGCAAATATGAGTCCGCAGTGGACAATAAATACCATGACTGATGATATGTTTCAACAGTTTGCAAGACGCATAAATGATGGCAAATATTCTCAAGGGGCTGATCAGTCACATGCCCTGGTACCCGCCGACGCCTCGTCATACGGCCACAATCCCGCGTACTACACAGAGTCAAATTTTGATTCTATAAACCTTGTTTATAACGGAACACCTGCAACGGACATCTTGGGATATAACGAACTCCGAGAGTTTGCATCACATTTATCCACATTGGCGCTTACTTTGGGCACAAAAGCAGATTCACAACAACGCCCAGGAGATCATGATCACGGAGGAGGTCTTGTTGACGTATATTGTGATATTATAAGCTCAACACGCAGAGTTAGCACAATTACGACCCTTGCAATGTTAATACGTCTTTATATTGTAGAGCGAGCACTGATTTCTATCCACGTATTTAATGGTTTTGATCTGGGATTTATGTATAGTGAAGTGTTCATAAGTTCTATATTCGACTCTCTAAAAAACGAATTGAATCGATATCAAGAAGATTTTAATCTGAACAACATAACCTTGTGGCGAGACGTTCAAGAAGCGGCGTTAAAATATTATGAGATGTTGCGTATAGACGGCGATTCCGAAATACCAAGCTATACCGACAAAGAAGGTTACCAAGCGTTAAGACAATTTATTAGAGACGAGGTAGCTAAGATGCGTAAACCACTAAAGAACGTTTTGGATATTCAGGCGTGGCAATACAATACTTGGGATAAATATTTATCCGAAAAGGTATTTGGAGAAATAACGGTTGCAGGACAAGTAGCTGACACCGGAACCAATGGAACAGCAGCGCATACGCCATGGGGTCAGAGCACTACCACGTATACAAACAGTTATACAAACAATGGCAACATTATGAAT
>Ga0208790_1000797_pt1 | contig 14230 bp, 24 predicted proteins | sample 10_taG_FD_184083 | JGI IMG/M metagenome (GOLD analysis project Ga0208790, IMG submission 184083) | Marine viral communities from the Subarctic Pacific Ocean - 10_ETSP_OMZ_AT15264 metaG (SPAdes) (version 2) | ecosystem: Environmental > Aquatic > Marine > Oceanic | place: Pacific Ocean | collected... | reverse complement strand
AAGTAGAAAGCTTATACCAAATGATGAATAGGGCTTTAGGTGGTGGGGGTCTAACAGCTCAAGAACATAGGGAAACATCTAAACAAAAAGCACAAGCTGAAAGAGAGGATGTTGATTTACAACAGCGGAGAAGGCAGGCAATTCTTCCTTACCTTGAATTTACAACTGGTGTTCCAGCAATGGGTGAGAGAAATAGAGAACCAAGATTAGCAGATTTTCTATTAACACTCCCAATGGCTATTGGAGTTGGCAAAGGATTAGAAAGGGCAGATGATGTTGTTGGTGCTTATGCAACAAGAAAATCAGTAAGAAAAGGATTTGAGGAGGCAGCTAAAGACCCTATGTTTGCAGGCATTCCATTTGAGGAAGCATCTCAATTTGTAAAACGTGGAGGGATGGATGCCTTAGCTTCTTATTCTCCATCTGGCGGTAGGAAAATGTTTCAAGACGCAATGGTTGTTTCTGGAAAACCTGCCTTCAAGTTTCGAGAAAGAACATTATCAGAACTATTGCCTGAATTTATTCGAAGAAAAAAATACGGTGAATCTCTTGTGAGGCATGAAGGTCGTCATTATATGCAAAATCTAGAAGGCGCATCAAATATATATTATGATAAACTAGCCCCTAGTTTTGGTAGAGGGACTGTACCAACAATAAAAAGTGCTAAAGGTTATACAAATAGACCTTTACAATCTGGAGCTGCAGGAGAAGAATATAGTACATTAATTAATATACCTTCTATGAAAAATTGGAAAAAGGCATTTCCTAAAAAAGCTTTCGATTCAAAAGGAACATATATTGGCGGGCGTGATAAAAGGCCAAAGATGGTTGAACAGTTAACTAAAAAACATGGGGCTTCATATGCTAAAAAATATATGGATTGGTATGAAAACTCTTTTTTAAAACGTCAGGAATATCTTTCAGAGCCTATTGAAATTGAAGCAAGGATAGAGGAAATTGCTTCTTTAGGAAAGAAAAATCTTGGTGCTTACAGTGATTTAGTAAATGATCTTGGATTTTCTAAACAACAAGTAAAAGATATGGTAAGTGATTATACAAAAGAAAAAATGAAATTCTATAAATGAAATTAAAATGGATTAGGTGTACCGCTAACACCGTCTCCCCTTTCCTTTGCTATCTGCATAGCAGCACCCTCACTATCAGCAACTAAACAACTATTCCCATGATACCCAACCTCACAGGTATTAGTACTTCCATATCTATTCTTAGCTACTATAAGTTGTAAGTAGCAATCACTGTTACCATCATCTCCATACCTGGATACCCAAGGATAGTGTGAGAATAATACTATCTCAGCATCCTGCTCTAAGTTTCCAGACTCAGCCAAGTCAGATAGTCTAGGCTGTCTATCATTTCTATGCTCCATATTCCTATTCATCTGAGACACTAGTATTACTGACATACCATGTGCCTTTGCAAGCCACTTATAACTCCTGGTAACATCACCTATCTTATGCCTTAAATCACGCCTGTCATCAGGTGAGTATTCAATAAGACCAATATGATCATCGATTACCACGTCAGGTTTAATGGCTTTGATCTCTCTGAATGAACCCTCTAAATCACGCACATCATCAAACATGAATAACTTATCTTCATATATATCAGATATAATACTGGTAGCCTCAAAGATACTGTCTTTATTAAGCCCTATATTATTTCTAAGGTTTCTGTATTGTATATCACTGCACTCCATAGCCATGAACTTCTTCATCATCTCAGTGTTGGGCATCTCTCTATTAAACATAACCACACGCTTACCCTCATGAACTAAGTTGCGTGCTATATTAGCGGACACAGTAGTCTTTGCATTCCCGGGCCTACCTGCTATGATAGTGATTTCTCCACGAGTCATGCCTGTTATAACCTTATCTAATTTTTCTATTCCCGTCTTAATAAGGGTGGTAGATTCGAAGATAGAATCAGTTGTTTTCTCAAGTAAATCATTTAAATCAAACTCCTTGTTTGGCTGTAACTTTATTATATTACCTATAGTAGTGTGTGCATCTTCAAGTAGTACTTGAGTTTCTGTAGAATCATCGTGAATATTTTTTGAGATGTTGTAAATTTGCTTGTTAAGTCTTCTCCGTAACCAATCGCTATGTAGTAACTTAACATAAGTTATTGATTTTGTTGGTGATGTGACTAATTCTAGAAATCCTGATATCTCATATAGCGGAGAGTAATCAGTATCAATAACATCTATAATGTCGGCAACTGTATTTAAATCTATATCTTTTTTATCTTTGTCAAGTTTTATTATTGCCTTCCACACTCTTTGGTTAAAGTCATTGTAGAAAAAATCATAACTTGGAACCCAAGCTTTAACGTGGTCTAACTGCTGAGAGTCTTGGATTACGCACCCTAATAAGGCTTTCTCTAACTCTATGTTTTTCATTCATTATCCTTTAGTTTTGGGGGTAGTCTATCTAATGTTTTCTTTTCATAAGCATCCTTAAGAGATGATTGCTCATCATGGTTTACTATCATCTTTACAAGGTATTTAATATTATAACCTTGCTCAAGATACCCTCTACTCTTAAACATATCTATCATTCTATATACTATTAAGTCTTCTACATTTTTTATTTCATTTAGTAAGTAAAATACATCTACTTCATTAACCTTTCTTACTTTATCCATATCAGTAAGGAGCGTTTCTATTCTTGATAATGAGTCTTTAGAGCGTGACATCCTGAGTAGTTCTATTTGATTTGAGAAACTCTTCTCATTAAATAGGCTCCCGCAGCAGGGGCATTTCATTCTTGACATTACAGACCGCAAAATCCTTCTTCACACATAAATAGTTCTTGCTGATCTGCAAACTCAACATCATCTATGTGCTTACATGAAACGTGTAGATATATACCGCCTTTTCCTTTACCTCTATCTATTAAAGAATTTCTAATGGTCTCATCTACCTTAACTATCTTATCCCAACTTTCTCTGTCATTATCTTTTATTTCTTTCCATCCTTTATCACTACGATAAGGGCAGAATACACATGCAGACTTAGGTGGTGCTGGGAAAGAATACTTATCGAAAATTTTTATACAATCATTACGCTCTAGTCTATTATCTATTAAAGGATATTTATATGTAACACGGGGCATTGTAGATGTTTTCATTCTCTGTATCTCATCCATACTTATACCTAGCCATACTTCAGTCATAGGCATTCTGTACTTAGGTTTCAATCCATATATCTTACGTATACTTTTTATTACAGGTCTTATCTTATAATGATTAGTGCATTGTCGTCTAAGCATCCCCTTTCTATTTGGGTTATCTATAAATGCTGGTATCCCTGCAAATCTCTTAGTTTTATCTTTGTCTAATAAGTCTTCATATAGATTCATCTCATCAGATACTATAATTTTTATTCCATTATTTTCCTTTGCCCACTGTTTTAATTTGTCTAATATTTCATAAGTCCTAGGGTCTTCAGCACCTGGGTCTGCAAATATAGCATAATCTGCCCGCTCTATCTCCTCTAAAGAACTCATTAGATACATTGCGGTACTCTGGACACCTAAGCCTAAGCTTATTACCTTCATCATTTCTGACAATCTTCGCACTCTCCAGATATTAATAATACTGTGTTGAATACACTCTGTGGCAACTTCTGATGGATTCCTTTCTTCCTTCTGTTATGATGCCTATGAAATGCTTCCTTACAATGCTTACATCTAAAAGGTGTATTAGGTGTACCCTCCCATCTTACCCTCTGACCTTCGCTTAAGTTATAATTCAAATCACCCCTTTCATCAAACCATTCTTCATCGAAATAATACTTTAATGTTAATCTTTCTGCTTCTGCTACCTTTAATGCATCAGTATCGTATTCGCTTAAGGAGCCACCACCTCTTCTTCCTTTGTTTCTTTTATGTATCGTAGTAGGCTCATTAAATCTTTCATTTGAATTATGGCGTATGTTTCTCCTCTGTCTTCCTTTACTAATTGTATGTGGTTTTTTAGTTCTAGTGGTAGTAGCCATTTTGCAATCCTTTTTCTCACTTTACACTGTACTGTGTAGTTTTCTATTGTTAAATCAACTTCAGGGTGGAGCCCTAATGAACGACCATCAGAACCCCACGCTCTCTTAGAATCAAGTCCGTATTCCTTTGCTCTATTTACGCACTCTCTTTCGAACCGATTTCCTTTTGATTTGCTTTTTGATGGCACGTCTACTCCTCCTCTTCCGTATCTTTTTGAACGGACTTTCCAGGAATTTTGACATCCCCTTGCACACTTTCTCCAAGAAGTTCATTTGCTTTTACCTCCATGTATTTTACATAGTTATCCTTGTCCCCTTTCATCTCTAAATAGTTGAAAAAGAAGTCACTAAGAATTTCTATGTGTTTTTTATTGTTCATTGATAAGTCTGTTAACTCTGCTATAGCTCTAATAAAATCTTTATTAGTGAACTTAGATTTCTTTCTTTTCACCAATAATCTCCTTCATTGTTTTTCTATGCATTAATATAAATATTAAACACATTGCAGAAAATATATATATATTTATAGCTGCATAGTGCTCTAACATAATTAACAATTCTGTTTCAAATAAAGTCATATTTATCCTTCTAAAGTCAGGTGGTTAGGCTAGGTGCCAACCAATATTTGTCATGCTTTTTAATAAGAAGTTACTACAGTTCTGCGTTTCTTCAAGTGCCCTACTCGCTTATGTGTTCTGCTCATAGGATTATTTTAACAATGCCAATACATCCTAACCACCTAAACCTTATTTATTAAATGTTCTTTTCAGTTCTAGTTTTAAGCGGTTAACACCTAAAAAATAGAACACGCACATACAAAAACAAGTGAACAGATTGTCAAACACACCTGTTATTGCTATTTCATACAGATAGTACCAGGTCATTTTGTTCTCCTTTTTTTATTCTTTTTATTTTTTATAGAAATCTTATTCCAGTTAGGTACAGTACCGCTTTCGTCAAAGTAATCTTTGTTATACTGATCTGCAGTTGTCTTCTCTATACAGTTATGACATATACCGAATCTACTGGCGGTAGGTTTATTACACTCATGGCAGTGGAATAACATAGGCATTTTTATTTATTCTCTATGTAAACTCTTATTGATTCAGCATACTCCATAGGCAGGTCTTGATCATACGCACGTGGGTGCAGACCATCAGCTACAGCATACTTTACTCTTGGCCCATTGGCTCTTAGGCGCAGTTTATATCTGTCTCTGTTTAATCCTTTTCTTATCATATTTATTGCTTTCTGCCCTTCTTCATTGTTTGGTATTCTTATGTTGTATTTACTCATTTCTTATCCTTATCTTTTTTTATGTTTATAAATGTAGGCATTACAGTTTTTTCTCCAAGTCTAAATAATTGATACGATGAACGCATTACTAATTTTTTAGATACACCATAGTATCTTTCTTTATTTTTTTTCATTAACTCAATTAAGTCTTTCATATTAATCCTTGGGGCGTTTATAGGCACGCCCCGAGCCTCTTGCTACTACACCCCAACAAACACTAATTGCTTAATTTATAAGTAGCATATCCTTTTGATGTGTCAGTAGTAATCTTCATTCCCCTATTAGTTCTAAGGTAATGTATGATTGACGCAAGGCGAAACACTCCAAAGTTCTTAAGAGCAGATAAAGGGTTTATTGTTTTACCTGCACTTAACCAAGTTACTATTCTTGCGGTTTTGCTTTTTGTTTTTCTAGGCATCCTGCCTCCTCTTTGTATGTTTTCCTAAGTTCCTTAACTAGGTTATTCTCTTCTGAAATACTAAGTTCTGTTATAGACTTTCCAACAGTAAACTTACTCGATGTTGATAGCATTATCCTTATTCCGTCATTCCATCCGAACTTATCAGTGAATGTTTTTTCTATTTCATTCCACTTCCTTACTTCCATCTCCACCTCCTCCATAATCTGAATATAAACGGCTTGGATATATTTCCTGCTCATCAGATGAAAGATTTTCTTCAGAGTTTTTAAGGGCTATTCTATTATACTCTCTTTTTAATTTATCTATTAATGCGTCCACGTTTAGTTTACTACTATCGTGGTATTCGCCAAGTGTTTTAAGAGATTGTTTTAATAGACGTAGCCCTAAAACTATAATATCATACTCTGAATTAACTATCTTCACTAGAATGGCAGGTCATACATTTTCCGCTTACCATCTGACCATTTGAAAATAGAAACTGCCTTAGGAGTAGTTACTTTTTCTCCATCTCTATTAGTCCAGGCTTCATGTGCAACCTTTATTAATACAGGCAACCCCTCTACATCAGGTGCAGATAATAGTGGAAGTGAATAGACCTTATTACCATCTACTTCTTTCTCCTCAGGCGGGATATTTAGTCCTTCAAGAAGTTCTTTATATCCTTTATTAGAACCTGAGTTAGAAGAAAGATTAGGGTACTTATCTGGGTCAGGTTCCTTAAATCTAAAGAATCCTCTAGACCTAACCTCCTTACCAGCAAATTGCGAATCAGAAGATTCTTCTGAGACTTCAAGGGTTAAGTTGTATATATCAGATAGGAACCTACCTTTTACTACAACATTCTCCTTAATAATCATCTCTTTAACGTGGGCAAAGTAATTACCCTCAGGAAGTTTAACGCTTCCTATATCTAATGAAGGGTCATAGTATGACTCTCCACCTGATATGTCTCCAAGTACAGAACCTACTGATCCTTTCTTGTTTTTTGGCTTGTCGCCATCTTGGAAAATACTCATTCATTCTCCTCTTGTTTTATCATTTCAATACGAGCCAATACTTTTTTAACGTCTCTTCGTTCTACTTCTCCATTCTCAACGCTACTTAATATTTTAGCTCGCCATTCCTCTGAAAGACCTTCCATAGACTCTTCGATAATATCTAAATCATCTTGAGTTAATGTAACATCTTCCACTCTGTTTCTGTAAACATCGTCGGCTATATTAAGATACATATTAAATGCTTTCTTAATACAGTCTGTATTTGCAGCCTTGATATCGTTTCCGATATCTACAAACCCGCTTCCTTCTCGTCTTGTTTGTATTCTATGGGCAGCAGTACAATCTCCATTCCTCCATATACCTCCATCAAACCACTTCAATCTTCCGTGTACCATAAAGGCTTCACTGCCCAATGTTTCAGTTTTTATTACTGTCCAACTCCATCCTGGATAATTCTTATCCGCAACATCTCTCATATAAGAGAACTCTACATAGTCAGCACCCATCTTATTTTTAACAAAAGATTTAGGGGTGTCTATATTAGAGACATTATCGTGCGTATCAATTATCACATCAGGTAGCGGAGTGCTACCATGTTGGAGTAGGTCACTAAGTGCATACTCACTCATGCTTCTGCTCCTTCGCTTTGAGAAAGTATCTCAAATATACTCTCATCCTCTTCCATAAGATTGTTAGCATATTCTAACTTCTCTTTAAAACTATCAAGTTCTTCATCCTGATTTGCAACTACGTGCATTAAATTACTTAGTGCAATCTCTAACTGAAGTACTCTAAAGTCTAACATTGAGATTTCCTTTCTCAGGTTACTTGGTTTCTTTTTAAAATTTCCTCTCATTATTTATCTCCGTTTACATAAGGGCAGTTCTCTCTAACTTCACAGTAGTTCTTACATTTATTACCGCCCCACGTTTCTTCTTCAGTACACATATCAGGTAATTCATTATTATCTAATGCGTGTACCAATGCATCTCGTTTCTTGAAAAATCTTTCTATTAAGTGATCATCGTGTATGAAAGGAACTTCTACTAAGTAGATGTTCTTATTAACTCCACGGGATGTCGCTACTTGTATACCTCCATCTCTTACAGTTGCTTGAATGAACATCTTATCAACAGGGTGTCCATTCTTTTCTAATAGCAACCTATAAAAGTTAAGCTGCCATCCCCAGTCTCCAAAGTCTGCAGTTTCGGGATCATTGTAGAAAACTTTAACCTTCTTAGGTGTTCCTTTTCTCCCCCAACTGCCACTCTTTTGATATACATCTACTGGATGGGCAGTTTTGTAATGTTGTATTCCTAATAATTGGGAAATCTTATACGAGCCTACATTCTTGTAGTCTGTAAGTGTTTTGTTCTTTGAATCATAGAGGTCTACTATACCAGTTATATCGAAATATTCTAATGGTACCTCTGCATCTAGATACTCTATACTATCTGCTGCTCCCTCTAATTTTAAATGGTGTAGTGTTCCTGCAAGAGAAAAAGCATTGCCTTGCGGATCAGTGTAGTAATCTGTAGTCCGCTGTAGGTAAGCCTGACAAGTACCACTTAATAACTCTGTTGTAGATGGTTTTCTGTCGGGGTCTCTTTGCGAAGACATATGTAATAGAGTAGGTAATGCTATCCCCATTCTCTCTATATCTATATTGCCTTCTCTTACATCTTTTAAACTTACTCTCTCTCCGTCAGGGTACTTAAATCCTATCAAAGGCATATTTTAAGCCCCCTTTTCTTTACTGAAATTACCACTTTCAAGGGATGTGATACAAACATTTTTTTCAGATTTTCCCGATTTTTTTGCCTGCTTTTTGGCGATGGTTCTCGCATGTCTCAGTATCTCCTTTACTTCTTCCTCTGTATTATCTTCTAATAATCTCTTTATTACTCCCATTATTATCTCCTTACATTTCCTCATCATAAATTAACTTCTCTCCGTTAACCCACGGCCATTTAACCTTGTGTTCTTTATCCTTAATCCATTCTATTCCTTCAACTTCATCCCATTCATACTTACCAAAGGCATCAATAGAAGGTCTACCACTCCAAATCATTCTTTGTTTTCCATAAGATAGTTGTGGTATTATTCTCTTACCTGTACTTGGGACTGCCCAAATACCTATCAATGCGTTGCCGTAGAACTTTTTATTCTTTCTACTCATTTTAATCTCCTTCTGCTGTTAGATTCATTACCATATCATTTGTATTATATGCATTTTCCCATGTTACTAAATCATCTAAATCCATATCGTACCTACTATGATTTCTTGGTCTTATTTTTTCATTCCCAAGAAATAGCACCGCTCTATCTATCATATAGTCTATTACCTCTTGATCGAGATTTATCATTTTGTACACTACATCTGATCTTTTAGCGGCATCTCTACTCCTAAAGAAATCTCTATGCTCCCAATCTTTGTTCCTGGCTAACTCTATTCCAGTAGTAACTATTGAATTACACAGTTTTATCCAATTAGTAATCTTATTTCTATTAAGAGTACCAGAATGATATCTAAATTCAATGGTTCCAAGATAATAGCGAGCGTGTAGGTTCAGCCCCATATACCTTGCATCATTGTACTTATCATTAGATGGTTCACTACCTGCTGCATCGTACCAAAGATCAATAAATTCCTCTTCGCTTGATATTGAAGCAAGGGAGCCAGCACTAAGTGGTAATTCAGCACACCAATTAGAGTTACGCCTACTCAAAGGCATCATCTTAAATACATATGGCTCTATCTTATGAGTAACTAATGCAATACCTACTAAGTCTCTCCAAGTTGTATCCGTAGCATCTATGTGGACATGGAGACCGCAGCTCCTATTTACTTCTCCATTTTCTTCAGACGTCCACTTTATCAAGTTATTTATTGTAGCCCGCAACTTTTCTCCATTAGCAGGTCTAGATACCCACTCTACACTACTATATCCATCTGGTCTACTGATACTTCCATCACTGCACATACTCCAATTTTCAGGAGATGACATTGAGTCTTTGTGCGGATATATACATTCAGCCTCTATACCCACCAATCTATCATCACAATTATCAGAGACATTAGCCACACCTCTGTAAGAGAGAGGTTTACTATCTATAAGAGACTGAGCATCCCCTCCAAGATGGTCATAACAGTATTCACAGTAGTACTCATCATTTCTACAGTATGATTCATCGTAGTGTACTGACTCTCCGCAATCTTCACAAGAGTAGAAGTTTTCGTAGTAACAATCTTGGCAATGAGCTTCATCACCTCCATAATAAGCGTTGTCCTCATGTATACGATCATTACAATTATAACAGTGAAGAAAGTAGGTATTTTCACATCTAATACATACTGCTTCATCGCCTATTATTTTTACTTCTTCTTCTTTAAATTCTCCATCACAGTTATTACAGAAGAATATTATTACTTCTTCTTTTTTAGACATAGTAGACTCCTATGATATGCCTGTATAGGTATTCAGCACACCTATAACCAAGCTGTTAAAGACTCTTATCCATCCTATATCCTTAAGAGATTTATATAACTCTTCTTCAATGTCTTTATCAGAAATATTCTTTTTGATTTTGACATCTCCAAATTGTTCTATCTGTCCCTTGAGGAACTCTAAATACTCATAGTAGCTATGTTCAGAAAGAAAAGGATTTTTCCTTGCTCTCTTATACAGCATCTCGAGTATGTATTTCTTAGACTTAAGCCGAACAGGATTCGGTAAGCCTAAGAGTAGTACTTTTTTCATCTGTTTCTCCAGGTATTAGTATTCGATCAGCGTGTGGCTTACAATCTATACAGACATCAAAGCCTGAGGATGTAGTAATATCACTACTATCTACATACTCATCACACCAATTACATTTAACTACTTCGTCTGCGTCTAAACATTTCTTACAGACATAGCAGTGTTCGTTAGTCCAAGTAAGTTCCTTCTCTATCTCTTCGCCTCCACAGTAGCCACATTCAATCAGAAGTGTTCCATCTTCAGCCTTACTATATATAATATCACTGTAGCCACTCTCTTCTTTAAAGTGAGACCAACACAACTCATCCTTATACTCTTCTTTACCGCATACTACACAGTATTCTAATTGCTTGGTATTGTAAGAGTTATTATACGCAGTAGTTCCTGTAGAATTGGCACCATACTCTCGTGTATTATAGTAGTAAGAGTATTGACTTACTGAGTGGAAGTACACATCTGTACAATTAGGCGTAAGCCCAAACTGGTCAGTATCAAATGTGAATATCCTATCTCGCACTACTTCATTTACTAATATCTTAAGTCCTGCTTCCTTCAGTGCCTTCTTCATTATAGAAATAGTAGAAGCCCAGAAGAGGGTTTTTGCTTTCTTCCAATATGCTACGCACATAGGTCTACCTGATTCTCTAGCAAGATGAATAATCTTGTTACTATCTTTTATCCAGGTAACTGCAAAGTCTCCATCTATATCTTCAAAAGCATCTTTCATCTCATTTCTATTAAGAGATGCAAAGATTACCTCTGAATCTACTTCTACTTGCTTTCCCATTTCTTTAGCCATCTTGTTATAGTTATAGATAACTCCATTATGGGCACCTATAACTTCACCAATAGTAAAAGGATGGGTGTTTCTTATGTTTATAGTCCCGTGAGTAGCAAGTCTTACATGACCTATAACAACAGTAGTATCCCTGTTTATATTATCTATAAACCCTGTCCAATCGTTAGACTTAACGAGGCTGGAGGAATCTGCTAAGGTCTTATAAGTATTCCTGGTATCAGGAGTCATAACGGCAAAGCCAGTACTATCCTTTCCTCTTACGGATGACTTATCAGTAAGACTAGTTAGGACATTTCTAATTGTCTCTAACTGCTTATCACTTTGACTATTATGCTTCTTGGCAAAGCCAAATATTCCACACATAGTATCTCCTTTTGTTATGCTCTCTATTAAGAGAAGCGTTTTATTCGTTCTTCAACATAGTTAAGAGAATCTCTCCCACCTATATTCTTTATTACATCAAGTCCATCAGCGTTGTCGCTTAAGATCATAGACTTAATTCTTTTCCATTTATCAGTATATCCTTCTAAACTCTTTGCTGCAACCATTATTCTATTACAAAATCTTATCCAATCTAAAATAGGAGTAGATTCTATTTCTCCTTCATGGTATCTAAACTCTATAGTTCCGTGGTAAAATCTTGAATGTAGATTCATACCTCTATATCTACTACTGTTGTATCTGTTTTCATCAGGACTAACTTTAGATAAATCTCTATAAGAGAAATCTACTAATTCTTCTATGCTATTTATATTATTATATACATGGCTATTTATAATAGGTTGCCCGAAGTCTTCATCTATGGGTTTGCAATACCTATTAAATCTTCTATGTTTAGGCATAGAGTTCATTATAGCTGGTTCAATAGTGTTCATTATAACTATAAGATTTCTTAACTCTCTCCAATTAAAATCTCTTGCATCCATATGTACATGAATCCCACAAGAGCTATCTATATAAAAATCCTGGTCTAGAGATGAGCTTTGCAGGTTATTTAAATTTTGTAGTATAGCATCTCCTCTAATAGGTTTTACATTTTTAAATTCTACACCTCCCGAAGATAGAGAGCCGTCATTTACTGCTCTCCAATTTTGTGGAGCAAATACTTGTTCTGCAGGTTCGTCATCTTCTTCGTCATAGTAGGTGATAACTTCACTTTCTACACTTATGTATCTATCTATCTTTACTCTCTTAGAAGTGTATGGATAGTAGTCTTGTATAGAATGTAAGCCGTTAGCTGGGTTTTTTAAACTCTCATCAAGATTATCTCTATAACAAGTATTGCAGTACATTGAGTCATTATATGTATTATATTTACTCCTAAGTAGTCTAAACTGGCTCTGTATATAATCTTCTCCCCCATTTAAGGCTAATTTTATATTTATATAATCAATATCTCTACATCTTGTACAATCTGAGTACATCCATCTTATACATTCATTGCAGGCACTTTCACTTCCTGCAGCAAGTATCATTTCTTTTAACTCTGATAATCTTCCGTCTTGAAATACATCTCCTAAAAAATATTGAGTAGGTCTATACCTGTTGCAAAAATCACAAGTAGAGCGTGTAGCAGAAACACAGTCTCTGCATATTATTTTCTCTGATAAGTTATTTACATAAGAAAAGAACTGATTTGTCAATATGCAGTTACACATATAACATTGACCTATATCTCTTGCTATATCAATATAAAAAGACCTTGAATATTTAAGTATTTCTCTTAAAATATCTTTAGGCACTTCATTAAAGCTATTAAATGTAGTTATTTTATATCCTGAATTTAATTTTCTATCTACTATTGTATTTGCACGCCTACCTGCTCCTAAATAACTACCATGAGATAAATAGTCAGATGCATAGTAGGAAAACATATAATTTAAATCACCTGCTAATAGTTTCGGTTGTCTTACTCCCCAATCTCCATTAGAGCTTTGCTTATAGTATATTTCTCCAAATCTTGTGTAGTCAGTATCTGACTCCAGGAAATTATATCTTATAGTATAAAAGTCTTTGTCTGTTTTTGTCAAACTATTTCTCTTATAAATAGAGTCTACTCCTTCAATAAGAGGATTTAGAAATATTAAATCTTCTGTTCTTGTAGCAAGCATTATATCTTTATTTTCTTTAGACCTAAGAACTATTGTAGGCTCCATGATATTATCAGGCATATAATCTTCTATTACATATTCTACAATTCCTACTCTACCCGCTTCACCTGAGTAGAGACTTGCTTTTATGCCATATTTACCAGTTATCAGTTCTTTTAGAAAATCCTTGTAGCAGCCCATATAATCATGAATTTCATCTCCCAGTTCTTTCTCGCTCCAAGAAAATGTACGAGCAATTCCTTTTAGAAAGACTTCATTTCCAATTAAAGACATCTCTTACTCCTTCTATTATTAGATAAATTACATCCTTAAATTTAATACCTACTCCTAAGAACAACAAGGTCATTAAGCTAAAATGGTGTTCTCCACAAGAGCCTAAGAGGTGGTGTAGTATCTCTTTCATAATTACTCCTATTAAAAATTTCCCTCTGCAACTTGTAAGCAGGTTAATCCTTCTTTTCTCCACATATCTACCACTTGCTGCCTATCATCTACTACTAAGAATACATCTTCTATATTAACGTGTTCGTCTAAGAATTGTTTCTTTAACTCGTTATCTGGCATAAAGTGTCTCTTATCATCTCTCATAACTAATTTATGAAATGGAACTTTGTTATGAGTTAACCAAGACCTGGTAGTATGTTCTGTCTTAATTGATCTACCTGAAAAGATAACTATAAGAAAGCCATCTTCAGCAAAAAACTGGGCTATCTTAATTATAGGTTTATTAGGAACATCTAACTTAATATTAGAGGGATCAAAAAAGACGTCCCAATTAAGTCTACCAGATGTTGTAGCTAAATCTCTTCTTTTGTCGATAAGAGCA
>Ga0208790_1000796_pt1 | contig 14259 bp, 10 predicted proteins | sample 10_taG_FD_184083 | JGI IMG/M metagenome (GOLD analysis project Ga0208790, IMG submission 184083) | Marine viral communities from the Subarctic Pacific Ocean - 10_ETSP_OMZ_AT15264 metaG (SPAdes) (version 2) | ecosystem: Environmental > Aquatic > Marine > Oceanic | place: Pacific Ocean | collected... | reverse complement strand
CTTGGCGACGTAAAGTTTGTGCTCCGGCGGTGCCACAATCCTCCTCAATCTCGTTATTCTCTTGTCCTGATTCAAGACCGGGGGCGTCTTGTCTTCGTGACACTTCGGGGGTCTGCCATACGAGATCAAGCTCTGTTTCAAACTCTCCCGGTTTAATTGTGGATTTTACTCCCTGAACTGAATAATACCCAGAAATATTACGCATAAGATCTGTTACTCCGGTTCCAAAAAATGAGGGGTTAAGCTTGACCATCTTGCCGGGGGTGAAGTAGCTATTACCATATAGTCTAACTGAAGCGTTGTATGGGTGTGGATCGAAGGCGCCGTGGGTTCCGTTGGTTTGTTGCAATGCTGTAAGTATATTAGACTGGGCAAGGTTGTCGGTTTCTCTTTTTGTATACTTGACAGACTTTACAATACCCTTGGCAGCACCATGGCTTAAGTGAAGAATGTTAAATGCAGCGTCACGGGCGAGTCTCGTATCATATTCGGCGGTCGGTCTAAAAAAACTTAACTCGGGGAATGATGGTTGGGGCGAGTGAATAAAAAGATATTTCTTAGCATTCAAAGCTTGTTGGGCTGTCATCGCTGGGGTGGTTGAAACATATTCATAAACACGGGAACTATTAATGCCTTCGTCCGAAGACAGATCTCTTGTATACAATGTTGGATGTGGAGAATCTATTGTGTCTACTGACAAGGTTAATGTTCTTGTGGTCGGCGTGGAGGCCGAGTCGGCGCAGTTTTGGCCGGAAGCCTGCCGGAGAAGGTTACTTGAAATAAGAGACATATAACGCTGAAAGGTTATTGTCTCTATGCCGGTTGCAACGATCTTGTTCAAAAACCATGTCTGTAGTTGCTCCAAACTAATCGGGATGTCGGCCAGGCTCACCTGTTGTAATGGAGAGGAAGAATCTAAGGGGAATATTTGTGTGGGGGCGACGATGGGCATAAGCTGTTTCATTTCAAAAGGTATTGATCGATGTCTAAAATATTCTAAACCGAGATTTATCAGGTCCCCCAAATATATAAAGTGTACCCTATAATGGTCACCCTGTCTAGGGTCTATTGTGTTTAAACTCTGAAGGTTTGCGTCTGCTACTTCTCGGTTGTTTTGGAGGTCAGTACTGAAGATGGCTTCGTCTTGAGGTGTGGCGTTTAAGGAGCCATCTTCGGGGGCTGTGGTGCCGGTGCTGAGACGGGATTCGGCTTCTGCGGTGGCATCAGATGTTGTTAATGTTTTTATTCTGGAGTTAAGATTGGTTATAGTAGGAGTAGCTGCTTCAAGAGCCTGAGCGGTTGTCTCTCCTTCTTGGGGAACAACAGCAGCTACAGAAGAGCGACGCTGCTGTGCTTGAGCGGCTCCGGCTTCTTGGGCACGGGTGGTGCTTCTTTCTTCCAAGAATTGTATGAATGGTGGGTATTCTCGTAGGAGGTTCGGCGCTGAATCAATTCCGTGTCTAGAGTTTGATGCACGCTCTTGCGAGGCTTCTTGAGACGAGGTGCCGTTCGCCATGGCTCTTAGGGCCGCAATCTGCGCTGCTCTTTGAGCCTCGGTCAGGTCGTCGTTGTTTGTTATTCTTGCTTCTTCTTGTGTAAGAAATTGCTGCTGGATCGACTCTTGGCGTGAGCGGGAGGAGACTACCGCAGCGCTAATCGCAGATGGCAGTCCAAGCTCTGTGCCTGTTAAGTCAATGTAGTGAACTGCTGCCTTTTTTAAAAGTGCTTCTAAAAAATTGTTATAAAGAATCCCCTTGTTTCTTGCAGATCGCTGGGATAATGTTTGGCGCTCGTCCGAGCGGGCTTCGGCGTCGTCGTCATCGGGGGCGGTGGGTTCCGGCTCGGCGTCTTCACCTCGACGAGTGGCGGCTTGGGCATTTCGCTCTTCGCAGCTTAAATATTCCTGCCTTCTTATGATTCTTATTCTTTCAGAAAGATATTGGCGTAAGTCTCCCTCGTCGAGCGCTCCCTGTAAAACGCCCATGAGGGGAAATTCAGCCGCAGCGGCTGACACAGGGGCAGGGTTGTCACCTCGACGGGCGGCGTCGATGGAAGCTATGAAATCACACGATAACTCTATACTGCCATCCTCTCTTAAGTCTAATTTATGTTGGGTTGGTGCTAGCGTATATGTTCTTCTAGTTCTATTGATGTAGTCTCTTAGTTGTCTTAAATTTTCTTCAGGTATGCCAGGGGAGACTGAGGGCATGGTCCAGCCGACGACAGCCTTTATTCTAAAATCGGATTCGTTGGCTCCTCGGGGGCGCTGGCATAGGTCTATTATTCTCAGTGTCCTTGTTCCAGTTTCAGCAGTGTCAGGGGTTGGATCTCCAACGGTTCCTCTTGGCGTTTCTAGTTCATTTATACTTGTTAAATGTAGATTTAAATTGGCACGAAGTGCCACTTGGGCCGTCACTTCGGTATTTCCTTCATTTGATATCTCGAAACTTGTTATACCGGCACCGGGAAATCTTAAATTGCTGCTGGCGAGGATGTCTCTTATTTCTGGATCTGTGAAGTTCGGAAACCTAAACTCTGTATTCACCCATCCGCCAGAAACTATGTCCGCCCTATATAAACGAAGCTCGGGAACTAAAATTCCTAGATACTGCGGGTCTAATTCATTAAGGGCTTGAATCGTCTGGGTGCCTGTGAGGTTGTTCATTATACGAACAGAGGTCATATGAGGGTCGGTCGATAGTAGTTTTAAAAAATTACGATAGGTTTTCGACGCATTGTAGGCAGTAAAATCCTCCCAGTGTTCTATAAGAAAACACTGAAACTTTCTAAGCTGCTGCGGGAAAGAATCTGCGCCTTCTTCAGTCATGTCTCTTCTGAACTCTCAAGGAGGATAGAAATTGCGTTTTCTGCTGGAAGTGGTATTTTTATTTTCTGCCCTGTTTGGACGTGGTGTTCTGTTGGGAGTTGATTATACCAGGCGATGACCCACCAAAGTCTCGAATCTCCGTAATGCTTATGGGCGAGCTTATAAAACTTATCACCAAAAGACCAAATATGTGAGAGTCTTTGTAAGCTCGCTCTCTGTCTCACTGTTGGGTGGCTCATGTTTGGAGAAGAGTATTGTCTTATATATTTTACTCCACGATCTTTAAATATTTTTAAATAAAAATCACTATTGTTAACATATCTTATTCTATTGTTGTACCTTGACATTTTCTTTATCTCACCCGTTGGTTATAGTAATAACCTCAACCATCGCTTGATGTTCTGCGTTGGAGGATTCATTATTTTCGCCCTCGGAAAGCTGTTCTGATTCTGCGGGGAAGCTGGTGATCTGAGTAGGTGGAGCTTCTCTTACTATTTGTCCTCCACGAAGTTCAGAGTGTTGTATATTCATTGTACAAGACATTTTGATGTTTTTAGGGAACACTCTGCCTCCAGTGAGTTCGATGAAACCGGCATCTAGATCTGGATTAAAAGAGAATCCATCAATTATTGCGATGAGCCCAGATTCGCTTGCACCTGAAATGCCCGATGATGATCCGTCTTTTACAAAGTTCATCATTCTTACCTTAAAAAGTGGACCGCCGGCCATGATGCCGTTCTCATAAACTGGGTAAAGCATATCGTTTAGCGTTTGAACTCTTTCAAAGTTTTGTTCTGCTTCGGGTTCAGTGGCGGCTGGGACATCCCAGCCAACTGAGATTGTTCTAGTTGTGTTCCTAAATGTTGGAAGAGGGTCCATCCTACCCATAACTGTCTCAAGGTTCCAGTTCGATTTATAATCATCGCTAAAATCTGTTAAAAATGCTTTGAAGGACACAGACAGTCCGGTTGGGATGTGATAAAACTCGATCCACTGATTTTTTCTGTTTCCTTGGATCTCCGTGCCGTCTGTATAGGTTGGTGCTCCATTGTTAAATCTGTTTGGCATGTTATGTTATCCTCCCTCAAACCCAGCGGCCAGTCTATCGTTGAAGACGCTAACAACAGAATCCCCAAATACTCGTTCGTTGATTCTAACTGTATAGGTCTTTGGCCAAGTCCACCGATGGCGGTTGCCATTGCGGCCATCCCCACAAATAAAGATGCGAGTCCGGCGCTAGACTCGATTTGGGCGGCGGCGTCGATGGTCTGTTTTATTTCGTTTACGGCTGCGGGGCTCTGGGCTGACACCTCTACGGCAGAGGCATAGGCTTCCATTGCTCCTGCAAAATTAATCATTTCTTCGTTTGGCAACGTCCAAAGTGCGTAACTGATTGCGGCGATTGAGGCCGCTACTGCCATTAATCCTGGTGCTGCTGCTGCGAGGCTTATGAGCGAGGATGACATGCCAGACATTTGAGTTAGACCTTCTGCCATCATCATCACTCCGGCGGCAAGAGCTAGGAAGGCTAAGGAAAGCAGTCCTATAAAAATTAACCCAGGGATGCCAGCTTTGGCTGCAAGAGTAGCTGCGAAGGCGAATGCTACGACGGCGGCTGCGAAGACGATGACGGCGGCGGAGACGGCCAAGATCTGCCCTGCCGACATTCCCTGGAATGCTGATACAAACTGCGCCATACCAAGAGCGGCAATTCCAATGCCTGCGCCAAGGAGTAGGGTTGCAAATCCTAGTGCTATCACTCCTGGGGCGGCGGCGTTGGCGGCGGGGCCGGCTTGGCGTAGCGACTGATTCTGGGCGTCTGTCGCAAGTTTGTTGAGCCCCTTTGCTGCGGTGTCTGCTCCGGTGGCGATGGTGGCGAGGATGGTGCCGGCTCGGTAGGCGGCGGTGAGGACCCAAAGGCGCCGGAGTGCAATCGCCGACCAGAGCAAGGTTGCGCCCCACCCATCAAAGGCGCTGGTGAGATGGAGGACCAGGGAGGCGAGCCCTTCCAGCACCACGAGCACGGGTTGTGCGAATGCGGTGAAGGCTTCGGCTGCTTTGGCGAGTTTTTCTTGAACTGAGAGTGATGCTTCTCTTCTTCTGTTTAAGTCGACCTCCGCTTGGGAGAGCCCTTCGAGGGCTTGGCGTTGGTCGGCGGCAGAGCCGCCTAGTAGTCGTGCAGTCTCCGCTACGCTCATGCCAAACTGGCTAGCAACATGTTGCTGCATATGGCGGTCGAAGTCGGAGAAGGAGTGGCCGGTGGCTTGGAAGCCTTCTTGTAATAGTCGCAGTTTATCGACGCCGACTGCTTGAAAAATCTCAAAAGCATTTAAAGATGTTCCGAGTGCGGCGTTTAATCCTTGAACTGCTTCTTGGGTACCTTGAATGGTGTCTAATCCTTCTATTGCTGACGTCATAGTCCCAATGGCAATTCCTGTTGCTTGGGCTTGTATTTCTAAATCTTGAAATACGTCGAGGGCACGATCTCCAAACTGTGCTATGAAGGGAGTTGCTTCGGCGAAATCGCCTGATACTTGTTCTGCGGAGAGTCCAATTGAATACCCAAACCTGAGCATTTCATCAGAAGTTGCTTGGGCCGCTTCGAGCGTTTGGCCAAAAACCTTTGTTAAAGAATCAAGATTTCTTACTGTTGTTGCGCTTTCAACTCCTAGCCTTTCATTCGCCGCAGCAAATTCTCCGAGTCCGATCTGTGCTTCTGTCGATAGTGTGTGAACTCCAGATAGTCCTTGCCTTACTGCGGTTAGAGATTCATTCATCTCCCGCATGCCGACGCCGATGGCAAGATTCAGGGTGTCAAAGTCCCCTAAACGGTCTGTAAGTTCTTCCGACGCCCCTGTTGTTCTCAGGAATTCAGAGCGCATACCACTTAGAGCAAATGCGGCTGCGACGCTGCCTTCTATAAATTTAGAGAGAAGAGCGTTTGACATACCCTGAAGTGTTATGTTTTCTCTTAGGGAATCAGCGACTCCTTGGAGTCCGCCTTTTTGAGCTAATAATGAGACAATGTTTTTTCGTCCCAGCCCTAAAGATGATTGTATTAAACCATTAAATCGTCCTTGGGCTTCTGTCGCTCCTTCGAGTGTCTCGATTTCGCTTTCTAAAGTGGCGAGCTTATCGACGCTCACGGAGTTGGCGGGCATTTTAGCTTTTTCTGTTAAGCGTATTTCTTCTCTTAGAGCTTCAGCTTGGGCTCGTGATGCATTAAGAATTTTTTGCTTGGACTCAAGCTGTTTTTTGTCTGCGTTGTTGGCCCTTTCGACGGCTTGAGCGTATCTTTCAACTTGTTCAGAGGCTTCCTTTGCGTCGCTGAAGGCATCTGTAATGCCGGGGCTACCGGAGGCTGTACCGGAAGACTTGCTCATAGCTTTCTCAAGCCTGTCAATAGAGGCAATTAGCTTAGTGAAATCTACATTATCAGCCACTTAAGTTTACCCCTTGAAAGGCCACTTAAGACCTGTTTTTCTTTGGAAGGCGTCTACAGCCTTTCTTAGTTTGAACTTATCTTTATATGTTCTTGGGTTGTTAAGCCCATGCTTTGCGGCAGTCTTAATGTAGCTTTTTTCTCTGGATAGGGCTTTTGAAAAAGCGCCAATCTCACTCTTTGTGCCGGTGACATTTACTGGTACAGAAGCTCCGCCGAACATAGAACCCATTAGATATTTTAAAGCTCCGCCGAACATAGCTAGGAAAGATTCATCTATCTCTCCTCTCCGAGCGATGCCTAAATCTATTTCTATAGGTGCAATATCTTTTTCTTCCATTTTTGATTCCTCATACAAAAGTGTTAATATAAATAGTTTACTAAATATAAAGCCAGGAAATCTTTTGATCTCCTGGCTCCATGTTGGTTATCTTCTATTTGGCTTGGAAGCTTTCTTTGCTGCTTCAGCTTCTTGCTCAAGTTGCTTTGAAAGCCTTTTTATAAACCACTTTCTCAATCCAATCGGAAGGTTGTATGCTTCTGTAAAGCTCCAAGCTCCATAATATTTCAAGAAAAAGAACTGCTCATAAATATGTTCAGCATAACTACTGTCTAGGCCAAAAAAACTCCGCTGTGAGCGGAACCTCCAGCTTTGTCTCAACATCGCACGTTTGGCATGAGAATGTTCTCTTCAGATCTACGTTTGGAATTATCTTTTGGTATGTCTCACGAAGCTCTCTTACAGCACGAACTGGCATTAAGTCCACAGCCTTATTCACTGTGGATCTGTCATCATAGCCTGCTATAGAAACAATCATTGTCTTTAACTGATCTGTGACTGCCGAGTCTTGTAGTTTTGCCTTCTGGCGGTTTGTCATTGTCTTGACCAGCCTTTTCTCGTCGGATGAATATAGTGGCCTTACCTCTACATCAAATCCGGCATTGAGAGAAATCATAAAGGTACCTTCTTGTGTCCTAGCAACATTCTCTGGCAACTCTGTTGAAAGAGTCTCTGATGACTCAGAAATCATTTCTTCTTGCTGTTCTTCTAAATCAAAGGTGTATTCCGATGTGGAAGAACAGCTTGGGCACACCACAGACGTTGTATAATCTGGGCCGTATCCATCCACTCTTGCGGCAATTAAAATGGCGCCTTTGTCTCCTAATAAAAGGTTGTCAACTTGGATGGCTGAATCTACCAGCAAAGACTGAATGAATCTATCAATGGCAATACCCTTCTTTAAGAGGCTTTTAGAGGTCAAAATGTCCTCTTGCTTCGCAGTCATCTGTCTGATTTCAATTTCTTCTTTTCCGAACAAAGGGTGTTCTTCTGGATATAGTTTACCCTTTGATGGCAAAGAAACAAATGTTGTGGGATTCACAAAATCAAATATATTTGCCACTGGGTCGTCTGTCTTTTTTGCAGCCAACGGCTCGGTTGATGTTGGGCCTTTCTTTTTAGAACCAACACGATTACTATTATTACGCATTATACCTCTCTTTTTGTATGAGCTAAAAACAACTAACCCCTATATTATAGGATAACATAGGGGTCTTGTTAAGTTGTTTTTATTTTATTTTTTATAGGCCGGGATCAAAGAAACGATCCTCGCCCTGAGATGATTTCTCTTGGGTCCACAGATGTGCGTAGTCGTAACGAAGCTCTAGTTCGATTGCTGTAAGTTCATCGCCGTCATAATCGAGATCGCCGTACTTCACATCAACAATAAAAGCATTTACAAGAGCCCACTCTTCTAGGACTTCGCCAGCGGCGTCAAGCTGCTGAATTTTAACCTCTCCGAGTGATGCGACGGCTGCGCTCTTAGACATGGTGTTAAGTTCGTTGGAGTTTCTTGCCGGTGCGTATCCAGAATTACTAATGATGTTTGTAATTGTTGCTGCTGCGTCAGGGCCGACCGGATCGGCGAGGGTCATACTGATTGGATTCCATTCCACTCTGCCGGGGTAGTAATATGTGTGGTTTAGGAATTTGTGCTCCGCTGCCGATACAGAAAAGCTTGGCTTGCTAACCGACTTTAGTGTATATAAGGGAATGTGGTCATTGCTCAAGACCCACCGATATTGTCTCTTTGGATCTCTGCCTGTTGAATCGTGCCAAAAGCTCATTTTATTATATCTCCGTGAATGTGATTTCTCTTATAAATAGGGGGGGAAGAAATAACTTCCCTCCTTTTCACTCATCAATCTGCGAACGATGCTCCTGAATCTGTGATTACAAAGTCGATTGCGATGTACTCGATTGCTCGTGCTGGCTTGAGAAGGATCTTGGCGTACATTACGTTGCGATCTACAAGCTCTGGAGTAGTGGTTGTCTCGTCTAAGATTAGGCGATATTCTGTCAAGCCAAAGCGAGACTTTACAGAAGAAAGGAACGGATTAACCTTGGAAGAGAATCTCGCCCAGGTAGTCCTTACATTCTGGTCAAACAACACTGTTGCTGCCATGCGAGAAACCTCTTTCTTGAGGAAGATCATTAGGCGGCGGACATTAATTCTGTCAAGCGCTGAAGGGGTTACCTGTAGTGTCTTCTGTCCGAAGATTACAATACCTTCGCTTGGGAATGATGCGATTGGGTTAATATTGACATCATAAAGTTTATCACGATCCTTGGATGTGAGTCTGCTTCTTACACCTACAACTGCGACTCCTGCGGAGCCTTCGGAAAGACCTCCTCTTGTGAATCCTGCTGGTGCGAACCACAACTCTGTATTCGCTGCGCTTGAGGCCATCGTGCCTAGTGCGGCGATTGATGGTGGAGCCCAGAGTAGCTGACCTTTTGAGGAGTCTCTTAGCTGAATCCAGGGGAAGTAAGCGCAGCCGTAGCTGGAGTTTAATCCTCTTGCCTTAAGGCTTGAGATCGCAGTGGATACAGCGGGAAGGCGAGAAGACTCGGCTAGGTTGCTCTCGTGGTCTGGAATGTAGTCATCCTCAAGGTCAATAACAGCAAGTGCGTCACCACGATTCTCGCAAACTCTGATTAGGTGGTTGGTAAGGGCAGGCTCGTGGATGCCGGGGATGGACATAAGATTACACTCTACTACCTCTGGATCGGCGGAGGCGTCAACTGATCTCTTTATAGAGTTGAACGCATAGTGTGTAAGCTCTCCTTCTCCTGACAAGAGCGAGTTTCTGAATGGGTCACGCTCTGTGATGTCAAGTCCGTTAAATCCGCCCTGAACTGGCATTGTGAACTTGTTGTATCCTGCGTCAAGAACGGTGGTGTGGAGGCCGGTGGCTCCGTTAAGAGAAGTGGTATCATCGTGGGAGCCTGGGGTGTGGGTTGCGCCGGTACCTGCGGTGGAGCCGACAATATCTTCTAGAGAGAAGAGGAAGCTGTGCTGTAAGAAGCTGGGTGTTAGACCCGAGCTTGCTGGCAGTGGGCGAACAAGATCAGCATAGTCTTCTGCGGGTCTGTTAGAAGAGCCGTCTTCTAATGTGATACCGAAGTAAGCGTCAGTTGGGTCTGAAAGCTTAGGATCGTCGGCGGTTGTTCTTAGCTCGTGGCCTGGAACTACGATTGTTGTGGCTACGGTCCCGTCGCCGGCATCAGAAATATCTTCTGGGGCTCCGCCGTGGGGTTGGTATATGTTTGCTGGGACGAACTTTAGAATCTCGTCACCAGAGCCAATGGCTGCGTTGGCAGCACCGGAAGCGGCTACCATGTCTCTGTACTTGTCTGGACCATAGAAGCCCATTGGAAGAAGAGAGGGGTCAGCTTGTCCGTTAGCTACCGCAGAAGCAACCTCTACTCTAAAATAGTTAGAGGCATTGTCATACTGTCCGTATTCAACATATCTTCTCTCGGCGTCGTTCCATACAGAGTATTTATCACCAATTCTTCGTCCAATAAAGTCTGGAGAGATTGGGTTTAAGTTAAGACCTGAGAAAGTTTCTATGAGTCTCTTGGAGCCATCAGTGTCGGAGGCATGGCGGATTTCTACTGTGAATGTACCATACTTATTATAATCACTGGTTGGAGCCTTGATGTCTGTGACCGAAATCTTTAAGTTCTTACTTTCCCAATCGCCATTGTGAAGACCGTGAAGCTTGAACAAGTTAGAAACATCAAGGGGTGAAGTCCCTACAAGGGATGCCGTTGTAGAAGTATCCGTATTAACAGCGCCGGTAAACTGGCTGAACGTCCAGGGTGTTGAGCCTGGTGTAGCTGAACGGTTGTGGTCGGAGGCATTAGCTGTATTTGACATAGGGACAAGGGCTGCTGCGTATACGGCGCCGTTGCCGCTAGCGAGAACAGATGCGATTTTGCGTTCAAATGTCTCTCCTAGCCAGTAAAGCTCTTGGTCTGAGGTTATGGTTCCAACCTTGGTTGGGTTTGTATTGAAAACCTTTCTTAGAGACTTAGAACTTGATGCGCTAAAGTCAAAAGAGAACTTCTTTACTACTGTTGCTGCGTTTTCATCTCTCAAGGCCATCGTAAATGATGTTCCAGATGTGGCCTTGATCCACACGCCGGTTGAGGAATAGATGGTGGGGCCAGGGGGGTCGTATACGCCATCTGCGTATGTGTTGGCGGCGAGGTCATCTCCTGCAAGCGCTAGTCTGTAGCCGGCTGCTGCGTCTGGGGTGTAGAAGATACCTGCGAGGCAGGAGTCTCCGTTCCATGTGCCGCCGCCTGCGTCCTTCTTCATTAGAACGAGGCCGTAGGCTCCGCCTTGAGTTGCTAGGCCAGCCGTAGTGGCTGCGATTGACCAGCCTGCTTTGGCGGATAGTGCCGAGTTGTTAGAGTGGTCGGCGCCAAGGAGTCTTACGAAGGTAATGGGGCCGGCATTCTTTAAATATGCCTGTGCGGCGTATGCGGCGTATGTTGGTGCGGTGTAGTTTCCGTCTCTCCAGACATCTCCTGATTGGCCTCCTGGGATTGGCTCTCCGAATACCTCAATGAATTGAGAAAAAGAATCAATCTTTACTGGTCTAAGACCTGGGCCTCTCTCTGAGCGTCCAATAATTACTGGCCCCATGTTGCTCGGGGTTCTGGGTCGTTGTGAGTTATCGATCTCACTAATAAAGATCCCTGGTGATACAAACTTAAATTTACTTGCGGACATTTGCCATCTCTCCTTAATATAACATCTTACTATAATGAGTCAAAGATGTTAAAAACATAAATATTTTCTCTAATAAATAGTATGTTGTTTCCCTAAAAGATGTTTTTATGGACGATATTTTCCATCATCATCAAATGGGTTCTCGTCAGCTAGGATGACACGCTCTCTCTGTATTTTGAACTCAACGGCTGATTCTCTTACAACATAGTTGGGAGTTTCTTGATTTGTCCCATCTCCGATGATCGATCCTAAAGTGTTTATTTTTATGTTTGTTATATAATATCTTTCACCCTCGTCGAGGGCAGATACAGAATTGTCCTGTGAAAAGTCTTGCTCAATAAAACCTTCGTATCTATGATTTTCATGTTTCATGATAAAATGATTGATCCCGCCGGAGGTTGTAATGAAAGGCTGGACTATTTCGTTCATTTGTTGCTGGTATTCTGTTTTAATAGAAATGTTGTAGGCTACAGTAATATACACAGGCATAGCCATTGTAATTGTTTCATAGACGGGGTTCTTATTTTTCTTGCTTGTTTTAAAGTTCAACTGGTTGTTGTTTTGATTAGATCTCGCATTCGCATAGTTTGCTGTTTTCTCTTGTTTAATCCTTCTAGCTATAGTTATAGACCCCTTCTTAAAATCGTTTACTGGTGGAATGTTGGCCCAGGCTGTTCCTTTTCTAGCAGGGTCTTTAGCGACGCCGGTTCGTTCAACCGTAATGATGGGAAAGATTAGTGCGCCACTATTATCTCTTAAGTCTTTGTTGTTCTTAATCTGGTAGGATCTTTCTGGCGACACCCACAAGACAGGGATTTTTTTCCAGCCCTTATTGGTCGTACAGTGTAAGTTGAGTTCGTCATTGATCCAATTAAACATAGCACGATCAATAGTCTCAATTGATGATGGAGCTACTTCTATTTCTTTTGTTTTATCATCACTTGGCATCGAACACTCCTTCTCTTGCTCTTCGGCAAGTTGCTACAATCTCAAACTTTTGGTCGTCTTGTCCAAACAAGTACTTGGGCATGCTTGTTTTTACAATCTCATATAACTTTCTATCGTATTGAACAAAGTCGCCGACACGAACAAAAAGATTCTGATCTTCTACAAGTCTTCTTCTGTGAAAGAAGATTTCTATTTGATGCATCTTGTCATAGCCGAAGCCATCGTTGTTTGTGTCTGACTCTTGATAATCAATTAATGCATGGACTCTCACTGGTGGCAAGAAGGACTTCTCTATTGCCTCTCCATATAAAGAGTGGAAGTCAGACTTGTCTACGTCAATTGGATAATATAAAACTGTCTGGCCAATGACTCTTTCAATGAGTTCATCGTTGACTTGCTTTACTAAATCTCTTTCCTTCTTCCCTGTAAAGAGAGGAGGGGGAGGAGCGGCGGGTTGTTCCCATTTGTTATCGTCTGACATTCATTTACCCAACGTAGATCTCTAGTGGGACTTCAGACATAACTTCACTTGAGTTCTTTACCATCTCAACGTCGCCTTCCATTAGCTTGCTGTATGTCAACTCATCAAGTGTTGTCTTGAGTTCTTCTCTAAGAGCCTGCTGCTCTTCTTTTGCCTGGGATATTAATGCATCTCCGTTTAGTGTTATTTCGTTACCGGGGATTGGTATTGAGCTAAACTTGCTTCTTATCAATCCTAGCATCTCTTTGCTCATTGATAAGGCAAACTTTCTTATCCACTGTTTGCCAATGGAGTTGATGTTAAGGTATGGGATGTTTTGTAAAGGCATTGTGTTTAAGTTGTTGATGCCGGTGATTCCTGCCTTAGAATTGTCTTCTTCTATCCAAGTATCGCCTGGAGTTACAAACTCAATCCACATCTTTTCTGGGTAGTCGGATTGTGGAACTGGAAAGATTCTAAGTCTGTTGTTTCTTAGTTCATAAGAGAACTGTGATGTTCTTGTGTTTACACTATCCTCATACGACACGGCTTGGGCTTTATGTTGCCACACCGGGACAACTTGGAATGTTGAATCATCAGCATACTGTCCGTATGTGCTTAAGTTTCCAGCAACATTAAGTCCGCCGTGATAACCATAGAAGTTCCACATGGCTCTTGGGGTTTTAAAATAAACCTTCTTAATAAGAAGTTTGGACGCATCTGTTTCTGTGCCTAACTTCTGATAAAAAGGGTAGGCTGCGTTGGCGACGTCATTGGAGGCTTCAAGGATTAACGATTGAAGATCGTAATCTTGTTGGTCTGTCTGGACAGCGAAAGATGCAGAATAAACTGTCTGAGAGCCTCCAACGGTTGCTTCAGATGAGATACCATCAGTTACTCTTCTTGCGTATGCGAAGTCGAACCTTGGATACTTCAAAGAAAGATTTGTAGATATGTTCATGTCAGCCTGTTCTGGGACGCCGTCAACGTCGGCACCGACTGGGTTTTCACGAATCATTCCATCTTCATTAAATGAAGCTGTTGTTCCGCCAAGAACATTCGATAATACGTTCTTTGATTGGTGAATATTAATAAGATAAGAATATTCTAAAACTGCTTCTTCATAAGCAGCATAAACTTGGTTTGCGGTAAGTTCAACATCTAAGACATCGCCACCTAATTTTCTATATGTATAAGCAACCTGATCGGCTGCGCCGCTTAAGAAAGCATTTACGGCGTTTGTTCCAGGGTCATCAGGATCACCATCATCATCATATGTCTGCCAATATGTGCTAGTAGAATATATGGAATATGGAAGGCTAGCGGCTACTGAACCTGCGCTTCCTGTTTCGGGCAAAATTACTTGACTCGTTGTGCTCTGTGGTGTTAGTGTAGGCAGTGCCATTCATCTAGTCCTCCGGTTAAAATAAATAGTTTAGAAAAAAAGAAAACCCCGCACTGTATGAAACAGGCGGGGAATTCTCACATTAGACTA
>Ga0208790_1000790_pt1 | contig 14299 bp, 20 predicted proteins | sample 10_taG_FD_184083 | JGI IMG/M metagenome (GOLD analysis project Ga0208790, IMG submission 184083) | Marine viral communities from the Subarctic Pacific Ocean - 10_ETSP_OMZ_AT15264 metaG (SPAdes) (version 2) | ecosystem: Environmental > Aquatic > Marine > Oceanic | place: Pacific Ocean | collected... | reverse complement strand
CTTATTTGTCAATTCAAAAGTAGTAGAATTAGTAACAGAATCAACCCTAGTATTAACTGGAATTCCAGTTCCAGAGACATTCATTTCTACAGAAATAGCGCTTGTGCTATCCATTGTAACAGTTGCATCCCCACTCGTAGTGTCGCAAGTACTATCTGTAGAACTTGGATATGGGAGTGTCACTAAGCTCCATGTTGGGTCAGTAGTAGAAAGTGTTACTAGTGTAAATGCCATTATATATTAACCACCATCATCAACTAAGGCAGCAACTTTAACTAAACAATTACCACTACTTGAAGTTGCGTGAAGATTAGCTATATCAACTCCTGCTGCTCCTGTTTTAAATTTTAACACTATTGATTCATTTGGCCCAACCTCTACAACGTCAAGTTGAGAAGCTGCATCCCCACCATCTAAACACATATAAATTTTTGCTGTTGTTGTAGTTGTTTTAGCTGTATCTGAAAAAGCTAAATTTTCCACACAAACCATTTTAATCTCATCGGTTGTAGCAAAAGCTGTTCCATCTGTAAAATCTCCAACTACCGCATCTGAACCATAATAGGTTCCAGTAGTATGCCCACCTATTAAATCAGCACTACTTGCTGCAACTAAATATTCACCGCCCCACCATTTTACAGCTGTAAACCCAGAAGAGGAGTCTACTTCTAACTTGCCTCCTAAAGTGCTTTTAAAGTCATGATGTATTGCATCTACCGAATCAGTATCTGTATCAGCAGTAATAGTAATAACTGGCGTCATTGAAACGGCTCCTCTTGCTGTATCTGCCATTATTTATTCCCTTCAAATCTTAATATATTATTATTAAACATCATCTAATATAGCCGCCACTTGAACTAAGACATTTGCACCATGAGTTCCACTTGGGTATCCATAATCTCCGTCCATAGTTACTGCTATCGCATGTAAATCTGCTACGGTTGTATTTGCTGGTTTAAGAATAACCATCTCATCTGCTCCAATAAAGATTCCATCTCCAACATTATAAGCAGCTGTACCAGCATCTAATACTATTCCAACCCCATCGGTAGATGTTGTAGATACAACTTTAATACAAATCCAATGAATTTTATCACCAGTTGCTACCGCTGTAGCTGAGCCAAGATAAGAATCGCTTGTATCTAATAAGTCGCTAGAAGAGTTAGATACATTTACCTCAGCAAATACCCATTTATCATAAACGTCTTTTGGGGCATAATTCAAAATTCCAACCATAGATGTCTTTATTTCTTCCCAAAGTATTGAAGCACTTATGCTACTTTGCGCATTATCTAGTAAATTTAAAGCCATTTATTAATTACTCCATTTATCTATTTTAAGATGCCCTAGAACCTGTTAACAACTGAAGTCCTCTTTGATAATCTGCTGTTAGGCTTTGATGTTGCCCTGCTATCCATTGGTAATCTGCAACATGCTTTTGAATTTTTGCATTATAATTCTGAATTTCAGATGTAACTTCAGCTTGATATTTTTGCAATTCACTAGCATACTTTTGAATCTTACTATTGTTATCTGCGATTACATCTTCCATTTGCTTAGCTGCATTAGCTAAGTTTAAAGCTTGGTCTTGTTGTTTATTAAATTGCGCAAGACTTGCTTTTGTTCTAAAATTTTCTATCTCTGCCTGTAAATCCTGGTTAATCTTTGTTACTTCTTCTTGAAATTCCATTTGATAACGAATATTTTCTTTATTAAAATTTGCTGTTTCGTTCTCAATGTTTACGCTAGCCTGTGAAAGTTCTGCCCTAATTTTATCTATCCTTGCATTTGCCAACTCCATATCTTCATTAAGGAAATCAATATTAGCCTGCGGTAATGATGTTGCTACTGTTTGCTTTGCAAAAGAAGGAGCATTTCCACTAACATCTATTTTAGCTGGAACGATTATAGCTTCAGCCGTTGCATCTGCGTTTGTTGCATCAGTATAAGATACAGTAGTAATTGATGGAGCAACTGGAGCAGATGGTAATGTTATATCAGTTGGCAATGATGATGATTTACCATTCATAACCTGTTGCAATGCCCTTACAGCAGCATATAAAACAACTAAATATTCTGCTTCATTTGGGAAATTAGTAATCGTAGAAATAGCACTTGCGTCCAATGGTGAACTCTGACTATAAGTAGGAATTGAAACTAATTTATTTCCACTTCCACCAGATGGCAATATATTAAATTTACCATCATTAGTATAATATACTGGATCTGTTGCTGTAGCATATTCCATATCACTACTATCAGCTGCTCTACCTCTTTTCCAAGCTTGTATATTTCTACAAGGTTGGTCTATAGTCCCATCGTTACGTGTCATAGATATAACCTTGTGTCCTTCAGATGTAGTGGTTCCAGAAGTAACTGTTGTTTCTTCTGCTATTCTCTCCTGCATGGAACGAGGCATAGCATTAATAACTTCATTAGCTCCTTCTGTGATGAATTGATTTACAGCATCTTGGTCTGTAGTCCAAGACGAACCTACTAATTCTATTACTTGTGCATCAAAATTTGCCATTTATTAATATCTCTTTGATTTCTTTTTAGATTTTTTCTTAGCAGACTTTTTCTTCTTAGGTCTTCCTCGCTTACTTCCGTAAGTCCCTTTACCATAAGGCATATTAAAATCCTTTCCAGCGTGGGTCTACATTATTCATTCGATCCACACTTTCATCTACTGAAATGGTGTTAAATTCAACATCGGTTCTTTTTCCAGCTTCGGTTCGCATCCATGAATTAGTTGTGTACCTAGGCTGAGAAGCCCTTTTGCCACAACCTCTACAATAGAACCAATGTTCTGGATTTGGTTCGTTACAATGTTGACACCTGGGTTCAAGCACCAGAGACAACCATAGTCATAATCTTATCACCTTTTAATGCACAATGTGATATAGATATAACTTTATTATTAGTTGAATCTAAAGCAGCTATATAATCATACACATCTTTAGCTATTTCACCTGAACTTTGTGTTTTAGTCCCAGGTTTAGGATTATGTATAAAAACTTTTACATCTGTATTAGATGAATTATAATTTGCCATTTCTATTCCTTTGTTTTAAATCTTTAGTAGATTTGGGGCAAGCCCTTTATACGACCTACCCCACAGTTCTACAAAACTGTTATCTTTAATTATTAACTAAAGATATGTGTTACGGTACCATCTCCGAATAAGTTGCCCGAAAGGAGCCACTTTGAATCAGAAATAGCAGTAAGCTTAACATGACTACCAATGAATCTACCATCGGTATCTGCGTCTGCTGTCAGAATATAGTCAGCAGCTGCTGGACAGTTAAATGCTGAAGTATCAATGTTTTCATTCATTGCAGTTACAGCACCTAATTCATCTTTATCATGAGTCCACACAACACCTTGGTAAGTATCAGCGCTTGAAGCAGCTGTAATTGACCAAGTACCTGTGAAAGTTGTGCCAACATGGAATTCGTATTCTAAACCAGCTTCTGCTGCTGGAAGAGTGATTGCGCACCCACCAGCTACATCAATGGTATATATAGAACCAGAATCTTTAGCTAACACACTATATGTTGAAGCGTTTACGTTTACAATTTTACGTTTGTATTCACCGTAATCACCGCTACTAGAATTATTAAGACTATTATACATTTAATACCCCCTAAAATTCTACGTGATAAAGAGCATGAGCTTCTGGTAGAGTTACCTCTAAACCAGCTTCAGTAAGGATCATATCCTTCCTCAAGTCTTCATCAGCATTTTGTACGTTAGTTAAAATTGCAGTGTCGCGATTAAGCCCGTTACCAACTAATGGACGATAAGATACTTGACTCATGTCAACCATAGCCATCATATTAGCAGAAATACCACGGAATAGTGGTTCTTTTACTAAGTGCATTGTGCCATGAATTGTTTCGATAGTCATTACCTTATGACCAAAAGCACCTGCTCGCTCTGACATATTCATGCGATGAGGTGATTGGTTAGTTGTGGTTGCAGCTCCACTTAAAGCAGCATTGGCATTATAAGCCATACTTGTGCTTAAGAACGAATCTGAACCAAGCTTGTTAAAGAAGCTAATTACAGGTAAACCTGCAAGTACTAGTTTCTCGCTTGCACCACCACGTGCTGGATCAAAAATTATTTCCATATCGGAAAGTAATCTATCATAAGTTAATTCAGAATCTGCTACACTTCTGTAGTAAGGTGCGCCAGTACTATAAGAAAGAGCAGCATCACCAATTTGTGCTGTACCATTCTTTAATATGTGACCGACAATACCTTCTGTATACTGAACAGAACTTACTCTAGCCCTTTGACCAAAAAGCATTGCTCTTTCGATATCAACTTTATGCTCACGAAGCTTAAGAGCCCAAATGCGCTCCCATTCGTTTGCATAACCGCGATAGCGAGTAGCAATTGCTGTGTTTGACATTTCAGCTGCAGTCTTAAAAATCTGAGTATAACCGTAGTCATCTTCAATTTCGCTTGACCATGCATCTGGTGAACCAGAACCTTCTGCAAATGATGTACCAATTACTTGGCAATTATCATTATTACTAAGAATTTCTTCACCAGTAATAGCTCCACCAGAATTACTTGTATTAGAAACATCAACAATTTTACCCTGGAAAGTAGTTGACGTACCCTGATCTTGAGGGGAAGAGTCAACTCTTACTAGAGTCTGTGAATATCCAGCTGTACCTGCTACGGTATTAACCGCAAAAACCATTCCTTTTACAAGGAAATCTACTGAAGCTCCGCCTGAATCTGTTCCACCCGTAACGCTATCTGCATCAACTGTAAATGTATAAGAACTTCCTGCGCTAACAGCAGATTCACCATTTACGTGTGCAGCTAATTTAAAGTTACGTGTAGTCCAATCAATCTTGGAACGATTTTCCAAAAATCTAAATACAGGATCATCCGTTGGTACTTTTGCAACTTTTGAAAGATATACAAAAAACGGTGATTCCTCGGGTGCTAACTCAGCAACCCTATCTGAAAAATCGTATAATCTGCGGCGGTCAGGCGCTTGCCCGACTCCAGCACTGGTAGCAGCAGCTGTGATATCATAACTGGATTTTACTCCACTTGTAACAGCCATTTGTGTTACCTCCTATTTGATTATAGTTATTAGGGAATTCTCCCTGCTTGCCCTGATTGCAAAATTCTATCCCAAGCCGAATCTTGTTCATTCTTTCTTGGTGGTTCGCCACCTTGAAGAATACCAGCCGTCCTAGGAGCGCTTTGAGTATTTTTAACTGCTTCCATATTAGGAGAAATGTTATCTGTTCCTTTATTATAATATTTACGATATACATCAATTAAAAGATCAATTGGTAACTGATCTCTTGGTGTTGTCGCAAATTCAATAAAATCATTGATATCACTTTCATCCTGCATATTGTAGCTGTTAGTTAACTCACTACGCAAATTCTGCAATGCTACTTGACCTTGGAGTTCAGACATATGTTTTCCAACAGCCTCATCCACCAAAGCCTTTTCTTGAGTCGTCCTCATTTTAAATGAAGCCGACTCTGGTTTATAATAGGCCTCCCATGGGTCAAAAGATGATTCGTCGATTGTATCGCTATCATCTTGTTCGCGTATAGTTTCTTGGGTATTGCGACCTTCAAGCTTTTCCTTTATTGCCTCAACTACATCTGGTCTTGATTCAAGAACATTTTGTAATTCAGACATTGGTTGTAGCTTTTGATAGTCGCCTTGAAGTCTATCATAGTCAGCCTTTTGTTTATCATACATAGACTGAAACTTCCTAGTCTCACCTTCCCAGTCTGTGGCAAAATCAACTTCGGATTCGTCACCCTCTTTAGTAATTAAATTAGGTGATCGTTTATTTCCTTCGTCAATTACGCCATCTTGAACACTTGGTAATTCAGACGCTAACTCAACATCGGGCATAGACTGATCTAAGCCCTCTCTTGTTGTTCCGCCAGTATTTACCTCTGGTGCTTCAACTACACTTTCTTGCACTTGTTCTTCCATATAACCTCCTTTAGATTTCTTCATTAATTCAAGCCACCGCTAGATGTCTTGAAGAAGTATAACCTATGATTATTTATTTTTGTGCGTTCCCCTTCTTTGAGGAACTCCCTTTATTTGCCTTTTGTATAGCTAACGCAGCTTCGGCACGAACATCCGCTTTATCAATCACATTCTCTAGTTGACCGAGTTTAACTCTTTCCTTGTTTTTCACCTCAGACATAACCTCGTTCAAGTCAGATTTGAATTTCTCAGTAATAACTTGTTTCTTAGCATGAACCGCTTCACGGTCTGCTGTTTGCAAGTCACCAGAGAGCTCTTTAACCTGACCTTCTAGTTGTTGTATATATGACTGCATTTTCGCCATCATACCTTTGCGTTGCAATACACCTTCTTTGTCGTAGATCTCTGTTTTCTTTAAGACCTCGACATCATCTACCAATCCTAACTTATACGCCTCAAGGTACATATTATATTCTGCTACCTTGTTTGACGGTAAAGTTGATCCTGATATAATCCTAACATCATGCTGACCTAATGATATATCATTCTCTATCTGCATGAGTTCATTGGATTTATCATCATACAACCTATTGTTTACTGAAAATTCAGTAAGATCATTATTTGGCTGTACGATTCTAAAAGTTTTTTGGAATGTATAATGTCCTTTTGCATAGTTATACATGCATCTTCCAAGTTGATTTAGACTTCCTTCTATATCTTTTAATTTAGAGCGACCACGACTTTCTCCCATTTCAGAAAGCATTGCTGTTCCACGAACAGTATCTGGCGCCTTTTCTTTGAAGCCTTGCATTAACTCTGGTATTCCAAAATTTAAATCTATATAATGTTCTACCCTATCTATTAAATGATAAAATTCACCTGCTAATGGTTGCGGTGCTGGAAAGTGAGGTTCACCAAATTCTGGATTATATTCTAAAACAGCATTAGGGTTAGCCCAATCTCTTTCCAATTGCCCAACGTCATCCACACTTCCTTCTGGCACAAGAAGCTTAAGCCCAGCTGAAGCTTGCGCGTGACTTAAGGTTAAAGAGAAAAGCTTATTAATAAGCCTTTGCGAATCTTTAACTTTAGTTACGTCTGATTTAGGAAATGGAGTATTAGTCCAAATATTTGGAACTGGTATAATAGGGTATATATCAGTATTAAGAACTTGCTCATATAATAAAAACTGACCCATAGTTGCAACAATCTTAACGCGCGTTTGCATTATTTCGACTGCTTCAACTAATCCAGATTCTATTAAATGTGAATTCTCATTTGCTAATTGTTGGAAGGATTCCATATCAACAACTTTTTCTTCGCCACTCTGCTTATTGAAAAGTCTGTAATATGGAACTTTTACTTTTTCAAATCTTTCTAGTATTCTATATCTCTCGTATCCAGCTCGATCTTTATCTTTGATTACGTCTGGAGTAAATGATCCGGATGAATTCTTCTTTGATGATGCTGGATAATCTTCTTCGTCTACAGTAGTTTCCACATCTTTTATATATTCTTCTATTTGTGGATATAGAGATAAAACTTGTTCTTTTGTAAGTATTGTAGATAGTAAAATAGCAGAAGCGTCATTGAAATATCTATTCCTTGCTGCTGGGTCTACATATACTCTAAATGGATTAACGTGGGTATATTTGACATCGCCACGACCAAAATCTGCCTCTGGGTCAATATATACATAAAAATATCCAAGACCAGTTATAGCATAGTCATGGACAACTTGTTTAAACTCCATATCACCGTCGGATACATCCCAGCAATACTCAAGTATTGTTTTCCAAACTTGAGCAAGTTTATTATCCGAATCTTCTCTACCGACAGCAGAGAACCTTGGGTTTCTTGAGGTTAATAAAGACTTAAGTTTATCGACAGCAGCATATACTCTGTCAATAACAAAGTCACCTTGCCCAACGGCGCTTAAGGCGTCAGATTCTTCTTGCGTATAGTGATTACCTAATACGAAATCAACAGCGTCACGAGCTTCTTCGTCCCAGTCCGTCCTAGCGTCACGCCATCTTCTCCATAGGTCTCTATTCTTTTGCGCTTCGTCTACTTGCGCAATTTCATTTTCGTTAGCGATGTCAAATCTCCCGAATACGTAAAGTTAACTTATATTATATAATATAAGCGTTAAATACCAACCTGTCAAGTGTTTTCTTTATTTTTTTTATATTCTTTGTCCAGTAACCCAACTTCTTATTATCTTTCTACCTAAGAATTCACTCTTCTCTTCAACCGTCTCTTCAAATTTATCAGCATCAAATTTATGACTTAATGGTGCTCTTGCGTTAATAATAGAATACCAAAGTCCATCAAGTAAGTCATCATTCTTTCCCTTAGGAAAGTGAAACATTTCATCAACCAACTCACTGTGTTGTTTCTTAATGAATAGCTTACCTCTATTAACTACAGGACAAAGCAATGATTCAAGCCTATCTTCTTTCTTAATACCTGTTGGAGGTCTTACACCTCTAGCTATGCCCGGAGCCATCTTTCTATCTTTTCCAGAAAGCTCATTAACAGCATCACGAATAATACCTTGTGCTCCCACATGTTCTACGTTAGCCCTCCGCATTGGTTGATATTCTTTTGCATACTGAAATATCTTTCTTGGCATATCATATAGCGGTATATGCTCATGGAAAATATCTATTACATAGATATTTTTATCGCTATCAATACCAGCAACAACAATAACCTGGTAGTCATGTTGGGCGGAAGACTCATAAGCCAAGTCCACACCCATATAAACGTTAACAGGGATCGCATCTTCTTTCGTAATAATATAAGCTTGATTGTTTTTTGCTTTAAATTGCCCATCGAAATAATTAACCTTATCTATTTTAAACTTAGCACTTTCAAGATCTCGTGCATCATTCATATATTCTTGAGCAAACTTATGTAATTGCCCTACATATTCATAATCTTTTCTTATACTAGCTATTTTTTCTTTAGGAAAATAAGAAGGCCATAGGGGCTTATCTCCCTCTATAACTCTATGGAATACCATTTCCCAAGTGTAATCCTCTCCGCTTTCTTTTGCTTCTAAATAACCATCGTATATTCCTTGGAGCGCTGAATCATAGTGAACAATAGTTCCGATTAACCATATAGAACCTTCATTTCCCTTAGATTCCTCAAGTGCGGGATACACAGTAGACATAAGCCATTCTTTAATTTCCTTACGTCTTTCAGGAGTCTTTGTATTTAATTCAGATTCAAAGTCATCAAGTATAATTTTTGTATATCTAAGTCCAAGTTCTGATCTACCGCGAAGTCTTTGGCTAGTACCTTTAGCTATAATCCTATCTCCCTTAGATGTAGTAATTTCTTTCTCAGTCCATTTAGGCCCAGCCATGTCACCAAAGTAATAATTTAATGCTGGATTAAACTCTATATGACTTTTAATATATTTAAGATGGTCTACAGCCTGACCTTGTTCTTCTGATACCCAGGCAGCAAATTCATTCTTTCCCTTTGGGTTAAAGCATATCCTATGAAGAAGAGCAGCTTTTGCCATTGTAGATTTTGTATGACCACGAGGCAATACAAGACAAAGTCTTCTAATCGTATTATCAAGAAACAGGTCTCCAACTTCATAATGAAATGGAGCTGGCTTTGATTTCATGAAATCATCTGGAAGAAACAGTTGTCCAAATGCTATCAAATCTTTTGATACCATATTCAAGACTCTTTCTTTCTCGTCTAAATCATTTGGTATTATGTTGAACTTTTCTATTGTACCAATCTCCATTAGGTATTTCTTCAAATACGTTTACCATCTTAAGAAGCTCTGGGCCAGCTACGTAAACCCAAGCTTTTTGTTTTTTACCAGAATCTAATTTCACATCAACCTTAACTCTTTCATAAAGACCAACTTTAATGCCTTCATATAAATCATACTGAGCTAAGTCTTCACTTGTAACGTCATGTATCTCGACTACAGTTCCACCTCCTTGATAGTCTTGTATCATTGCAGGAAATCTTTGATGCCCTGGATAAACAAGCGATGTATTTTTTATTCTTCCAATATTCTTATTTCCATTTCTAAGCGTTCCGTAAACAGCTAGCTTCACTTCTTTGCCTTTAATTTCTTTTTGGGCTTAGTTACTTTTGAAGCCTTTTGCTCCTCTATCTTCATAGATTCTACATAGAAGTTATTTGGAGATTCTTTTTCTCCTATAACCTTTTTAACAATACTTTTAACGCTACTATCATTTATAGCATATGTCTCCAAACACTCCTTCAATTCCTCTTCTTTTAACTGATCATGAACTTTTAACACAAGATCAAATTTAACTTCTTTCATTATGATTCTCCATAGTTATTTATTAATCCCGGCATCTTTATTTCAAAGTCCTCATCGTAAGATGAAAAACATTCGCAACACTCTACCGAGAAATAGTCTTTTGAAACATTATACCATACAGATGCATATTCCGACATAGGGAATCCACATATGAGGCAATCTTTATTTTTCAACTTCTCTCGAAGCTTCAATGAGTTTTTTCGAATCTCCGCCCTGGATAGCATCTAACTGCTCCTTTGTAAATCCTTGAAACAATGTAACAGACTCAGTTCTCTTCTCAGTATCCATCATACCACTAATCTGCATCAATGTTTTAAGAGCTTGAATCTTATCTTTATCCTGAGATCCGTTGTCATCGACAACTTCTTTCATTTTCCCAAGTAAGTAAAGCGGCGTAATCTCAGCCTCATGCAATACTTTGTCTACTTCTTCTCTAATCAAATTCTTGACCCTTTCAGTACTTAATAGTATTTTACCCTGATAGTCTGCGTATTTTTCGTTATTGGTTGGATATGCTTTCATAAAGGCTTCAGCTATACCATCGCCTTGCGCTACATATTTAGCAAACAGGAATTCTCTTCTAGTAGCTTTCTTTCTATCTATCTTCTGTCTATACGGAGAAATATTATTAGAACCAAAAGAATACATATTCTTTCTTAATTCTCCAGACATCTCTATATTATCCCTGCAGACAAAAGTGCCAATAGCTGTCCTAACGTAGTTATTACACACGCCCGTAGACTGACTATTCTTAAGCTCACCCCGCCTTAGAACTTGACAGACTTGTCCGTCGTCAGTCGTTACCCAGCTACCTTCAGTGCCGTCCCTCCAATTGCGAGTTAAATTCTCGTCAGGACAGTATTGGCGAAATTCATCTTCATTACTATATACCCTATGCTCAATGTTCTTTATTTTTCGAACTAGCATATATTATAATATAACGCTTAAATAGGCTTTTGTCAAGGTTATCTAGCCACACTTCTTAATTCTGTTTTATTTGTGCCTAAGCCAGTCTTACTCCTAATAAAAGGAGAATGACAGCCTCCACACCTATAAACAGGAAATTCGTTAGAACTTGTAAAGTATGTAGCATCCGATGGTTTTAGGTTCTTACTTCCACAAGTAGGACAAACGCTATCATCCATCAATACACCTAGATTTGGATGATTCTTTATATATGGTCTTAGTTTAAGATAAACTTGTTCTAAACCAACAACATCCCTTTTATTGTATTTAAGCATATTATTCAATGCATCCTTATTTCCATTCATGCAATCAACCCACAATTGAAAATCGGTTTTAAGTTTTTCATCTAAACCAAATGTCTTTGTAAGAAAATCTTGCTTATTAGAACTAAAAGCAAATTCTTTTCTTGCAATCTTCAATGTGTCTATTGATTTATATGGAGAAGGTGGATTCATATTATTAAGTATGAATCTTGCATTAAGTTTCCTTATATCGAATCTATCACCATTATGAGCAATAACAATATCAGCTTCATCTAATAATTTCCATATAGAAGTTATTATTCTTGAATCATCCCTTGCTAATGTTTCTTTTGGTGTAACTATGTCAGACATAACATTATCATCATATAACCATTTAGCAGCCCAAGATAGTATATACCATCCTTTTTGAGCGCCATTGTCATCTCTAACCAAGTTAGTAGGTGGAACATATTGCTTTCCAAAAGCCCAAACCCATACAGGCATAGGTGTAGTTTCTATATCAAATAGTAATATCTTAGGAAGAACAGTAAGATCAGATACATCTGTCGGTCTTGTCCATCCCATAGATTCTATTTTTCGAGTAACTGATTTATATGTACGCATAAAACCAGCATTGTCTAACTCATAACATATATCACGTACACTCTTCATTGTCCTAGTGTATTGACTTAGTATATCTATTTCAGCTTTAGTCCACTTCATGATAGTCCCTTTCTTTTTCTTCCCCGATTAATTAAGAACCAGCTTGCTTTAAGCACAAGTCTTAAGATTAATGATTCTATATAAAGAAACAGTGTTTTCATTTTCCCCACACTTTCTCCGCAACGAGTTGTGCGATTACTCCGTATACCGATAAATCTTTAAAAGCATCCATATAGGTTTCACCGTTAACAGCATTATTGCCTTTATGCTTTAATACTATATTCTTTAACCTATTTACTTTATCATTCATTCGGATTACAAGAGCTGTCAATGCAAGCATTCTATCTTCATCATTATCGAGATCACCACCAAGTGTGATATTCTGGCTACCATAGTCATATTGCTTACGACAGAACAATTCATATTGTTCATCAATAATATTTTTAAACCTATCCATCATAATAGGATAGTTCATTTCAATATTACTTATTACTTCTCTACTTTTTTCCATAAGTACTCTCCTACTCCTAATTGATGAAAACCATTAGCAAGACTTTCTATAAGCCCTTCATCATGGTCACAACCAGTATTTACGAGAATCACATGAATTACTTCATGTAAGAAAGTTTCGTTCCTTCTTGATGTAACAAGCTTCTCATCTAGGAATATCTCGCATGTACGAGGATTATTCATTCCAAATAAGTATTTATTATCTTCACCTGCTTTTTCACCATCCATGAACTTAACTGAGTATTTATGTCCACCAATATCTAATTTACGCATTTATTCTCCTTTTTCTTCTTTAATTAAACCCCAAGCTGGAACCGTAGTTGGCATTACTTCTGCTCTTATCGGTCTATCTTTCCGCTTAACGTCATCTATCATTCGCTCCAAGAACTTAATTTGTTTTGGAGGTATCTTCCTTTTATCGCCCATTGTTCTCCATTCCAGGGATTACTATATTATCAAAGTAGTCACAGCCTTCATCTACTATGCAATTCTTTCCTACCTTCTTACCATCCATTGCAAATCGTAGCTCGTCGTCTTTACGATACATCATTGCGCCAAGACATTTCCCCGCGTGCCAATTAGCACAATATTTCCTAGCATCTGTTTTACTACTCTTTTTCATTGATGGAATATAAAAAGCATAAAAATATAAAACAAGTAAAAAATAAATTAAAATAAAACTTGACAAACTACTGTTTAAGGCTTATATTGTTAGTACGTGGGGAGATAATATAATATATATATAATATATATATATAAGAAAGAAAACTATTACTAACGTAATAGTGAAAGAAAGAAAGGAAGAAATCGTGAACGGTAAAGGCGATAGAAGTAGAGTTAGTAATTTTACTCGATATGCAAAAAATTATACCAAAATTTTTAAGAATTGGGTTGAAACCCGTACTGTAGTACCAGATTACAGAAAAAAAGAAAAGGTTGAAAAAAAAGAAAAATGAAGAAGATATTAATTTTATTGTTCTTACAAGGTTGTATACCTAATAAGAATAGTCTTAACGTACCATTTATAAAAGATCAAAATGGTGAAGAACATTATTTCATAAAAATAATACCAAATAACAATAACTTTTGTAATATACATGGTAAATGGGAATACGTTGAAATTAAACGTAAAACCCAATAATCCATACCTACCTACCAAGAAATCATAAAAATCCCGTAGAACCACCAAATTCAGCGTTTAAACGCTATATTTATATTTGATCTGTAGTATTATATTATAGGCAGCCGATCAGATAGTATTGAACTACAAAAATTGGACTACAATGTGCGTAAGTCTTTCTCGGCATTTGGGCATACCCCATTGTCGAGATTGAAAAATCTGTGTTTCGTTGAAATTTTCGCATTTGGTTTGAAATCTCTTTTTTAAATAAATCTCAAAATAAAAAAGAATTTACTTGACTCATATATAAATTTATTATTATACTCTTATAATTAAATAAGGTATTTAATCTAGTAAATAAATAATAAACAAATATCAAAAAAAAGAAGGGAGATTTCTTATGAAATCAACTGAAGCTGAAAAAACACCTGTTGCAAAAAAAGACCCGATAACTCAGGAAAAGTGGGATAAACTAGTT
>Ga0208790_1000786_pt1 | contig 14351 bp, 4 predicted proteins | sample 10_taG_FD_184083 | JGI IMG/M metagenome (GOLD analysis project Ga0208790, IMG submission 184083) | Marine viral communities from the Subarctic Pacific Ocean - 10_ETSP_OMZ_AT15264 metaG (SPAdes) (version 2) | ecosystem: Environmental > Aquatic > Marine > Oceanic | place: Pacific Ocean | collected... | reverse complement strand
TTTATTCCCGGAGACATCCTGTCCCGCTGGATTTGCCCAGATTGCACCCGTAACAACAGCGATACCTGCTTGATAGAACAACAGTCCATATCCACTCGTTCCCGCATCGTTCGGAGTTGCCGAAGCTGTATATAATATACCATATTCTCCAGCGGGGGAGTTAACATAGTAACTGCTGGTTGCAGAGTAATCTCCAAGAGTTAAAATATTGTCGCCTTGACCAGAAAGAGTAAATGCCGATGGCGCTCCTCCTGTAATAAACGAGATTTGAAAGCTGCCTTTTTTAAGCTCATCTTTACCAAGAAGGCGAGCAAAGTTTATGAAGAACACTTCTCTCATCTTGCTATTTGACTGACCAGAAGTAGCGGTGTCGGTAAGATTTCCATCTTGATCAAATTCTTGAACCTCTCCAAGTGAATTATACCCCATAAGAACTTGAGCCATTTGAGTATAGACATTAATCTTTTTGGCTTGTTGCGTAACTGGAGTGGAAGCTGACATCACGGAAGCTGAAGAGAAGCCAACCGTAATATCATATATGTGATTTGCAGAAGAACTTAAATAAGGATAATCATAAACAGACTCGAACATACCATGAGAATACTTTTTAATATTGAGATCGGTGTATGTTCCAGAACTAATAGTACCAGTTAGCGGAATTGCTTCGTGAAGAATTGTTCTTGTATTTACAATGTCGTTTGCGGTTAATGTTTTAAAAGTGGTTGCCATGTTTAAGTCCTGTTATGCATTCTTCTTCACAATTCTTATTGGAAGATCAACTCTATATCCTGTTGTAGCGCCTGTAATTCGAACGGTGGTATCAATTTGTTTCACATTCACGCTGGCGATTGTGCCATCGCTGCCGAGTTGGTTAAATAAATATGTGCTTGTTGCTAAATCTGTTGAAGGTCCGACTAAGAACAATAATCTTGTTCCTCTTGGTCCTGCGATGACAGTAGAACCCACTGTTCCAAAATACTCTGCATTTGTTGATTGTGAGAAATAATAAGATGCGATGCCGTCATCATCAATAAAGGATGGCGTTGCTGCGTTGCCATCTTTGTCGGCAATATATCCTAAGCGATTATCCATTTCAATAATATATTGTGTCTCAACCAGATCCGCGTCTAAAGGAACATATTGTCCATCGCCTATAGCATTGCTTTCGATACCCTGATCAAGCACTATTGTATTCGACGAGAGGCTAAGGTCAAACCCAACAATAAGAGCATCGGTGTGATTACCTGTTATATCATTAGCCGCTGTGTTCCAGCTATTTTCATCTGCCAGAACGGTTATCATGTTAGTGTTTGCATTATCTGCGAGACCATCAGTCGTATTCCGCCTAATAACTGGAAGATATAAGAGATTTGTTCTTGAGATTGAAAGAAGTTTTGATTTCAGAAGAGAAGTGTTGTTTGTAAATGCTTCAAGAACTGGTGTTTGCAAAATCTCAATATCATAATAAGCAGATCCGCTTGCATGATTCTTATCATACAGTTTATAATTAATTTCATCATCCCCAAAGGCAAATTTTGTAATGCTAAATGAGCCATCGCCCTTTGCCAGTCTCATTCTTCCCGTGTCTGTTAACACTGCGTCGAGTATAATATCACCCGAGTTGTCAAGAAACGCCATTTATATATTCTCCGTATAGTTGTAATTAGTATTTGATTAGATTAAAATGCCAAAATTTTAGCTATTAAGATTTCCTGTTTTAAGTTGGTTGAGTGGTCTTATTATATTGAACTTTGCACGTAAGATTTAAATCGAATTTTTTTCCTGAATTTTTTGATGTAACTCTTATTTTGAATTTTTTTGGATTTATAGTCGATGACCATACTGTTTCGCCTGCTTTGCCTAATATAACTTTATTTGCGTTATAGGCAGAAGTTGTTCCTCCTGTTTGTCCAAATGTCTCACTCTCGTTTACAAGCGATTGAACTAAGTTTGGATTAATCTTAAGATATCTCCTAAAGCTCCTTAAAGTGCTTACATTGTTGTTGTTCTCAATAGGATCTTCAAAGGTATATATGCTTGTGTGAAAAAATATCATACCATCAAATTCTCGTATTTCAACCTGATACACATCGGTGGGATTAGAGCGATTATTGTGTACATCGGTTGCTCTAAACATATAATAGTATTTTTGATTTGGAACAATATTGTCAATATATGAAACTGCCGTAGCTATTGTCGATTCCTCAATTGTAAGGAGATGTCCAAGAAAATCCGTGTATGCAGTGGGTGGTCTATCCATTCTATAAATTTCAAAACGCTTAACCGGATCATCGGACTTAAAATTAATAGGGTCATCTGGAAATAACTGGCGTGCCATTCGGAAGTTCTCTGCGAAAGTTGCGTCTTGATCATTTATGATAATCGGCTGCATATCGTAGTCTCCGACATTTGAGCTTAGGTTTATTAAGAATTTGTTTGACACACCCTTATATGGGATAAGGCTCACATTTGGCCAAACAGGTGCTGCATCAAGAATTTTTGTATTTTGTGTGTATATTGGTAATCTAGCAATTTTAAGAGAAGGTCCATAGGTGACTCCAAACTGCATTGCTTTTTTAGGCGGCGTTGTATATTGGGTTAAATCAGTATAGTTAGTGTAACTATATTGAGTGCCCACAATTAATTGATGAGCATATATGTCATATGTGTATTCTTTGTCGTATTTAACTTGCGTATCAATATAGTGGAGTATATCAAGCTCGCTTGTATTTGGGATAAATACTCTTTGCATGACGGACGATGCCTGACCAGCAGCGGTTTTAACAATTTCATATATAACAGTTTCATTATATGCCTCTTTGCCCTCAAGCATTTCTTCAAATGTTCTAAAACGGTCATTAATAAGTTGTTGAATTTTTCCAGATAAAATAATTGCCTGCAAAGCATCTCTAAAGGCGTTACACTCATTTGGTGTGGTGGCTTGGGCTTGAGGGATGCCAAGAAAAATTGACTCGGCATCAAAACGTACCCCTGGTTCAAAATTATGGATAGTATTTGGATCAAAATATGCCTGGATCCACAAATCTAAATTCATCAAAAAAACATCTTCCACATTTATTTCTGTATTAAACTCAGAAGTTGTTGTCTCTACCAGTGCAGTTCTGTCAGATTGCTCATGTGTGACAACTATTTTTTCGGCTGATATCGCGAATGGAAGTTTGGTTCGATAAAGATCGCTTGGTGGTATATTGCTTGGATTAGTTGGAGTCTGCTCCATCCAGGCTACCACTTCGTTCATAGCATATTTTAAAATATTATCCGTCATACCCGATAGTTCTGCGGCGTTAAGAAAGTCTCCCGTTTTTTCTGTTTTTAATTCTAAAGTATTGTTCATTGGGTGAACATCATCATGATCGCTGCCTTTCTTCAATGAGTTGATTTGCGAACTTGGGAATCCTATATTTTGAAAATGATCGATATAATTTTGCCAAAGTGCAACGGCTTGGGGCACCTTCTCTAGTGCTTGAACATTTTTAACATACTTAGCGCCGATTCCCAACGTGGCGAGATAATTTTGTACTCCCATCCCCGCCCCATCTTTGGTTATTATTGAATATAAATTTGGCAAAATTACTTCCGGCGGCGTTTGTGTAACAAAAGTTGCATTTTCATATCCTTTTTCATAAAAGTTATATTTAGCCTCAATATTTGCATAAGCCGGGTTCTGAACATTGTTTACATATAGTTCTAGCTCTCTTGCAGAAAAAGGTATGGTAATGTTGGTATAATGATCGGTAAATGTTTGTGTTGTGTCAATAAGAGGTCCAGGTCTTGAAAGAAAGGGATCCGCTGCACCACCAAAATGTCCGCCATCAATGAACGCGGTCCACATTGCTTCCAGTTCCGATTGATAAAAGTTCGCATTCTCATAGTCTGCGGTATTGTTAATAAACAAATCGCTCTCCACTCTTACCTGGGAAGTATACGATTTAAATAAGTCTGTCGTTCCTTGTGTTTCACTTGTTGCTCCGGGCATAATACTTATGCTAATCGGGGATGATGCTCCCGCTGCTGACATAGCATGAGATTGTCCAGTTGGATTTTGAGGACTCCAACTGTAATTAACACTGTCATCTAAACTGCTGTTAAGATACACCAGTTGGTCTTGCTTGTTTCGTACAAAATATTTTCTTGCTTCTGCTCGAAGAGGATCTGATATGTCACTGGGTCTGTTTACACTTACGCGATGATTGCCCCAGTTGTGGTGCATGATGCTCGCCCCAGCACCATCTTCGGTATATAAACCTTCTTCAACGTATTTTGCAATTTTTCCAAGAGAAACGTGCTCTACAACTTTTGCCGGTCTTACTGCTGGGGAAGTAACAGGTGCCGGATCGGTGGCAGCAGCGGTGGCTGCGGTTGTAGTTTCAACGACTTCTTCTGTAACAAAACATTTCTTAATTGCCATAATATGTTATCCTCCTTTTAAAGTCCATGATCGTGGGTTTCGCCTGGATCTGAACCATAATTGTTATAAACCCATGTAGAAGTTACAATTTCGTCCGAGACTACGAAATTGGATATTTGATGCGTATGTGAGTTATCTCCTCCAACAGAGGTGGAACCATTTCCATAGGCATCAATGGTATATGTGTGAGTATGATTGTATGCTGCCGAAATAGTTCCGGGTCTGATATTTGAAGTGGTGCCGGTTGCACCTGTGCTCTCAGCGGGGCTTACTAGGAAATATGAGTTAAGCACTTCTACATCAGATCTTCTAGTTTGGCGACAAAGATAGAAGACATTTCCCATTCCAGGTGCAACAACCAGTTGTCCAATCGGTTTTGCCTGAAAGGTCACATTTCGCATCGATATAGTGGCTACGGATGGATCTGTGGGCGTGGGTACCGTTGAACCAAATTCTGTTAAAACGTCTACCTCTACTTGTAGTTGATCGGAGGTTGTTTCGGGCGTATCTCGTAGGCTTTGTAACAATGGGGCGAAGACCTGCTCTGGGGGGGGATCTAGTATTACCTCGGGAACTGCCAGATCTTGGGGGCTTAATATATTAACATTAAGATCTCCGGTAGCTCCTGGTGAAAAGGAAGTAAAATTAACTGCTGATACAAGTTGTTGGGTGGGGGCTGTGGTTGTCGTGGTCAGGGGCACTATATTATATGTAATACCAGCCTCCCCAAATACTTCTTCTATACTCTTATACCTGTTAGATATTGAATCAAGATTGACTTCTTCTTGTGTTGCAGCTAATAGTTCAGCCTGAGAATAAGTGGACAAACCTGCAAAGCCGCTCAACGATACGTTACTGACATTATTAATGTGAGATTCGTTTAGATATCTCGCCCCAATTGTGTTTTCGAAATACTCTTTTATTTTCATTGCCTGGGGTTTGAATAGGGACGTTCTATCTGATGGCTGATTGGCGACAGTATCTTCCACTCCTCCACCGCTATGACCTATCTTCATTAAATTGGTAATCTGAGATACTAGAAGTGTTAATAGCTTATCAAACAATAATACCCCATCGATGCTTCCCGTTTCAGGAGAAATAAGATTTAATATTTTAGCGCCATAATAAAATCGTTTAGTTATAATTGTTTCGGGTATAAATGAATCTAAGTCAATCCACATTCCAAGTCCATTAAGATATCCGTTTACTATTTGATCAAGCCCGGCCGGGTGTGTGCTAAGTATATCTATACCTTTTGTAGTAAATTTTCTACTTAATCTATCATATACACCGGGTATTTCTGTTAAAGCAACATATGGCTGATACTCATATGCGGCGCGTGAAGCTAAGTCTAAATTTGCTTGAATTATTGGTACAAATCCATCGATAATCTCAATATCGATGGAATATTGGTAAAAACCATCACTTTTTGGAAAATATGTAGCTATATCGATACCAGTAAAATATCTTAATGATGAACCACCAGTGGGAGATTGGTTGGGTAAAAGTAAGTTAATTTCAGATATAGCGTTGGACCCAAGGGAGGTCACTATAGGAATCTCTATAGAGCCATCATCCATAACACGATCTCTGACTGGTGAGCCCAGACTGTTTTGTGCTGGCTTTTCTCTCACTTGTCTTCTGCTTATTATAAATTGAGTTAGGGTAGAATTATTAACTATTGCTTGTTTTGTGCTATCAGGGAACTTAGAAATTATGTGATAATATTTAGATTTCTCGATGCAAAACTTTCCGTAGTCAAATGCGAACAAGAATCTTATACCTTTGTTTTCATCTTTTGTTAAGAACAGTTCAGAAAAATATGAGTCATTAGACATTATTGGGGCAATGATATCCTTTTGTCCTGGAAAGCTTTCTTGCGCCTGGGTTAATGAAGTAAACTCCGCTATGAGCACATCTATCTCATCTCTAATGCGAAAATCCTGAACATTGGAAATTGGTTCCCATTTCGATTGCAATTGGTGAATGTGTGGACCGACACCGGCTGGTCCCTGGTGGCGTCTTCTGGCACCATCAGGGTCTACACGAGACTCACTGTATATCTCTTGGCAGCTTTCTGGATCGGTCGGATCCGCTCTCCAGCAATTGCTTTGTGCGCTTTGAACAACCCCGTCAATTACTTGATGCCTGTGCCTAATCTCAGACTCGTCGGGGTGAACTGCGTATGCTGTATATCCGTCGCCATTGACAGTCAAGCCGTCATAGCCATGCACATGGTTTTCGACATTAGTTGTAACACCTTGAGCTTCGAATCCTCTTCTCATAGAAACGACTTGAGAGTTTTCAATAACCATTTCTTGCTCAACTTTGCCCATCTTCCATTCTAGTGGTTCGGGCACAATTAGATTCAATTGGCTTGCAAGGTAAGCAGTTTGTAACTGCACAAACGCAAATACATGTAAGTGCTCTATTATAGCACCCTCTGGGAGATCAAATGTAAAAGACTTAATAAGTTCCACATCGCCATCACTGTTTGTATATGTAGAGGTTATTGCATTTAACGTTGTATAGGCGGAATAATCACCAATACGGTGAACAGCGTTTTGAGCAAGATTTAATCTCTGGTTAATATGTGCTCCCGTCTCTTCTACAAGCGCTTCTTCGAAAGCTTCAGTTGAGGCTTCGGAAGTTGTCATTACGCACCGAATCCAAAACATTTCTTTAAGATCTACCGGGTTTGCCGAACCTTCTTGCTGTTGATTGAGGACATCTCCCAAAAGCGAATAGGTGCCGTTATCATTAAGTTGATCGACTAGTTTTACATTAACAGTGATCTTTGGTGTTTGTATATCTACGGTTCCATCGTTGTTTGTATCAACCAATGCCTCTTCCAAGAAGACCTTATCAATATAGGCATCAGGAATAATTCTACCAAATGCTGCACATCCATTAGCCATTTCTTTTATTCACTCCCACATTCGTCATCATCAGGCTTTGCCGCATAGGGATCAAGGAATTGATAATTTGGTTTTACGTCTGGACACTCGAAATCATTTCGAGCAAATCTATACTGATCTTTCTCACCATTTTTAGTTTTATTACAAATGAACGATGCCTCTATTTGATCATCAGTTTCAATATCAAAATAATAATCAGCAAAACTGCCATCTATATTGGGAATTGGATTTCTGTTTATCTCTTCTTCATCATACAGAATGTCGTCGATAATCATTTCTGGTTCCACCAAAAATCTAAGCTGATCTACTTGTTTTACGGTTCCCGCTCCCCCTCCAGGGAGGGTCACATCGCTTATTGAAAATATTTCTATTTCAAAATTATCATTTGCATATAAAACATTATCTTCCATGACCTGAACTATAAGATCGTCTTGAATAATGTCAAAGGACGTTCCGTCATCATATACTTGTATAGTATAGCTGGCGTCGTCATAGCCCGTATTTGTCCCAAGTATTTGTTCTAAAATTGCTTGAGGCACGCCATCAATTTCACCACGGTTTACGGCATCAATTATATCTTGTGAGATGTTGGAAAGTTCATCTTTAATATTAATCGTATATTTAACTTCTACCTCAATTTGAGGAATGTTCAATATTGCATTGGAGCCAGATAAAGTTAATGTTTCTGTTGTGCTCCCAGTTAAAATTCGACCACTTAAAAGGGAAATGTCCCAAGCAGGCATCTTGTCACTGCCTAAATCAGACTGTGCAAGGGGAGTGGTCATAATTTGAGATTTATCTGCTGTTTGTTGCAACATTTGCTGAGCAAGAGCTTCATTCCCGGAATTCTTTGCTTCAATTGCTCGCTTCAAATCATCTTCAATACTGTGGAAATTATGGAACGGTTTTATATTGGGCGTTTGTTCTTGAATTCGCGGATTGGCATCATTATGGCTTTCATCAAACCCCATAAAATTTGAGTCATATACAATGCCATCATCATAAAAAGCATAATAAACAGGCTTAAGCTTACCCAAAGACAATAAATATTTGCCATATTGTGTAAGCTGAAAGTCGATTACCTCTTCTTTTTTGTTAAAAAATTCCATTATTGTATAAAACCTATATTAATTATCGTGCACTCTCTTTTATTGTATTGCGGTTATTAATTTTATCTGGGTCCATAACCTCCACCTCCGCCTCCTCCTCCAGAGCCGCCACCGCCAGGGCTGCCGGGACCGCGTGTACCGGGACCAGTGGCAGTGCCTCCACCTCCGCTGCCTCCTCCAGAGCCGCCAGCGCCAGGGCTGCCGGGACCGCGTGTACCGGGACCAGTGGCAGTGCCTCCGCTAGACCCAAGTATATCATGGTTGTGAGGTCCGTATCCATATGCATCAGTGTGTTCGCTAAGCGTAAAGTTAACTATTTGGTGACTATGAGCATCGACTCCCAACGGAGTAGAAACGGTTACCAAGTTCGTAGTACCATTTCCATTCGCATCAATAGTATATGTATGGGTGTGGTTATATACTGCCGAGAGGTTACCGGGTCTAACGTTTGTGGTGTCTCCAGTTACAGTCGCCAGGGGTGGTTGCGGTATCACCGGGGCGAACGTGATCTCATCATCGATTTTGGCTAGTTCGACTAAAGAGAAGAAATCATATGGCCAATTATATGTTTGCTTAAACTCTTCAGTTTTCTGAAGTGCGCCTTGGGCTGCGCCTTGAGCGACTGTAGATAATATATTTAAAGTTTGATTGCGGAAAGCGGGACCAAAAGTAGGCTGTACTGCAAGATCCGTATTTTCCTGAGCTACTTTTCTAAAATAATTGGTTTGTGCTCTCTGTTTAACCTTAAACACCATCCATCGCATCTGGCTCATATTGTTAGTATCCCCTAATAACTCGCCTGTTGCTATTGGATGTGATAATGTTTGTGTTTTTACTATTTCATCTGATGCTAGACTCTCTTTTGGGTCGAACGCTCTGCCGATTCTTGGAGGTAAGTTTTGCCATATATCTACCAAGTCTTGTTGGTTTAAATCATGGCTAAATTCAAATATATACATTGCAAAAGGTGTCACATCATTGGGATAATTGATAAAATCCATACTTGGTGGAAAAACATATCGCTGCATTGCCGTTGTCATATCGATAATTGATTGCCCCGGAGGAACCATAGGATCCTCTCCTGGTTCGGTTGATCCGTCTCCTGTGCCTAAGATATATTTTATTTGACTTCTTTGTAATGCGAAGAATTGCCTAGCATTATTGTTTTCTACAAACGGAATAGCCACCACAGCTTCCCGAATCGTTTTGGTTTGGGCGACTCTACCCAGTTTTTCCGAGCGCTTTGCAAAGCCAACAAGTTCTGCTAAAGAGCCAGTTTTATCGGGGACGCCCGCCATTGGTGTCCTGGTTGCGGCAGGATAAATTCTTCTGTAGTCGTTTGTGCCTCCGGGTTCGGCAACATCTGCAATTTCTAAATATATACCTTCTGAACTCTTTGGTAATCTTCCATATTGATGCCACATTCCAATTGGTCTTGTATTTAGCCCACCAGAAACCTCAGATACATTGAAGTCTTCAGCCATCCTGGTCATTCCGGTGGCTATACTGCCCTGGGTACCCAGGGCAAAGCGGTCCAGCCCTACCGTTCCACTATTATCGATAAAGTTCAATATTGGTGTTTCATATTTTGATTGAATAACCCATTGATCTTCTGTTGCGCCAAGATCTACACCTTGATATTTTAGGATATCTTGCAATCCTTTGGTTGTTCCAAATAAATTAATTGAACTTGAGACTTGATTTGAGTTTGTATTACATTCCCATGCTCCGCTCAGTGGTCCACTATATCCGCTACCGGCTCGTGGGCTTCCGGCGCTCCATTCCCGCCGGGACTCAAAGCTGGAGGCTGTAGCAGGTCCACCCAGCCCGTAGCGCCAAGCGGCTCCAAGGCTGAGTCCATCCTGGAAGTTTAACGGACCCGCGAACCTGAGATAAGAAGCTGTTACTCTACTTAATAAAACATCCAAATTTGGTAGAGCACTCTCGTCTGGATATAAACCTGGGTTATATTCTAAATCCGCCCATGCCTCTCCATCATAATAAGCGGGTGTGAATGCGGGATTATAGCCCGTTGTAGAGTCTCCGAAGAAGCCATATTCCAATTTTGTATTGACATCGCTGCCGACTGTATAATGTCCGGTATGGACAAATGATCTGGGTCCGCCTCCGCAGGGTGGTCCAAAAGCAGATGGGCGGCTATACATAACAATTGTTTCAGATCCAGAAACGATCTGTGGGTACACGTCTCCTGTTTTATTGATAAAGAGGTCGGCGTTCCGATCCAATGAAGAAGAAAACTCGTGGCTAATATATGACTTTCTAAGCTTAACTCTCATTTTATATGATAAGTTATGATTCGGGGGATTCCATCGGGATCTGGGGGCTGAGATGAATGTGGTAAATGTTCCGTTGTCTAAGAAGAATTCTGGAGTTTCTGCTAGAAAATTGTGCATTGCTAATTTATATCTATTGTCTCCTTGTCCATTCCAATGGGCTCTCACAGCAGTCTTTGGACCATTTTTTCCGGCTGCTGAGCCTGAAAACGAGCAAGATGGATGCACTTCCATATCATAAATAGGCTCGCCTGCGAGGTGAGCTTCGGGGTCCACAAGTGCCTCAAAGGGCACTCGTTTATCAAATTTGGGTGACGATATGACGTAAGCGTCGTGTGTAATGCCGGTGGCTTGTCGTCCAATCTCGGGTGCCCTCTTTGTAAATATTGGAAAATCAACTGCAATTCCAGATTTAATTGTATTAAACATTAGCCCAGGGGCAAACATAGGAGTAAGAAAGGCTCTCCAAAATGATGCTGCGGGGACGGTATCAAGGGTAGGGGCGGCTCCAGTGAGTGTTACATTTGCACCATATGATTGTGAAAATAAACTAGCTAGTTGAACAGTTCTGAGAGCGGGATAAAATCCATCATAAGGCAATAGTTTTAATAGCCCTTTGCAGGAAAGCGAAATTTGGGTTGCCGCTACATTTAACTTTGTGTCGAGATTTGTTTCGACCACACCAAAATATTTCATAAAATCAGCATGACTATAGGTCTTATAAAAATCTGTGGTTTGGCTGGATGTCGTGTTGGCTAATGCACCTGTTAATGAAAAAAGATTAGCATCATTAAAAGGATCTCGGTCATTGGCAAGAAAATCGCCTATTCTATCGCTCATTCTATATTCCGGTAAAATAGAATAATCTTTGCCGCGAATCTGCATGTCCCTAGCATAGTCGCCATAAGAATTATAAAAGGGCTCTTTGCCGGATTGTCTATCTGCATCCCACGCAGCATCACCCGCAAAGGGAACTACTTGTTTCGGATATTTATTTCTACATGGAGTGGGATTCCCGGCCGGATCTTTTGGACCATACGCAGAAGACCAAGCAAGAATGCTAGAGCCTGTTACTATGGTATGCCTTCTATTATATGTTGCAGATGCGGTAATGTGATATCTTGCGACGACACTTCCAGTGGTGTAGGATGCACCCTGAATGGGGATATGAGCAGAATGAACGGTTGTTATACAATTTTGAAGTTCGCCTTCGCCCCCTGTTTTGACCTGTTGTCCGTCGAAGAGCCAGTCAGGGTCGCCTGGGTCGCCTCCTCCGGGACGGGTAGAATATATGGATCCAGAAGCGACCCAAACTTTTGGATTTGGTGAACTACCCGACGTTCCTGTACCGCCGCCCATTTCGGGGACACCGCCGTCTGTTGCGATGGAATTACTGTCGCCATGTTCGGGATAATTATTACGACCACCTTGTTCCCTAGTGCCGGAGGCCATATTTAATCTTGGGTCAAGTGGCCACATACTTGATGTTGCCATCATAGCGCCCTGTGAAAATACGCTTCGCATTGGAATTCCCAGAGACTGGCTCAATGCTAAGAAGGCTGGGAATCCACTTGGGGGTATAGTGTTTGACCCGTTTAAAACATATGGGCGTATCACGCTCCTATCTTCTCGCTTGGTTCGCCAAAAAGTTGGTTGGTATGATGTGCGCTCGCGGATCCAATCACGATATAGGTTTGTTTTCTTGGGGTATATACTCTCGCTATATTTTATAGTGTTAAGTGTCGAATTTAATTGGTCGTTTGCAAATGCATCCACAAGGATATCACCTGCTGTGTGTCCTCCTATGGTATCAATTCCTAAATTCTCGTTTAATTTTGAATTGACAAAATATTGTTTTTGATTTGCGTATGTTGCCTTCCAAGACACTGGTTGTAACGTCGGAAGCCCTGGGCTATCTAAATCCGCTTCAAACACCATTGGTTTACTAATATGCACCGCTGGTTCGTGATATGCTATCACAGAGGCTGTTATCCAAGGTCTATAAGTTGGACCACCGGTTGGCCCCACGGACTCTCCATAAATATCTTCAATTGTTGCAAGACCTTTTGGTGCCCATTTATAACCCATATAACCCCCCGCTTGCTGACGAGCATAGGAGCGTTCTGTTAGCGGGTTTATAATTGAAATTGTATTAGCTTTGTTCATTTGGCGAACAAGCGAATGTTCTCCACCTCTTATTTGTTTCCAAGAGGGGTAACCATATGGTCCATTTCTGTGAAGCATAAGAGCGTTGAAACAAGTTCCAACGGTGCGGCCGAACCGAGCTTCGTCTCTATCGTTCGCAAACCCAAGAACGGTCGCTTCGGTTGCTGTAAGATTGGTTGTTATTGTTTGATTGTTCCACGAGGGGCGTCCGATGCTGTAGGATAGATGCACAATAGTGCCGTCCGCGACGGTATCGTAGCTTACAGAAGCGGTCATACATTCGACTGTATTTATTAGAACGCCCAAATTTGAGGCAATCGTTCCAGTCGCTGCGAATCCGCCCGCGCCATCTCCCATCTTAAAAGTGAAACTGGTGGACTCACCTATACCTTCGCCCACGCCATCCCAGGCGGCGTCTTTATCAAATGTTATTGTCTTCGTTTCCAGATCCCCGGTGACACATGTCCCGACGCCATCGAATCCTTTAAACGCCAATGTTTTGCCTTCCCAGTTAGCACCAGTGTTCCCCTTGACTATTATTGAGCCTGTTGCCGGGATTCCATACACATCTGGTTGTCCTCGTAATGATACAATATCGAGATTGCGATAGATTCGTGGATCGGCAGTATCATTAACTGGGTTTCCCGCACCATAATCGTTACTGGAGGTGCCAAGAATATTATGTGCAGAACCCGTTGGATCATAAATAACAGTGTTGAGCCCAACAAAGTCAACTGGAGTGCCAAACCCCACTGCTTTGCTTGTGGAATAGAGCGTTTCGACGACGGAGGCGGAATAATCTGGTTGACTCCCTGAAACAAAGGTGATGGCTGCTGTGTCACCGTTTCCGCCCCCGGTGAAGTCCGTAGCAGTAGCATTTGCGAGATCTTCTGTTATAGTGGTATTCCCAGCAGCACCGTTGGTAGCCTGTGTTAAGGTTAAGACCACGGCACCATCCACCGCCGCCGGTACAGCAGAGACCGTGATTGTTCCATTGTGCCCGGTAGCTGCTTCAATACATGCTTTGAGAGATGTGGCCACAGCATCAGCGTCTGCCCCGTGGAACTGTGGCGGATCCGCAGAAGTGTTTGCGGAGGCTTTTTTAATATATGCTTTGCTCAGACCAACAGTATTGACAATGGTGATGGTTTCATCATTGTTGGGCACGTTCGTGATTGATACTGTGGCTCTTGCGGGAAGAAAGCCGTGCTGTTCAGATCTTCCAGATTTTGGTGCATGTCCAATGCCACCCTGGTTTGCGGCTCCCACTACCGAAGTGGTAGTGCCTGATAAAATAGAACCGCTGATCCAAGCGTATTGAAAATCGTTTCGTGGAATAGGATGCTGGACAAACCAATTGTCGTATACAGAGCCTGTGGTTCCGTCTGCTTGGATTTTTATTGCCCTATTTCTATTGACTTTGTGGTAGCTTGCA
>Ga0208790_1000769_pt1 | contig 14550 bp, 16 predicted proteins | sample 10_taG_FD_184083 | JGI IMG/M metagenome (GOLD analysis project Ga0208790, IMG submission 184083) | Marine viral communities from the Subarctic Pacific Ocean - 10_ETSP_OMZ_AT15264 metaG (SPAdes) (version 2) | ecosystem: Environmental > Aquatic > Marine > Oceanic | place: Pacific Ocean | collected... | reverse complement strand
AGATCCTAAAATAAAACAGGGCAAAGATCCTCTTACAGCAACTGATCAAAAGTTTGCAACTTTAAAAGATTTAGCATCTAATTATAGATTATTTGTTAATAGAGTTGAGCAACAGTTATATACTATCGGTGGAGGTGGTGCTGGATTCCTTAAAGATCTTGCTGATGTTAATATATCTGGATTAGCTGAAGGCGATACTATAGTATGGAATGCTACCACATCGATGTGGGATGCTGGTTCTGTAAGTTCTGGGAGTACATCTTGGATTCATACTGCTGTTGGAATTCATACTTTATCTAATGTAGGTATTGCCACCACTGCTAGAAGTGATAGTGCATTATATGTTGAAGGAACTGCTACAGTTACTGGTAATTTAAATGTTAGTGGTGATATTGTATATGATGAGGTAACTGGTAGAAATCTCAATATTAGTGGAATTGCTACTCTAGCATCTGCTGCTAGTGGGGTTGGAACTGTTCATATTGGAACTGGTTCTACTGCCATGATAGTAGATGGTGATGCAAGAGTTATAGGAATTTTAACTGTTGGTAGATCATCTATTACTTTAGATGGAAGTACTAATAAAGTAAATGTTGGTACAGGTATTACTTTAGATGCAACTGCAGGTACTATTGAAGCATCATCAATTAAAACTGTTGGAACAACTGGTGCATTCTATCCTCCAGTACTGACTACTACACAAAGAGATGCTCTTGTAGGGGTTAATACTGTTACTCAAGGTGCTATGGTTTTCAATACCACCAGTAAAAAGATGGAATTTTATGATGGCACCTCATGGCAGACTCTACCTGGAATGAGTCTTGGTCTTACTGTTGCTTTAGATGGTTAATGTGATATAATGAAGAAATACTTGAGATTTATTGGATGAAATTCAGCATAAGTAAAGAAGGACTCGTAAATAAGAAGGAGTTGTTTAGTGATGATTTATCCCCTCAACAATACGCAAGAGTTGCTGTACATACTGTATTGGAAGAGTTGGGTATCAAGGTAGAAGAAGAGTGGGAAATGGATGATGACTCCATAGAATTGACGGTAACACCTTAAATTACCTAAATATTAGTGTGAAGTTGTCTAAAATACATGAAAGTAGATCTACCACTTAGGATCGAAATCCCTACAACTCCTGGAGAGTTTAAGACGGGTTTGATGTTTAGAGAAAATCTAGATACAAATTCTGGGATGCTTTTTGTTTTTGATAGGGTTGCTCAACAATCCTTTCACATGAGTCATACTACCATTCCTTTAGATATTGCTTTTATTGATGAGGAAGGTTGTATTGAGAGTATAAAAGAATTAATGCCTTTACGAAAAGAACCTGTGTATTCTAATGCATCGGTTCTTTTTGCATTAGAAGTAAACCGTGGGTGGTTTAATGAAAATGATGTAAAGGTAGGTGATAAAGTAATCCACCAGGATTGCGAATGTGAAGAATGTGGGCAGGATCCATGCATAGAGTGTGGAGAGAGTCACCATAAAGTAAATGAGAATATAGACACTTCCAACTGGAAAGATGATTTCAAACCTACTGAATATGAATTCACTGATATCATTACACCAGAACCATTACAGTCCCCCAAAAATCAAATACAATGGGTTGACTTGGGAGAGACAACAAATCTCCCACGAAAAACAGGAAATATATTAACCACTTATCTTGGGTGGAGAGGAAAGAGCTACAGCATACAAATGTTCTTCCCTTCAACTAAGGTACCCTCACGCAGAGAGGTACAGGATCAGCTGCAGAAAGTCTATCCTGGTGCCAAACTCTGGTCTTACCAAGTATCCGACTATGACCAAGGAGAACCACTCGTCCAAGCAGGAGGACGATAAACAAATCGAAGCACTGAAGAAGAAAGCAGAGAATTTACAAAAAATCTTAGATATGACAAGAAAAACAATAGATCATGATAGAAAATTTATGTTAAATAACTCAACCAAACATATACACGGCGAAATGATGTAGAGGTTATTATGCCAACTGATGAAATTTATCTAGGTAATCCGAACCTAAAAAAAGCGAACGTTGTTCAAGATTTTACTCAGGATCAGATTCTTGAGTTTATGAGGTGCAAAGCCAATCCTGTTTATTTTGCTAAAAAGCATGTAAAGATTGTTACTCTTGATCATGGTTTAATGCCATTTGAACCATATGATTTTCAGGAAGGTTTAATTAAGAATTTTCATAGAGAGAGATTTAACATTTGTAAGATGCCCAGACAGACGGGTAAATCTACAACTGTTATATCTTATCTTTTGCATTATTTGCTTTTTAATGATAGTGTTAATATTGGTATACTTGCAAACAAGGCAGCAACTGCTAGGGAACTGTTAGGTCGTTTACAGACGGCATATGAGAATGTTCCTAAGTGGATGCAGCAAGGTGTGCTATCATGGAATAGAGGTTCACTGGAGTTAGAAAATGGATCCAAAATCTTGGCTGCTTCAACATCTGCCTCAGCTGTCCGAGGAATGTCATTCAATATATTGTTTTTGGATGAATTTGCATTCGTTCCAAATCATATTGCTGATGCGTTTTTTAGTTCCGTTTATCCTACTATTACTTCTGGTAAGAGTACTAAAGTTATTATTGTCTCGACGCCGCATGGAATGAACCACTTCTACCGCATGTGGCATGATGCGGAAAGAGGGAAGAATGAATATGTACATACTGATGTTCATTGGAGTCAAGTACCAGGAAGAGATGATAAGTGGCGAGAACAAACTATTGCCAATACATCAGAACAACAGTTTAAAGTTGAGTTTGAATGTGAATTCTTAGGATCTGTTGATACGTTAATTGCTCCAAGTAAATTAAGAACTCTTGTTTATGAAAATCCTAAGGTGCGTAATGCTGGGTTAGATGTTTATGAAGATCCTCAAGAGGGTCATGATTATATAATGACAGTGGATGTTGCTCGTGGAGTGGTTAAAGATTATTCTGCATTTGTGATGATTGATATAACTACCTTCCCCCATAAGGTAGTTGCTAAGTATAGGAATAATGAAATTAAACCTATGCTATTTCCTAATATAATATATGAGGTAGCAACCAAATATAATAAAGCATTTATTCTTTGTGAAGTAAATGATGTTGGAGATCAGGTAGCATCTATTCTGAATTATGATTTAGAGTATGTTAATCTTCTTATGGCATCTATGAGGGGAAGAGCAGGGCAAGTTGTTGGTCAAGGATTCTCTGGTAAGAAGACTCAATTGGGAGTCAAGATGTCTAAGACTGTTAAAAAGGTTGGGGCATTAAACCTTAAGACAATTATTGAAGCGGATAAATTAATCTTTAGTGATTATGAGATACTAAGCGAACTTACAACTTTTATTCAGAAAAGTAATTCCTTTGAGGCAGAGGAAGGTTGTAATGATGATCTTGCCATGTGTTTAGTCATTTATGCATGGTTAGTAGCGCAGGATTACTTTAAAGAATTAACAGATCAGGATGTAAGAAAGAGATTATATGAAGAGCAAAAGAACCAGATTGAACAAGATATGGCACCTTTTGGATTTATGGATGATGGAATGGATGAAACTAGTTTTGTTGATGCTGATGGTGATAGATGGTTTACTGATGAGTATGGAGATAAAGGTGGTGGAATGAATTATATGTGGGAGTACTTGTAAATGTACCTTTTAATAAATAATTTCAGATTAATCTGAGATTCGGAGAAAAAGAACATGGCGACTCCTCAATTATCTCCTGGTGTGTTGACCAGGGAGGTTGACTTAACAGTAGGAAGAGCTGATAACGTACTTGATAATATTGGTGCAATTGCTGGTCCATTTTCAATGGGTCCAGTTGATGACGCAATAGACATCACGACAGAACAGGATCTTATCAATACATTTGGTAAGCCTCTATCAACTGATGCCCAATACCAATATTGGATGAGTGCTGCATCCTATCTGTCTTACGGCGGAGTCCTAAAGGTTGTAAGAACTGCTGGTTCAACATTACAGAATTCTAATGCTGGTGTTGGAGTAGCATATACTACTATGACCGGCAGTGGTAGAATTGACAACTATGATGATTATTTGAATGATCATAGCACTGCAACAAACTTCAATTATGCTGCTAAGAACCCTGGTTCTTGGGCAAATAACTTAAAGGTTTGTTTTATTGATGACCAGGCAGACCAAACAATTGGTATTACAACCAACAACCTAAGGGGTGCTGGTTTTATAGTTGGATACGGTGTTACCGCACAATTACCAGCTGATACAATTCTTCCTGGACTTGGAACTACAGAAACTTTTAACGGATACCTGAAGGGTATCATTACTGGTGTTTCTACTGATGCGACTGATAGTGGTTCTACTATTAACGTTAAGGTTACTCAGAGGGTCTCTACTGCAGGTGTTTTAAGTGCCACAGATTATCAAGAAGGAACTTCCTTCGGGGCATTTGATACATCCGATTCAGTTTGGCCTGTAAATAACTCCGGTAGTCTCAGTACAGTCACAGCATATACTCCTGCTACTGTAGCAGATTGGTATGATGCTCAAACATTAGAACTCACTAATTCGGTTGTTTATTGGAAGGAAATCGCTCCTAAGCCAACTACCAACAAGTATGTTCTTGACAGAAAAGGTAAGAACGATGCGTTACACGTTGTAGTTGTTGATGATTTAGGAGATGTAACAGGTATTCAAGGTGCAATCCTTGAGAAGCATATCAGTCTTTCTAAGGCACTTGATGCTATTTCAGCAGTCAATTCTCCTCAGAAGATATGGTACGAGTCCTTTATGGCACTCTATTCCGAATACATTTATGCTGGTGGTAATCCATCCAATGCTATAGATGGTTATTGGGGAACTGACCCAGTTGCAACTGGATTCTCAACAGACTTTACTAAGGTAACTGCTGGTGATAGTCTCTGGGGCGTTAATGCACAGGGAGTTACTTATAGTGCTATTGGTAACAAGTCTTATCTCTTAACTGGTGGTATTGACTATTCTGCTGCTGGTGGAATGAAGTGTGAACTAGGAGACCTTATCACATCTTATGGTAAGTTTGGAAATAAGGATGAGATTGAAGTTGATTATATTATTATGGGTCCAGGATTTGATTCAGAGTACGATTCCCAAGCAAAAGCGGGATATTGCATCTCTCTAGCGAATTCTAGAAAAGATTGTGTTACTACAATCGGACCACATAGAGCAAGTTTGGTTGGTCTTTCTAATAGCACAGACCAAACAGATAACTTAGTTAAGTACTTTAGTTCACTTGCTTCTTCGTCTTATGCCATTTTTGATAGTGGTTATAAGTACACTTATGATAGGTTCAACAATAAGTTCCGTTGGATTCCAACTAATGCTGACATCGCAGGTTTAATGACCCGCACTAACATTGTTGCTTATCCTTGGTTCTCACCTGCTGGACAACAGCGTGGTATTATTAACAACGCTATTAAACTCGCATACAATCCTAATAAGGCACAGCGAGACAGACTTTATCCGCAAAGAGTTAATGCGGTTATTACACAACCTGGATTGGGTACACTTCTCTTTGGAGATAAGACTGCTCTAGGTTATGCTTCCGCTTTTGACCGTATCAACGTTCGCCGGTTGTTCCTAACTATCGAACAAGCATTACAGAAGGCTGCTGAAGCTCAACTCTTTGAGTTAAATGATGAGTTAACAAGAGCAAACTTTAGAAACATTGTTAACCCATATCTCCGTGATGTTCAAGCGAAGAGAGGACTCTATGGATTCCTCGTTGTTTGTGATAGTACAAACAATACTCCTGACGTTATTGATAATAACGAATTCCGAGCAGACATCTTCCTGAAGCCTGCGAAGTCTATTAACTACGTAACTCTCACCTTCGTCGCCACCAGAACTGGTGTAGACTTTGAAGAAGTGGTTGGTAGAGTTTAACTTTATAATCTAAATATCAACAGGAGGTAAAAAATCATGGCACAATCCAGAGAAAATAAAACTCTTTCTCAATTTAAATCAAAATTAGTAGGTGGCGGCGCAAGGCCCAATCTGTTTGAGGTAGAATTAACTACTCTCCCAGCAGGAATTACCTGGGATGCGGAAGTCTTTAGATATTTGTGTAAGGCAGCAGCATTACCTGCTTCCAATATAGCACAAATTGATGTTCCGTTCAGGGGTCGTATTTTTAAAGTTGCAGGAGATCGGACATTCGATGTCTGGCAGATAACTGTAATTAACGACGAAGACTTTAAGATCAGAACTGCTTTTGAAGATTGGATGAATCAAATTTCTAAGTTGGATAACAACATAGGAGCAACTAGTCCAGAAGCTTACATGACTAATGCTAAAGTCTACCAGTTAGGTAGAGGATCGTCTAAAGCTAGTCAGGATAACAACGGAGGTTCCAACGCAGTACTTAAAGAGTACGAATTCGTTGATATCTTCCCAACTGCAATTTCTGCAATTGATTTATCGTATGATACTTCAGATGCTATTGAAGAATTTACAGTTGATTTCCAAGTTCAAACCTTTAATGTAGTTGCGGGTAATTCCCCTAACGGATAAAGTGTGGTATAATAAGACTAACTAAATACTATAGCAAGTCTTAAGTACTCGGAAATAAATTATGACTAAGTTATTCGGGTTCTCAATAGAGGACAACGAACCATTATCTCCTACAGCGGTATCCCCCGTTCCTCCTAACGATGAGGACGGGGTTGACCATTATATGAGTAGTGGTTTTTTTGGTTCTTATGTAGACTTAGAAGGTGTATATCGTACTGAGTTTGAACTTATTAAAAGATATCGTGAAATGGCATTACACCCAGAGGTGGATAGTGCTATTGAAGATATTATAAACGAAGCAATTGTTACTGATTTAAATGATGCTCCTGTTAAACTTGACTTAGATAATTTAAATGCCAGCGATGGTATTAAAAATAAAATTAGAAGTGAATTCAAGTTTATTGTAGACTTGATGGATTTTGATAGAAAGGCGCATGAGATTTATAGAAATTGGTATGTTGATGGAAGAATTTATTATCATAAAATAATTGATTTAAAGAATCCACAAGAGGGATTGCAAGAGTTACGTTATATTGATGCAATGAAAATGCGTCATATTCGTAAGCAAAAGAAAAAGCCTGAAGATAAACTTAGACAGATTCAAGGATCTAATAATGACAATCCGATGGCTTATGAATGGCCAGAGATTGAAGAGTATTTCATTTACAATCCAAAAGCATCTTACCCTACAGGTAATATGAATGCTACTGGTGCTAGTCAAGGAATTAAAATAGCAAAAGATGCTATTTCTTATACTACTAGTGGATTAGTAGATAGAAATAAAGGTGCTGTACTTTCTTATCTTCACAAAGCAATTAAGGCAGTCAATCAATTACGTATGATTGAGGATAGTCTTGTAATTTATAGACTATCAAGAGCACCAGAACGTAGAATTTTCTATATTGATGTTGGTAATCTACCTAAAGTTAAGGCAGAACAATACCTTCGTGATGTAATGATGAGGTATCGTAACAAGTTAGTTTACGATGCATCAACTGGAGAGATTCGTGATGACAAGAAGTATATGGCGATGCTGGAAGATTTCTGGCTACCTAGACGGGAAGGAGGACGTGGTACTGAAATTACTACTCTTCCTGGAGGTCAAAACCTTGGAGAAATCACTGACATTGACTATTTCAAGAAAAAACTATACCGTTCACTCAATGTTCCACCATCTAGAATGGATGGAGAGGGAGGATTCAACTTAGGTCGTTCATCAGAAATACTACGGGATGAACTTAAATTCACTAAGTTTGTTGGACGTTTGAGGAGAAGATTCTCAAATATGTTCAATGATATGCTGAAAACTCAGCTACTTTTGAAGAATATAATCACTCCAGAAGACTGGGAAGTCATGAGTGAGCATATCCAATATGACTTCTTATATGACAATCATTTCTCAGAATTAAAGGATGCTGAGCTTCTAAATGAGAGGTTGGGTAGTCTAGAAGGAGTCCAACCGTATATAGGAAAGTATTTCTCACAAGACTGGGTACGTCGTAAAGTACTTCATCAAACTGATGAAGAGATTATCGAACAAGATGCTCAGATTAAGAAGGAAATTGCAGACGGAACTATTCCAGATCCTTCTACTATTGACCCTGAAACTGGACTTCCATTAATGGATGATCCTATGATGAATGGTGGTGGTGAAGGTATGGATTTAGGTGCACCAGTTGCAGCTCCTGATTTAGAAACAGAAGTTTTAGAAGATAAACCCAAGAGTATGCCAAAAGGCGGGGAGATTTAATGCCCCATGACGAAGATGGGAATCCATTTGTAAGAGTAGATTGGGATATTCGCCATCTTCGTATGCTTCATAATGCAGTAACATTCTATCTTGATCATAGGGTAGAGGAGTTTGATAAGACTAAAAAAGAACTTCCTGAGCCTACGGAAGCGGTAATTGAGATGAAGGGCACACTAAATAGAATGATTTTAGAGTTTAATTATCATAAAAGCAACACAGATAGTGTATAAATACTACTAGTCCAAATAATAAATTTATTACAATGCCTGAAATTACTAATGATTTGATGGATATGATTGCAGCAGATGACTCTGCATCTCAAATTAGCGATAAAATTAAAGATGTACTTTATGCAAAGTCTGCTGGAAGGGTAGATGCTCATCGTCCAAATGCTGCGAATTCACTTTTTGGTGAACCACCTGAAGAAGCAGATGATGAAGTAAATGCTGCAGTAGCAGTAGCAGCTGATGAGATTAGTGGTGATGCTGCAGCTGCAAGAGAATCGGGTGAAGAGGAGTAATTATAAATAAATAAGAAATGACTTTGTATCAATAATGGCACTTAAACCGATAGGAACGTGTATAACTCAGGTCACTGCTGCTGTGGCAGCAAAAACTGGGCCGATTGCACATAAATCCGATACACTTAGATTATGTGCTATTACCAAAGAAGCTCATGTAAAAGTCTCACTTGCCGCTGATCCAACAGCAACCGCAGCAGACTTTTATATTCCAGTAAATACAACTGCTTCTCTCAGTATTGGTAACCCAAGTGCTAATAGGGTAGTAGGAATCACAACTGGTGCTACTACCCTAATTGATTTCCCAGAAGGAACTGGTTCACCATTTGGTGTGGGAGATGCAGTTACTTTAAGTGTTTCTGGTCAAGACTATTATGATTTTGAGCATAAGCTTGTAACTAATGTAGATAACTCTGCTAGTAATGGTGGGTATTTTAGTACAAGAATTACAGTTAATAGTGATACAAGTGGAATTGTTACTGCACTTACTAGTCAAAATGCTGAATTGAGAGGATCTTTTAAAGTTTCTGCTTTAGCAGATGGTGCTGGTAAACTCTATATACAACAAGTTCAAATCACAGGGGAAGGTTGATGAAACTCATTAGAGAAGAAATTGAATCAGTTGAATTTCTAGTCGAAAATCGTGGCGGCAAGAAATCAATGTATATTGAAGGAGTTTTCCTTCAAGGTAACATCAAAAACCGTAATGGTAGGATGTATCCTTCAGAGGTTCTTCGCAAAGAAGTTTCTCGTTATAATGAAGCTCATATCCAATCAGGTAGAGCACTTGGAGAACTTGGACATCCCGATGGTCCAACTGTAAACCTTGATAGGGTTTCACATAAAATCATTTCTCTAAAAGAGAATGGACAGAATTTCATTGGTAAAGCCAAGATTCTTGGTACACCGATGGGTAAAATTGCATCTTCACTTATTGAAGAAGGTGTAAAACTTGGTGTTTCCTCTCGTGGTATTGGTTCTTTAAAACCAACCAAGGAAGGATTTAATGTAGTCGGAGATGATTTCATGCTAGCAACTGCTGCTGATATCGTTGCTGACCCTTCTGCTCCCGATGCTTTTGTTGAGGGAATTATGGAAGGAAAAGACTGGGTATGGGATGGAGGTATTCTGCGTGAGAAGTTTGCAGTTAAGACCTACAAGACCATTAATACCCTAGTTGATCAGAAGAAATTAGATGAGCAAAAACTTGGCTTATTTAATGATTTCTTATCAAACATATAAAACTTCTAAATAAATATAGATTTCAACAGGAATTTCGGAGAAACTACAAATGGCTCGTGGTACTAAATTACAAGAAATGGAAAAGAGCGTTGCAGAATCCAATGCTGTGACTGCTAATGCAGCACCTGCACAGAAGGTTGGCACACTTAACAACCCACCTCAAGGATTAACGCCTATTGAAGACTTAGGTGGACCAACACCTGAGAACTACAAACCAGATGATGATTCTGCGAAGTTAAAAACTCCTGGCGGAACCCTTAAGCAAGTTAAGGATGTCGTAAACAAAGGCGCAGGAAAAGCAGAACCAATGAAAGGTATCACAGCAACAGCCGCCCTCAAGTCTGGGGACGAAGTAGAACTCGAAGCAGACCAAGAGGTCGTTGCTGAAGAGCCAACAACTGCAGAAGTTGTTGAAGAAATTGTAGACGACACTCCTGAAGTTAACATCGAAGATGATGTTAATGCTCTCCTTGGCGGAGAAGAACTCAGCGAAGAGTTCAAGGCAAAGGCCAAGACAATCTTTGAAACTGCCGTTAAGACTCGTGTTAACGAGGCGAAGGCAGAAATCGAAGCATCACACGCCGCAAAACTAGAAGAAGAAGTCGCTGCTGCTAAGGGCGAACTCTCCGAGCGTGTTGATTCTTATCTGGAATACGTTTCAGAAGAATGGTTTACTGAGAACCAACTTGCTGTTGAGCAAGGTCTCAAAACCGACCTTACAGAATCATTCCTTGGTGGAATGAAGAGTCTTTTTGAAGAACATTATGTATCAATCCCTGACGACAAATATGATGTACTTGAGAGTATGGTAGAAAAACTTGATGATATGGAAACCAAACTTAACGAGCAAATCGAGAAGAACATTGTACTAAACGGTCGCCTTGGCGAATCCGTTGCTAATGGTATTCTTGAATCTGTTGCTGATGGCCTTGCTGCCACTCAGAAAGAGAAGCTCGCTACGCTTGCCGAAAGTGTAGAGTTTGAAAGTGAGACAGAATATCGTGAAAAACTGGAGACTTTGAGGGAATCTTATTTCACTCAATCAAAAGTGTCTTCAGGTCCTAAGTCCGAAAACCTTTCAGAAGGTGTAGACCATGCTGGTGCTGATGTATCAGGTTCCATGGCTGGCTATCTGAGTACACTTTCTAGACTTAAGAAGTAAAACTGAATTTTTAATTAAACAAACTAAACACATTTAGGTAAAAAGCAAATGTTCCAAACAGAACAGTTGCAGGAAAAGTGGGCCCCACTTCTAGACTATGACGGTCTTGAGGAAATTAAAGATCCTCATCGTAGAAGTGTAACCGCAGTCCTGCTAGAAAACCAAGAAAAATTTTTAAGAGACCAAAGTAGCTTTGGTGAGTCAGGTATGCTTTCTGAGCAGCCTACTAACTGGACTAACTCTAGTGCTTCCAGTGCTGGTTTTAGTGCTGACGCTGCTGCTGCTGGTCCTACTGCAGGTTTCGACCCTGTATTGATTAGTCTAATCAGGCGCTCTATGCCTAACCTAGTCGCTTATGACTTGGCTGGCGTACAACCTATGAGCGGTCCTACTGGACTAATCTTCGCAATGCGTTCACGCTACACTGATCAGAGTGGCAACGAAGCATTCTACAACGAAGCAGATACTGCATTCTCTGGTCAGAATGCTGGATTTGGTGCAACAACTGGATGGGCAAATGAAGCCGCTGGTATTGGTACTACAGTTCAAACTGGTACTAACCCTGCAGTTCTTAACCCAACATCCGCTGCCAAGAACCTACTCTATAATGTAGGCGAAGGTATGCGTACCGACTACGCTGAAAAACTTGATGGTACTACTGATAGTGCTTTCAACCAGATGGCATTCTCAATCGAGAAAGTCACCGTTACAGCGAAGTCACGTGCACTAAAAGCTGAGTACTCATTAGAACTCGCTCAAGACCTTAAGGCAATTCACGGTCTTAACGCTGAAGCAGAACTTGCAAACATCCTTAGTACTGAAATCCTCGCTGAAATTAACCGCGAAGTTATCCGTACAATCTACAAGGTTGCTGAGCAAGGTGCCGTTTCTAACGTTGCTACCGCCGGTGAATTCGACCTAGACATCGACAGTAACGGTCGTTGGTCTGTTGAGAAGTTCAAAGGACTTCTGTTCCAGATTGAAAGAGATGCTAACGCAATCGCACAAAGAACTCGTCGCGGAAAAGGCAACATCATCATGTGCTCTGCTGACGTAGCGTCCGCACTGACCATGGCTGGTGTTCTTGACTACACACCCGCACTCAACGCTAACCTTAACGTTGATGACACTGGTAACACCTTCGCTGGTGTTCTGCAAGGTAAGTATCGTGTATACATCGACCCTTACTCTGCTAACCTCACTAGCGGCAACGCTTCTGGTGGTAATCAGTACTACGTTGTTGGTTACAAAGGTTCCTCACCTTATGACGCAGGACTCTTCTATTGTCCTTACGTTCCGCTCCAAATGGTACGTGCTGTCGGAGAAAACTCCTTCCAGCCCAAAATTGGCTTTAAGACCAGATATGGTATTGTTGCCAACCCATTCGCCGAGGGTACAACCCAAGGACTTGGTACTCTTACAGTTAACGCTAACCGCTATTACAGGCGCGTCGCTGTTAAGAACCTCATGTGATATAGATGGATATATTTCCATTTGTTACAATCAAGACCTCCTCATGCAGGAGGTCTTTTTTTATGTTAAAATAAATTTGATTCAAAAATTCATCATGGCATTGTCCTATTCTGTTCAAGACCCTTATTTGAGAAATCACAAAATGCACGATTTCCATAAGTCATTGGAAAAGGAGAAAAATATTGTTAGTAGAGGGAATCATTTTAAGGTAATTCATGCTTTAAATTTAGAATTTGAAAAGAAAGGATTAGCGATTGATTCTTTTGAGGATAACTATGGATCTGATGCTAAATCACAGTTTAAGAATAAAGCAGGAGTAGATGCTACCTTCAATATTGTAAATCTTGAAACAAGGAAAATAGTAAAAGAAGGATATACTATTGATTATAAGTTTAGAGATCCAACTGCTAAGTGGGATGATTTTCTTGCTGAAACTGTGAGTCAAGATTTTGGCAAAAGATCTGGTAAAATGCCTGTTCTTGGTTGGGCAGTAGCACCACATAAAATAAATAATGGTGTATTGTATATACAACCATATCATAAAAAAGCAACATTAATAGGGAGAAAGGAATTGAAGGCAGGATTTGATAATGACAAATTCCCTAGAAAGCCTTTTAAGTATGCAAGAAATAAAGCATGGACTACAATAAATATGCCTATTGACTGGGATGTTATAATGAAAGTATGTCCTGCTACTATGCAATTCAAGTATGAATGATGTAAAATTATATAATGATGATTGTATGAATATACTCCCGTCTCTTGCAGATGGGAGTATTACTTTGACGTTAACTGATATACCTTATGATGAAGTTAATCGTAAGAGTGGTGGATTAAGAAATTTGGATAAGAGCCATGCAGATATTATTACCTTTCCTTTAGATAAGTTTATTGATGAAATTGTTAGAGTAACTTCAGGAAGCATTTATATATTTTGCGGTTCTGTTCAAGTGTCGCATATTCGCGATAGACTTATCAGTTATGGATTATCTGTAAGGCATTGTATATGGGAGAAAAGTAATCCTTCACCTATGAATGGACAGCATATGTGGTTGTCTAGTATTGAAAATTGTGTTTATGCTAAAAAGAAAGGTGCATATTTTGATATTAGAGAACGCTGTAAATCTGCGGTTTGGAAATGTCCAACAGAAAAATATAAAGGACATCCTACTCCCAAACCAATTGAATTAATGGAAAGGTTAATTCAAGCAAGTTCTCAATCTGGAGATACTGTATTTGATCCTTGTATGGGTAGTGGTGCTGTTGGTATTGCAGCAAAGAGAACTAGAAGAAATTTTATTGGCGTAGAATTGGATAAAAATTATTATAGTATAACCCAAGATAGGATTGATAAAGCAGTTAAGGGGATTGGGGAGAAAAAGGATATTATTTCTTTTCTTTAATTCTATCTAATGCGGCTGCTTTACGGTCCTTTTTAACTTGTTTGTCATATTTTTTCTTTACCGTTGTTTTATTTCCTTTATAATCCCTTCCTAAACTAGTTACTGGAGTCATGGTCATCCCACCACGTTGACCAGCACCACCAGAACCCATCGCTTTAGTTGCTTGGGGTCTATCCGACTTGGATATGCTTCCTAGTGCTCTACCTTTACGTGTAGCACTCACAGATTCGTCTAGAAATTCTTGGAAGGTTTTCATGTCAGATTTTTTTAATTATTTAGTTTTTTAATAAATCGTAGACGGGGTTCATACCCCTCTTTTTTTTGTCTAAATATAAGATAGGAGACCTGCTTTCTACCATGTTTTGTAAAAATAAGATGAGTCTAGAAGACCGTCAAAAATGGAAACTTAAAATGCTTCATCGTTATGAGGATGCATTAGAAGTAAGACTTGCTGGTATTAAAG
>Ga0208790_1000767_pt1 | contig 14567 bp, 22 predicted proteins | sample 10_taG_FD_184083 | JGI IMG/M metagenome (GOLD analysis project Ga0208790, IMG submission 184083) | Marine viral communities from the Subarctic Pacific Ocean - 10_ETSP_OMZ_AT15264 metaG (SPAdes) (version 2) | ecosystem: Environmental > Aquatic > Marine > Oceanic | place: Pacific Ocean | collected... | reverse complement strand
GGCCAGTAAGGTCGCGGGAAAATTAAAAAAGGGAAAAACGTTAGAACAGACGATAGACGACACTATCACGGATTTTGGTCAGAGTCGAAGAGACTTTAATACTTTAGTAGGCACAAGTGGTTTGTTGGTGGCCTTAAAATCAATCGGACTGGGAGGACTTTTTAAATCAACTTCAAAAGGAAATGATTTTGCGGTGAAGTTAAAAACATACTGGTCTAATAGTGATGTGGACTATGGAACGAGTGGAACTGCTTTTTTTGATATATCCGCCTTAACTGCTCCGGTTAAAAAAGCTTTATATGGTATTATGAGACACTTACCCGCTAATAAAGTGGTGGGGAAGAGTGGAATACCTAAAAATTATAACAGCATATCTCCTGGAGACGCTAAACATGTTATTAAAAAATTACAAGATCAAGGGTTTAACGGCAAATTGACCGGTATTGCGGATGAAAGTGGAGATGTATTAAAACAAGCAGAAAAAGCAGATCATAAAAGTTTTATAAAAACTTATAAAAAGCAACCAATGAAGAAAAATGTAAAAGATCATCAACAATATAATGATTATGTAGTTTATGAAAACGATCCAGGCTTTATGAATTGGAAACCAAAAGCTCCTGATTGGAAGCCTTTCAAAAGCACAATTGATGAAGTGGCTGAAATGTTAGAACCGATTGTTAAAAAAGCCGAAGGCGGTGCTGTAGGTTTGCCTCCTGTTCAATTAGGTCCTTTAGGTTTAACTCCTAGAGCTAGTCAAGGGAATGATTGGGGTAAAACTAGAGAAGAAATAATAGCAGAAGCGGGTCTCGACTCTGGCCCAAGTTTACTCGACTTTGTAAAACCTAGAGCTAGTGGTAGTTTTACAGAAGGACAACCGTATGGTCCTGATTTGCGTGAAAAAACTTGGAGTGATAATGTAGGAATAAGTGGTATGTTAGATCTTCCAGGAGGTTTTAGTCTTACTGGAGAGTATGATAAATATAGAACTAAAGATCGATTATACACTGCGGATGATGAATATTTAGATGAACGAGTAAAAGATGATCATGACCGTGGGAGATTAGAGCTTCAATGGAAAAAGAAATTTGCTAAAGGTGGTAAAGCATGGCAGCCTAAAAGCGCACCTAAATTAACAACAACAATACCCCCAGAGCGAGGTCCAACACCACATGGATTGACTTATCTCACGGGAGATGATATAGTAAAACATAGAATTGGATAATGGCAGAAATCGATAAGACATTACCTAATGTCGTCAAACAACCCACAGAAATACCTACGCCCGATGTGACTGGCGAGGACACCGAAGTAAACTTGGTCGAAGATCAAGTGACCACGGATATTGAACAAACAGAATTACCCGATGGTGGAGTAGAAATTAATTTTGATCCACGATCCGCGTTGAATGGAAAACAACCCGATGGACATTTTTCCAACCTGGCTGAATCTTTAGAAAACAGCATTCTTTCTAAACTCGGTTCAGAAATGCATGCCAATTATACCGATTATAAAAATTCAAGAAAAGAATGGGAACAAACTTATATTAAGGGACTCGATCTCTTAGGATTTAAAAGTACGCTTAAAACCGAACCGTTTCAAGGCGCGAGTGGAGCAACCCACCCTGTGTTAGCCGAAGCGGTTACTCAGTTTCAAGCACAAGCTTACAAAGAACTATTACCAGCCGATGGGCCGGTGAGAACACAAGTGATTGGTCGTAGCGATCCTCAACGTGAACAGCAATCACAACGTGTTAAAGATTTCATGAATTATCAGATCATGTTCGAGCTGAAAGAATACGAAGCTGAATTTGATCAGATGTTATTTCATTTACCATTAGCCGGATCTACCTTTAAAAAAATTTATTATGATTCATTACTTCAAAGAGCCGTTTCCAAATTTGTTCAAGCGGACGACCTAGTCGTTCCTTATTCGGCAACGTCTCTCGATGACACGGAAGCCATTATTCACTTGGTTAAGATGTCAGAAAACGAATTAAGAAAACAACAAGTATCCGGATTTTATCGAGATGTGGAATTAACCAAACCTCCTATCGTTAGCGATCGCGTTGAAGAAAAACAAAAATCATTGGCGGGTACGACAAAAGTCGGCCGTCAAGAAGATGTTTATACCCTTTTAGAATGTCACGTTAATTTAGATTTAGAAGGATTCGAAGACATGAATCCTCAAAATGGTATTCCAACTGGAATCAAGCTTCCTTATGTAGTCACTATCGACGAGGGTACTCGAACAGTGTTATCAATCAGAAGGAACTTTGCGCCCAACGATCCAACCAAAAAGAAAATCCAATATTTTGTCCATTTCAAATTTCTGCCTGGACTAGGGTTTTATGGTTTTGGATTGATTCACATGATTGGCGGATTGAGCAGAACCGCAACGGTCGCTCTCCGTCAATTACTGGACGCAGGGACCCTTTCCAATTTACCGGCAGGTTTTAAAGTTAGAGGAGTTAGAGTCCGAGATGACGCAGCTCCAATCCAACCTGGAGAATTTAGAGACGTTGATGCTCCCGGTGGCAATTTAAAAGATGCTTTTCAATTTTTACCTTATAAAGAACCGTCTCAAACCCTCTTACAATTGATGGGAATTGTGGTTCAAGCAGGTCAACGATTTGCTTCGATCGCGGATATGCAAGTGGGCGATGGAAATCAGCAAGCCGCTGTTGGTACAACAGTAGCTTTACTCGAAAGAGGTTCCAGAGTGATGAGTGCCATTCACAAAAGACTGTATGCAGCCCTAAAAAGAGAATTTGAGTTGCTTTCTAAAGTTTTTGCACAATATTTACCTCCTGTTTACCCTTATGACGTCGTTGGAGGCTCACGAGAAGTTAAAGCACAAGATTTTGATCAAAGAATTGATGTTTTACCGATTTCAGACCCGAATATTTTCTCTCAAACACAAAGAATTACAATTGCACAGACTGAATTACAACTTGCTATGTCTAATCCACAGATGCACAACCTTTATCAGTCATATCGTAAGATGTATGAGGCTCTAGGAATCAAAGATATTGATAGAATTTTGCCTCCACCCCCTCCGCCAGCACCAAAAAATCCAGCTTTGGAAAATATTGATGCTATGGCGTCGAAACCTTTCCAAGCTTATCGTGGTCAAGATCATCGATCGCATATTACATCGCATCTTTACTTCATGGCGACTAATTTAGTTCGAAACAACCCCATGGTGATGGGTGCTTTAGAGAAAAATATTTTAGAACACATTGGTTTGATGGCGCAAGAACAAGTGGACATTGAATTTCAGCAAGAAACAGCGATGTTGCAACAATTACAGCAACAAGCGATGCAAAATCCACAAGCACAACAACAATTACAACAAATTGTGATGAAACTGGAAGCAAGAAAAGCAGTTTTGATCTCTGAAATGATGGAAGAATTCATGTCAGAAGAAAAGAAAATTACATCTCAATTTGACCATGATCCTTTACTAAAAATTAAATCTAGAGAGGTTGATTTGAAGGCAATGGAAAATGAACGTAAAAAAGAGGAAATGGGAGCAAGAATTAACATTGATAAAGCTAAATTAGTTCAAAATAGAGATATTGTTGATGATAAACTTGAACAAAACGAAGAATTGGCGGAATTAAGAGCCGATACGTCTTTAGAGAAGCAAAGAATGGCTAATGCGGCTAAAAGAACTTCCGATCTCATGAAACGTAGCGATGTAAGGACCTTGAAAGGTCCTAGAAGATAGTATAGTAATATATAAGGAGAAAACTATGGCAAAAACAGATAAAGAACCTTTTTACAAAGGAAATATTTCTTTAGACACCAATAAAGACGGTTATCAAAAAGGTGGAAAAGAAATTCAGATTCCTAGAGGTCCCGTTGAAAACAAAGTTGGCGGTCAAAGAAGAATGTTAGCCTCTAAAAAGTCTAAAGTTAAGTGGTGCTAATATGTGGTTTAATCTAGCCGGAATGGCTCTAAAAGCTGGAGCCAAGATTTATTCCAATAGACAAAGAACGAAAGTAGCTATGTCTGACGCCCAGCTCCTCCATGCCGAGCGTATGGCTCGCGGCGAGGAATCTTACCAAGGCAAACTTCTCGAAGCTCGACAATCAGACTGGAAAGACGAATTCGTCTTGGTCATATTATCGGCTCCCATAATTGTCTTAATGTGGGCAGTCATAAGTGATGATCCGACAGCAATGGAGAAAGTAAAACTTTTCTTTGAGTATTTCTCAACATTGCCAACTTGGTTCACTTCACTTTGGATTTTGGTAGTCGGAAGTATTTTTGGTATCAAAGGAACTCAAATCTGGAGAAATGGTGGAAGTAAAAAGAAATAATGGCAAGTGAACTACTAAAAGGAAAAGTTAAGTGGTTTAATGGACAAAAAGGATATGGTTTCATTGAACGAGAAGATAAGGAAAAAGATGTTTTTGTTCATGCTTCTGCAGCCCGAGCATCAAGCTTGCAGTTAAACGAAGGTGATGCATTAACATTTGAAGTTGAGAACGGCGAAAAAGGTCCTTTAGCAAAAAATCTACAAAAAATTGAAATATAAATAGACTTGCTTTTAAAAATGAAATACACTAATAATCAATTATGAGTAATTACTGGAATAAATTAAGTCCTTTACATGGGACTGTTACTAAACGTCAATCACATGCAACAGGTGGTCGCGTAGGTTTAAAGCAAGGTGGCAAACCTGTTAAAACACTCGTAGCAGGATTTGTAGGTAAGGCTAAAGATTGGCCTGGTGCTAAAGCAGTTAAAAAATTAAATAAAAAAGGTAGAACTAGAAAATAAAGGAGGAAAAATGGCTAAAAAGAAAAAGAAGAAAAAAGATAAGAATTATCTTAAAAGATTAAATAAGAAAAAAGGCAAAAAGAATAAAACTAAAAAAAATAAAAAGAAAAGAAAATAAATAATGAGCTGGTGGAATAAAAAAACTCATCCCCTTATGGAGTTGACACCTAAACCTAGTTTAGGACTAAAGAAGACAATTGCCTATAAAAAGAAGCTTAAAAGAAGAAAAAAGAACAAATAAATGTCCTTAGATCCCTTACAGGTCTTATACAGATTAAAAAAAGGAACAGAAATACGTATTCAAGCCCTAGCAATGAATGTTACGTCCGGAGGGGTTGACAATATGGAAACTTATAAGTATATTACTGGACAAATACACGCACTGGAGTCAGTGCGACAGGAAATCTCTAACCTGCTAAATGAGAAGGAGCAAAATGACAACAAAGGAACAATCGTCGACATTAACACCAAAAATCCATCTACCAAATAAGGATTTAGTCGGTTTAAAAAAATCAGAAGAAAAAAAAGAAATTACAAACGTAAAAGAAAAATTACCTCAACCTACGGGTTGGAGAATTTTAGTTTTACCTTTCAAAATGAAAGAGAAAACTGAAGGTGGTCTATATTTAGGCCAAGAAACTGTAGAACGTCAACAAGTTGCATCTCAATGTGGAAATGTACTTGCGATGGGTTCTGAGTGCTATCAGGATAAAAAACGTTATCCTAGTGGTCCTTGGTGCAAGGTCGGTGACTGGGTAGTCTTTGCCCGTTATGCTGGCTCCCGGATTGAAATACAGGGTGGGGAAGTAAGACTCCTCAATGAAGATGAAGTCTTAGCAACCATACAAGATCCTAAAAACATCTTGCATAAATATTAACATAGGAGGAAACTATGCCTGAACCAACAGAAGAAAAAGTACAAGAAAATACAGAAAAGAAAGAACCGATGGTCGATTTAGATATATCGGGTCCTGGGGCTGATGTAGAATTACCCGAGGAAAAAGTCCAAAAGTCAGAAGTGGAGGTAAAAGATGACAAGGAGACTGAACAAAAAACTACTGAAGACAGTGCTGAGTCCGATGACGCACCTGCGGAATCTGATAAGCAGACTGATGTTTCGCCGAGCCAACCGCAAGACGACAAAAAGTTAGAAGAATACAGTAGGGGAGTACAAGGTCGTATTTCTAAATTAACACGCAGAATGAGAGAAGCTGAACGAAGAGAAGCGGCAGCTATTGATTATGCGCAAGCGGTAGAAACTAATAGACAAGCAATGGAATCTAAGTTCAAAAAAGTGGACAAGGATTACATTTCAAAACTTGAAAGTAGTGTTAAAAGTGGATTAGAAGCAGCTGAAAAAGAATTAGCTGGGGCTATTGAAGCTGGAGATGCTAAAGCTCAAGTTGACGCTAACAAAAGAATAGCTCAACTATCTTTTGATAATGCTAAATTAGCAGCCGCTAAGGCAGGGAAAGAAGCAGAGCCTGTGAGAGAACCTAGGTTATCTCATGGAGGTTATCTTCCTGAGCAAACTCCTCAACGTTTGCCAGAACCTGACCCTAAAGCTGAAAATTGGGCTGGTAAAAATAGATGGTTTGGTCAAGACCGAGCTATGACTTTTACTGCGTTCGAAATCCATAAGGATCTAGTCGAAAAAGAAGGATTTGATCCAAAATCGGATGATTATTATGCGGAAATTGACAAAAGAATTAAGGTTGACTTTCCCCATAAATTTGATAAGAGTGTAACTAATAAAACGTCCGAACCCGTTCAGACGGTTGCTTCTGCAATAAGAAGCGTGAAACCAGGACGCCAAACTGTGAAACTCACATCTTCACAGGTAGCAATTGCTAAAAAATTAGGTGTGCCACTCGAAGAATATGCAAGACAATTAAAACTCACGAAGGAGGTATAAGCATATGATAAAAGAAACAAAAACCACTTCTCGTGCGAGTCAAATCAGGTCTAAAACTGAAAGACCTAAAGTATGGACTCCTCCATCATCTCTAGATGCTCCCAAGCCGCCTGCAGGATACAGGCACAGATGGATCAGGGCTGAAAGCGTTGGATTCGATGATACTAAGAACGTCACGGGTAAATTAAGATCCGGATGGGACTTAGTGAGAGCCGACGAATATAAAGGCCAGGATTATCCCGTTGTTAAAGACGGTAAATATGCTGGGATTATAGGGGTAGGTGGCCTATTGCTGGCTAGGATACCAGAAGAGCTCGCGAAGCAACGAGAAGAGTACTTTCGTAAACAAACGGAAGCTCGAGACGAAGCGGTTAAACACGATCTCATGAAGGAACAGCATCCAAGTATGCCGATCAATATTGATCGACAGACTAGCGTAACCTTCGGTGGTACTAAGAAAAGTTAATTTTTTAATAATTCTGAAAACCAACGAATTAATATAAACCGTCTATAGAAATATAGACACAAGGAGCAATAACATGGCAAACACAAACACAGCTGGGTTTGGGTTGCAACCGGTAATGAGAGTAGGAAATACTCCCGCTATCCAGGGGCAATCTAAATACGAAATAGATGCTGCTGAAACAAATGCTATTTATAATGGAGAGCCTGTAAAAATTGATATTTCTGCCACAACTGGTGGATATATTGTTACAGCCGCTGCTGGTACTGCTTGTGTAGGAGTGTTGAATGGAGTATTTTATAATGCTACAACAACTTTAAAACCTACATGGAGCAATTATTACCCTGCAGCAACAACTCCGGCAAATAGTGAAGACGTCACAGCGTTTGTTAACGATGACCCGCTTCAGGAGTTTATGATTGGTACGGATGCCACACTAGGCGCAACTTTAGCATTAAGAAAATCCAAAGTTGGATTAACTTATGCTACAACTGCCGCTGCTGGTAGTACTACCAATGGTAAGTCATCTCTAACTCTAGGCATTTCAACTGCAGCAACAACTGCTAAGCAATTGAGATTGGTCAGAGTAGCGGAAGACCCTGAAAATGAAACACAAACAGCCGCTTATTGTTCAGTGATCGTCAAGGTAAATTTACATCAATATCTTGTCGGTTCATTGGCAACAGGAATATAGGAGCATATAGACATGGCAATATCACGATCACAGCTAGTTAAAGAACTAGAACCAGGCCTGAATGCACTATTTGGGCTGGAGTACAAAAGATACGACCAGGAGCATAAAGAAATTTATGCGGAGGAATCTTCTGACAGAGCTTTCGAAGAGGAAGTAATGTTATCCGGGTTCGCTAACGCAGACGTAAAAAGTGAAGGCCAAGGCGTTTCATACGACGAAGCACAAGAAACTTTTACGGCACGTTACACTATGGAAACGATCGCGCTTGCTTTCGCAATAACAGAAGAAGCTATGGAGGATAACCTCTATGATAGAATTTCTTCTCGTTATACAAAAGCTTTGGCACGATCAATGGCTAACGCTAAACAAGTTAAGGCAGCCTCACCATTAAACAATGGTCTGCCTAGCGGAACCTTTAAAACAGGTGATGCAGTTACTTTAGTTAACTCGTCTCACCCAACAATAGCAGGTACGTTTAGCAATACATTATCTACAGCAGCAGACCTTAACGAAACATCATTGGAGCAGTCTTTAATTGACATTGCTGCATTCACTGATGAACGTGGTCTTAAAATTGCAGCTAGAGGAATGAAGTTAATTCTTCACTCTAACCAGCAATTTACTGCTGAAAGATTATTAAAGTCACCAGGTAGAGTCGGAACTGCTGATAATGACATAAATGCAATCAAGAACATGGGGATGGTTCCTCAAGGATATGTAATTAATCATTACTTATCTGACACTGATGCATTTTACATCATCACAGACGTTCCTAACGGACTTAAGTATTTCAACAGAGCCCCATTGAAAACTTCAATGGAAGGCGATTTTGATACTGGTAACGTTAGATACAAAGCTAGAGAAAGATACGCTTTTGGCGCATCAGACCCTAGAGGTATCTATGCATCACCAGGTGCATAATACACCTAACATTTAACGGAATGAGGCCGCCTTAAAACGGCCTCATTTTTAATATAAGCTTTTAAACTTATGAAAAAATTTAGAATTCAAATAAAATACTGTGGCTATTCTGCAGACTTTACAGCCACTTGTAATGACACTCCCCAAGCTATCGAAAATTTAATCCTTGACAAACTAGGAAAAAATGAGGTAATCTTTGAAAAAAATGGATTTACTAGTAATACTGGTAAATGGATAACCTATGAGGAGGTTACAAATGACCGAAGACCTTTACATTACAAAGAGGTCCTTGGAGCTAGAGTGGCAACACGAGCACCTGAGGGAAGGGAAGCATAATATCCGTATGATTGAAATCAATAAGCAAATTCAGGATATTATTAAAGAAATCATCGCCCGAGAGTTTGAAGAAGATACTCGTTTGCTCAAGATCAAAGAAGCCGCTCCTGAGGCATCAATAGCCGGTTAAGGCTATTTCATAAAAATCAATTTTTCACTACAGGATAGCTTGCGCTTTTTAAAAAAAAGAGTATAAAGTACTTACTATACAATTAATTTAAGAATGTAGACGCGTATAGTCGACGGCCTAGAGACTACATTCAACAAACTAGGAGGATTATAATTATGGCAAATACAACGTTTTCGGGACCAGTAAGATCATTAAATGGTTTTATTAGTTTCGGACCTAAATCAGTCGTTAGCTTAACAGCAGATGCAACTTTAACAGTTGCAGAGCATGCAGGTAGACTTTTGCTTTGCAACAAAGCAGATGGTGAGTTTACTTTACCTACAATTAAGGCGAATAGCGCATCAGCAGTAGCTGGAGCAAATGACTTCAACGTAGATAGTAATCTGGGATGTACTTATACATTTCTGGTTCAAACTGCGTTTACAGCAGGTAAAATCCAAACAGACGGAACTGATGTGTTTATCGGTTATGCAAAGAGTTTAGTGACTACTGCAGCAACTGGTGTAGCTTGGTTTCCTGGAGGTTCTGATACAGTCATGAGTTTTGATGGTTCCACTACAGGTGGAATTGTGGGAACTTATGTTCAAGTTACAGCGACAGCGGATGATGAATATTTCGTGGATGCGATAATAAAATCATCTGGATCGCAAGCAACACCATTCGGAACTTAATAGATAAATAATGTGAGCTCCTTCGGGAGCTCACAGCTAAGGAGAAAAAATGGGTACATATATAAGTACAGTAAAAGCCACAAACTTAACTGCTTCGGGCGATATTTTTGCGGGACCATGTAGAGTCTTAGGAATCTATTATGTTTCTGATACTACAGCAGGCAGCATTGTAATTAAAGATGGGGGAACTGGCGGAACAGCTATCGCAACATTCCAAACACCTTTAGGCGCAGGCACCGCTGGAGAAGAAATAGCTAGATACATACCAATTCCAGGAGATGGTTTGTTATGTAGAACGAGTGGATACGCAACTTTAACTAACGTCGATAAAGTTACAATATTTTACGGTTAAGGGGGTAGTAGACTATGGCTATTGCTACTACAAACACGTTTGAAAAAACGTTCGCTATTGACGAAGTTATTGAAGACGCATACGAACGTATTGGTCTGCAAGCGACTTCGGGCTATCAATTAAAAACTGCTCGAAGATCTTTAAATATTTTATTTCAAGAATGGGGAAATCGAGGTCTTCATTATTGGGAAGTGGGTAATTCTAGTTTTACATTAGCTACTGATCAAAGTGAATATATTATTTATAGATCTACAGGAGATGGTACATCAAGTACTACTGCTATTTATGGGGCCGGCGATATATTAGAAGCGTCTTATAGAAATGCATCAAGTGTAGATTCTCCACTTACTAAAATTGATCGATCCACTTATCAAGCCTTATCTAATAAAACAGCAACGGGCGTTCCTTCGCAATATTGGGTGCAAAGATTTATTGATAGAGTGACGATGACCCTTTATTTAACTCCAAGTTCAAGTGTTAATGGCCACACAATAAATTATAATTATGTAAAAAGAATTAAAGATGTAGGTGACTTTACTAATGTAGGAGATGTCCCTTATCGTTTTGTTCCATGTATGATAGCTGGATTATCTTTTTATTTAAGTCAAAAATATAATCCTGAATTATCACAACAAATGAAACTTTATTATGAGGACGAATTAGCAAGAGCATTAGCGGAAGATGGTTCATCCTCTAGTACTTATATTACTCCCAAAACTTATTATCCAGGAACTTAATTATGGCTAAATTTTCAAGAGGAGAATACGCATTATCAATTTCAGATCGATCAGGTCAGGCTTTTCCTTATTTAGAAATGGTACGAGAATGGACAGGAGCGTGGGTACATATTTCTGAATATGAACCGAAGTCTCCTTTGATTCAACCTAAACCTGTTGGAGCGGATCCTCAATCTTTACAAAGAGCCAGACCCGCTCGTACAGAGCCTAGTGTTTCACAGCTTTTACCAGAGAATCCTTTTACAACTTATGGATCAGGTTCTTCTTATATAAATGTTAATGCACCTAATCATGGTTTAACAGATTCTAGTACTTATCGATTTAGAGGGATGCCTACAGTCTCAGGATATGCTGATCCCGCAACCTTTGATGGTATTGATGGTTCTAATATTGCAAAAGCTGCAGGTTACACAATTCGAACAGGAAAATGGGTGAGTGCGGCTCGTGATACAAGTTTTATTACAAACTGGTTTTATTTTGTTGTAGATACTGATACAGCTACAGCAGGAGGAATAGAAGGAGGAGGTTTTCCAGTGTCCGTTGGACCAGTAACCTTATCACCATAATGGCAGGATATACACTCGAAGCATTAGAAGGGGACATTAGAAGTTATACTGAAGTAGATTCAAATGTATTAACTGGCGCTATTCTAGGCAGATTTATAGAAAATGCAGAATATCGGGTGATGAGAGATTGTCCTATTGATGCAGATCGAAAAGCTCAAACTGGAAATTTAGTTTCAGGCCAGCCTACAATTAATGCTCCTGCGGGGTGCTTATTTGTAAGAGGGGTTCAAGTTTATACTTCTACCTCTGTTTCTACTGGAGCTAATAGTTGGATGGAAAAAAAAGATAGAACTTATTTACAGGAGTATATTTCTGCTGAAACATCTACAGGAGTCCCTAAATATTATTCAATGTTTGGAGGAGCTACGGGCGTTACAGATACGACTTCTGGACGTTTAATGTTTGCCCCGGTCCCTGATTCTACGTACGTATTTAAGGTACATTATAATGCTAAACCTACGAGTTTAGTTACAAATACGAGTGGAACTTATATTAGTCGATATTTTCCAGCAGGACTATTATATGCTTCCTTAGTAGAGGCCTATGGCTTTTTAAAAGGACCAATGGATATGTTGACACAATATGAAAATCGGTATAAACAAGAACTAGAGAAATTTGCTGCGGAGCAAATTGGAAGACGGAGACGAGATGATTATACGGATGGAACCATTCGTATACCTATTCAGTCACCAACACCGTAAATTAGGAGATAACTATGGCAATATCATCAGCAGTATGTACTTCATTCAAGGTTTTATTATTGAGGGGTCAAATGAATTTTGACTCTTCGGGTGGTCATACTTTTAAAATTGCATTGTTTTCAAGTTCAGCATCTTTAGGAGCTAGCACAACTGACTACTCAACATCTAATGAAATCACTAATACTTCAGGATCAGCTTATTCAGCTGGAGGATCAGCGTTAACATGCGTAACTCCAACATCGAGTAGCACAACTGCTTATACAGATTTTTCGGATGTTTCGTGGACGACTGCTTCTTTTACTGCTAATGGAGCTATGATTTATAACACCACAACAGATGGCGGTTCAAGCACGACAGACGCTGTTTGTATAATTGCATTTGGTGGAGATAAAACAGCAACAAGTGGAACTTTCACAATTCAATTTCCAACAGCTGACGCATCCGACGCGATTCTTAGAATAGCATAGGAGCAATACCATGGCTGATATTACTGTATCAGTAACTGGTGTAAAAGCGATTGTTAATGCAACTCGCTGGAACGCACAAAATATTCCTTATGGTGAAGGTGCGTGGAATACAGGAGGATTTACTAGCAACGATGTTATTCCAGGATGGGGTCACTTATCTTGGGGTAGAGCCAATTGGGGCGATCTCGATATTTACGAAGAAGGTTGGGGAAGAAGCACCTGGGGCAATGAACCGTGGGGAGGCACTCATAATAAAGATGTTTCCGTTACTGGATTATCAGCTACAGCAAGTTTAGGAACAGCAACTACTGCTGTTGACGTTACACCATCTATTACCGGTTTAGAAGCGACTGCTAGCATAGGATCTCCTACGGCAGTTATCGATGTAAGTCCAACAATCACAGGAGTAGAGGCAACAGCTTCGGTTGGAACTATTACACCAGCAGATCAAGTGATGGGTCTAACAGGAGTCAGTGCAACGGCTTCAGTTGGAACTATTACACCAGCAGATCAAGTCATGGGATTGACGGGTGTATCGGCAACCATGAGTGTTGGTTCTGTTACGATTCCAAATGTTGGAGTTGCCTTAACAGGAGTCGAAGCAACTGCTTCGCTAGGAACAGCAGCTGTACTTTCAGGTGTAGTTGTAGAACCAAGCGGTGTAAGTGCTACAATGTCTATAGGAAGTGTTACACTTCCAAACGTTGGAGTTCCATTAACAGGTCTTGGAATGACCTCTTCTGTAGGATCAATCACCCCTGCAGATGTAATTGGAGTCAGTGGATATTCATTAACTGGATCCGTAGGATCCGTGGTCCTTGAATCTAAATACCCAGTTACAGGTGTATCGGCGACAGCTTCTTTAGGAACGATTTCTGAAATAGCTGATCAGGTTATTGGACCTTCTTTAGACGCTATAACAGCCTCTGTGGGAGCTCCTGGAATTATTCATTATGAGGATGTTGACACGGGGTCAAATTCGTCTTATAGTGCAGTCTCAACAGGTTCGAATACATCGTATTCGGATGTTGCAACAGGATCAAATACCAGTTATAATGATGTAACTGGAAAAGCAGCTTAAGGAAATTTATGGCATCAACATATAATTATTTAGGTATCGAAAAAATGGCAACCGGCGAAAACGCTGGAACCTGGGGTACCAAAACCAATACTAATTTAGACATTATTCAACAGGCCACATCAGGCTATCATTCACAAACGATTGCTGGAGGAGCACAGACCACGGCTTTATTAATGACGGATGGAGATTCTACATCTGTAACGGACGCATTAACGAATGCTGCTAGAAATCAAATTATAGAATTAACAGGAACGATTACAGGAAATCAAATTGTAACTTTCCCTACTGCTACAGAAGGAATGCACGTTGTTTTTAATAATACAAGCGGTACTTATACCGTTCAATTAACAGGAGCATCCGACTCTGGATCAGGAACTACTTTTAGTACGACTGATAAAGGTTACAAACTTATATATATGACTGGAACAGATCTGGTTGATGCAGGACTTGGATCAACTATTACTTTAGCTGGAACATCCGGATCTAGTCAAACTATTTCTGATGGAGATACACTGACTGTGGCGGCTGGTAATGGTATTACTACAACAGCTGGAGCAACAGACACAGTAACTGTCGCTGCTAATCCAGCAATGACACCTTACATTTCAAGTACAGGAAAAGTATTAATATTTGGATTTTAATAGGAGGAAAATATGGCAAGTGAAGTAATGAAAGAAAAGTGTGTCAGAGCAATGTCAAACTCTGAAAACACTTTACTGACTGCCGCATCAGGACACACTTACAC
>Ga0208790_1000765_pt1 | contig 14576 bp, 29 predicted proteins | sample 10_taG_FD_184083 | JGI IMG/M metagenome (GOLD analysis project Ga0208790, IMG submission 184083) | Marine viral communities from the Subarctic Pacific Ocean - 10_ETSP_OMZ_AT15264 metaG (SPAdes) (version 2) | ecosystem: Environmental > Aquatic > Marine > Oceanic | place: Pacific Ocean | collected... | reverse complement strand
GCACGGCGGGAATCCCAGCGTCACCTAACTGCCAGCCTGTTTTTTTGTTATGTCCTAAGTATACCATACATATCGTCAGTTGCAAGCACAAACTTTAATCTTTTCTGTTTTTTTTCCATATCCATCTTAATGTTAGCCCAAAGACCACATGGAAGAGGACAAATACAACTACATCCATTGTTTTTCCCCTATGGAGCCGTGTTTCTATCTATTAAATCTTCAACCTCTTGGCTGACACGCATTATTCTATCATACTTATCGGGCTTTGTCAACCTTTTTCTTGAACTACTTTCGAGAAGAACCTGATTATTCATTTCTCTATCGTATAATGTATGGGTAACGATGAATGATTTAGACGTTACTTCACGTATACATTCCTTTTGTTTGTCATAGAATACACATATCCATTTTTTTCCAAATCTTCTAGGTGTTATATTCTTTTTAAAATCTGGAAGAGCATATGCCGCTAGAGTAACCCTGAAGTCCAAAACAACAAACCCTGAACCTCTATATAGATTACCAGTAGTCTTACCAGTCTCGTCTCTCTCTGGTATAAGTAGAGGGGATTTCCAATCCCACCAAATTATCTGCACTAATCTTTGTGAAATCGCCCCATTCTCATTTTCTTGATAGACATGGTTTATTTCTACAACGTCAGAGGTATCTTTAATTACTATATTGTCTTTTGGAGTGCTATCAAGAAGGATGCACAGTAGAGGTATAAAGAGCTTAAGCATTTTTGTCTGCTATCTCAAGCGCGATACATGAGGCAAACATTAGAAGCGAGGTAACAAGAGCTACAGCACCACCACCTATTATATATATGGGGATATTTATAGTGGCAAAAAATAAACAAATATCTCGGCTAGTCTTTATCTTCATAGTACTCTAACTGATCTTCTATTTCTCTTGCGAATTTTAGACACTTAATCCAAGCCTCTTCCTGTTTTGAGAGGTCAGCATAGCAGAAGTCTTTTCCTACCTGTTGCCTTAATCCTTCATGGATAATGTAGACTCTAAAGCAGTTTTCACTAACAATGTGTATAGCTTTTACTATCATACCGACCCCTTTTTCGCTACAGAATTTGATTACAAGTTATATTAGATTTAATTAGCCTTACAATTAGTTTTAATTATATTGTTGTTATTAATTGGACATATTGACCGCATATATATAACATACACAATAAGTGGTCTACTTTTTACAAATAATCTAAAGCTGGCTGAATACATAGCCATATAAAGAGATAACGGATGCCCAGAATATTACAAACCAGATTTTTTCACAGATTCGTAAAACCCCTATTTTTTTAGTATTTTTATTCAATGTCTTTCCTTATAAGCCATATAACATATACAACAACAATACAACAGTAACTTAACAGATATATTGCCTAAAATATTTTAACCGTTATTAGTCATATCTTAAATTGAACCTCGTGCCCGCGCAATAAGTCAATAAAATTAATTTTTTGTTTGATATTGGGTTTAAAACCCACTCAAGTACCAAAGAAAGGGTTGATATGGGCGATCTAATTCCCTATAGGGGCATATTAGTGACACATTACAACAGATTCATTAAATTTTCTTAACAGTTTTAAACCAAACCGGAATTTTTTAGTTGCTATTGTTGTATACGTATGATATAATGAAGACATATTAAAAAAGATAAAAGGCCGGAATTTTAATAGCTAAATTTAGCCGGAAAATACATGAGCTTTTTTCCACTTTTTGCAGATTTTGTTAGCAGAGTTTCATATTGAATCAATGTATAATAAAGTACATCTGTGTAATAGGGATTTATTAGTGACAAAACATATAGGATATTATGCTTTACTAAAGTTAATCACTTTACTATTAATCTTCTTATTGATTGTCGTTCGATATGAGAATAAGGAGTATTATTTCTATGCAGTTGTAATTACTTTCCTAACTTCCCTTGAACATCTTATCTATAGTCTAGTACAGGACAGAAAAGATAAGGGATATTAAAATTTTACTAAAATAACCAGTTTCACCAATACTGGATAAAGTATGTTACCCTTCATATCTTTAAATTGGTGCAACATCAAAAGGGGCGGTTTCTTTGTTACCGTATATAGTAAGTTTGTTATTTCTTAGCTATAAAATAAAGTTACAGCAAAAATATCATGGTTCAATAGTACCATATAAAGTAAGTTATGACGGTTCTTAACTTTAAACTGTTGTTATAACAAAACCGTCAAAAATATCCTAGTCTCATCAGTACTAGATAAAGTAAGTTTTCCAGTTCTTATCTTTAAACTGATGCAGGATCAAAACTGGTTTTTATTTTTATAAAGAAAAGAGTTCCTTATGAGAGTTACTTGGAAATGCTCTCTGTACTATATCCAAGTATAGTTGGGGACTTAAAAAGTTGCCGCTAGTTATTCGTAACATGCGGGGTGGCGGTGGGATTATTTACAGCTTTTTAAATGTAATTAAAATTTTTAAAACTCGGGAACTCGGGTGCTATTGACCAACTATAGACCATGAAGCTAATTAGGAAGGAACATCCCCTATTATGTTAAAGAAAATAAGAGTCCTCATTGCGGCTCCCTTTATACTTTTATCTGCTTTTTTTAAAATTATATCTTTAATAATTCTACCAGCAGAGTACAGAAAAGAAGGTAAGGAAGCTATCTAATCTCCCCATTGTTTATTCATTTCATCAGCTTCTAATTGTACTTGAAAGCTCTTATACATAAGCCACGCGCCGTGTGCTATAAATCCCTTATTGGCCGTGCTTTTAGTACGCTTAATCTCTTCTAATAATAAAGCGGCAAGTTCCGGTTGATCTATTTTAAATTTTGACCAGAATTCTACTAAATGAGATAATGCCAGCTTATCAGTATCCTGTCTACCTAGCTCATGTTTAATAACATTGGTAACATTCTTAGATACTTTTGGTAATTCAGCCAATTCATTTCCCCTGTATAATCTTTATCTGTACTTTATTATACCCCTAAACTCGCGTGCTAATAGCCACAAAAAAGCCAACAATCTAGGTTGGTTGGGACAGGTGGTTCCTCATCTTGATTAAGAGTTATTGAATTTTTAGTTATTGTAACTTAAACTCGCGTGCTACTTGTAAATCATAAACCCAAGAAGCTATCTGGGATAGTACAGGCATACCTCTCCCCATATGTAATGAGACTCAGTATCAATAGGCATACCCCTCTATCGGGGGGAAAGACAGACTGTGCCTAACCACCCAATCGGGGGGTAAATATTATTTTATTTTATCTGTTATTTTTAATTGCCGTAAGTCCTTATTATGATTACACTTACATTATACCATATATATCGGCACTTTCAATCCATAAATTTAATCTTTTTTTGGCACGAAACGGGCGGGGCCGCTTCCCCCCATCGGTGGGGGTAATTCGATCAGGGCATAAAAAAACCCCCTACCGGCAATTTACCGGCAAGGGGACACAAGGGAGAACACCTATGCGGTCAACTCCAGAGCAGTATCAAGAGCCTTACGACTCATCGTGCCGTTCTGTCCAAACCACAAGGAATCCATGCGGTTATTTTCATTACGACCCTTTGAGTAGTTCAGGTATTCAGTGACGGCGTTATACGCACCCCAATAAGTACCACGAACTCCAGCAATGTCAGAGCCTTTACCGTTCTCGAACAATGTCGTAACAGTCGCTACGATATTTTTCGTTCGGGTTGGCAATTCGTCCTCAGACTTTTTGGTATCAGCACCTAAAACGATTTTGATATACTTGTCTAAGTCATCGCTGTTGATAGTCCTTGAAGCCAAGTAGCGGTATTGTTCCGCAGTAGCTTCAAACTCTTGATTAGCGAAGTTCATCACATCACGCATCGATTGCACATTCGCATTAACAAATTTTGAATGACGCACACGGATTAACTTCGACGCTTCACAGTTACGGGCTAACGCTTCTGTGTTTGCACATACTACTCGAATGGGAGTGAACCCAAAGTGTACGGCAAGTTTTCCATCATGACCATTGGACAACAGAACAAATTTTGCGATTTCATCACCTGCGACGATTTCGCTATTGTCCTGATTCAATTGACACAATACCCAAATACGTTCACCATTTCGTAATGAACCAGCGGTATGGATTGCCATTTCACCAGCATCGACCAACGGTTCAAAAATTCGGAACGCTTCGTGATTTTGCAAAGGTGTCCAACGCTTACCTACGATGCCAAGAATCCTGTCATCTGAGGTTCGGTAGGACGCACGATGCGTAACCTTTTCACCATCAGCCGTAAATAACGGCTTGGTATCCACTTCCCAATCTAAACCGGCTTGTCGGAACGCTTCCCAAAAACCAGTTTCACCGCTTATTGGTGTTCCTAAACCATGCCACGGCGTTTCGCCTGCGAATACCATCTTTTCTACTTCATGAGCCATAATAACTCTCCCTTAAAAAACTCTTTCCTAACGATTTCATTATACCATATTTATCGACAGTTGCAAGTAAAAACTTTAACTTTTTTACCACCAACTTGAATAAACTACGGTATATCCCTTGTCGATTGCCGCACGAGCAGACACAATAAAATCACGGTCTTGTTCTGCGTAATGTTCGCTTGAATCTTCACCAAAGAAGAAACCTTGCGTTTCGGGCAACTCTTGATTGTCTAAACTTTCCTCCAAAGCGTCTAAGTCTTCAAGGGTCAATTCGACATCGACACAATTAAATTCACCCTCACCACCCTTATCATAATATAGAGCTTCCATAAAGCCCTGTAGGTTTGGGTGTTTACGCCAATAGGCTAATTCCATAGAATCCTCCCATTCCATTTCGTCGTGAGTTTCTACCTCTTTGCTTCCATCTTCTCGTGTCCACGTAGTAGTGGCTAATTTTCCTTCGCCTTTGCGTGCTTCTGCGTATTGGTCTAAGCCCATTTCATTCTCCCTAGTGTGATTAACTTTATTACTCTTTAAGTATACTATATATATCGACCATTTGCAAGCCCAGCGTTAGAAAAAACTCAGAAAAAAACAAAATACTTTCCCCCTCCGTTGGGGGGTCGCGGGCGGGGCCGCCTCGGTTTTTACCGGCGACTATAGCACATAGAAATTAACCGGCAGAGCCTTACCAAGCATCCAGCTACAATCCGTTAGCCTTCTACCGTTACCGTCATCTTCAAATGCTTGTATTATCAAATCTTCGTGGTCTCCATTTTCAGGGAAGTTCGCAGGAATTTCAATCCTTAGCACGTCACCAAAGGACGCATCTAGTACCCATATATACTCATATACGTGTGGTTGATATTTATATCTTTTAGTCACGTAATTCTCTCCTTCGCTGGTTATCCAATATTCGTAAGTCCGCATTTAGTCTTGGGTATGCGACTTTAATTAATCGACTCATCATGTCGTCAAGCCTCTCGGCGTTTAATCCGACTTCATCATCTGCCAACTCTTTGGGGCAAATCTGTTCGTCGTATTCCATTAACGCATCAATTAGATTTTTGCAATCTCTTTTACTCAGTCTCATTCTAATATCCCTGCTTCCGTTTCTTCACCTGAACACCATCGACATAGAGAAACATCTTCGGTTGAACAGAAATCATTATCGTATTTTGTACCACATTCCCAACACTTAAATTCTTCAATCATTTTATTTTACCTATAAAAAGAAAACCGGCTACGGGCTAATAAGGAACCCGCAACCGGAAATCTCGGAAAGTTATGAAACGTCTACGCTAACCATACGACCATCGTAAAACGCTTTAGTGAATCCGTCCTCTAGTTCAACCGTTACCAGTTGCTTAGAACGCTCGCCTTTGATATTTCCATATCGCAGCGTCTCACTTGACAAGGGCTGTTTGCTAATGTCACGCACATCAACAACTTCACCGTTGTAACTTTCGGCTTTGCTTGCGTAGTCCTTAGTAAGAACTCCACCAACATTACCATCTTTTGCACCCTTTAAGTAGGTGAAACTAACCTTATTTCCAATTCTCATAACTCTTTCCTTTTCTATAATCGACTTCAAAATCCAATTCAGTTTGGCTAAAACTCTTAATACAAACACACATCAAGAACAGCCACAAAAATCCTAAAATTTCATAATACATCACGCCTCCATAAAAAACTAACTTACCCCTATTATAACATATCGGCTATCCGATTGCAAGAACTTTATTCTTTTTTCTAGAATAACTACCTTTTCCCTTTAATTCTTTTAATGCCGTTGCCGCTTCGCTTCCCTTTGGCTGTGTACCGTGAACTAGTAGGGCGAAATCCTGATTACGCAATGACGGTCTAGCGGCGTGGCTATCGTCGTGGTCTATTTCTAGCCCTAACTTTTCCGCTTCCGCTTCACTGAATACCACTTTAGCCGAACGTAAATCGCAATGCTCAATCAACCAATCGTCACGCCCGCCATAACTTGCCGTCAAGATAAGATTATCTAGGATAGGCATTTGTTCCACAACGTCAATCCAATAGCGTAAACTTTTGGTATAAGCATAGAATAGTACATTAGGATTTTCACTAGCAGTCAACCACCACGCCCACATATAATCACTATTGAAAAAATCGCCTGCAACGTGAATACGTACAATACCCGCATTTTTTGGTAGGCTATCCATCAGTAATAAATCCATATTGTTGGATTGTCGCAATAGGTCAAAATTGTGTTTTCGTAGATTGAATACGTTGGTGTATTGTACCTCTTGCGACGCAGAGAAACAACGAAACTCATTATCTTTGCCGTCTTTGATTTTACGCCTACCGTCAGATTGTACCACCGCTTTAGATAGGCACGCTTTTGCATATGGGCAAGAATACCCGCTTAATAAATCCAATGAATATATTTTGCGTTTATCTTTCAGATACTCAGCCAACTCAGGCACTTTTTTCAGTGCTTCGGTTTTTGCGTTTGCGTTTGAAAATTTTAACATAGTTTCTCCCTTTTCGTGATTAGTGTTATACTAAGAGTATACCATATATATCGACCGATTGCAAATGGTTTGTGCAGTAATTCCGGAAAAAAACTCGAAATACTTTCCCCCTCCGTTGGGGGGTCGCGGGCCGGGCCGTTTCGATTTTCAAAATAAAAACAACCCGCGCCTGATTGATGAAACGGCATTTGCCGAAAGGTCCCAAACGCGGATTGCTTTATTAAAATGTTGGTTCAGGCGTTGAGCGACTCCGCCACCTGATTTTAATGCTTGCGTATACATAGTCGTCCGAAGCACCAACAATATAAAGATCAGTAAGATGGGAAGCCATACCATCACGACAGGGGGTAAGCGTATTGTCACCTTGACCTGTCGCCCCTTCAGCTAGGAGGCTTTAACTGGGCTACTGAAACACCACTAGATGTCCAACATGGTGTTGTATCTAGATTTGGCGACTCGCTTAATGTAGCGAGGTTGTCCAGTATGCAAAACATTTCCAGTCTTGCATTCAACAATCTGCGCCCATTGGTCACGACTCTTGTCCTGCGTGTTTAATTTGCCCTTGATACCAACAGCAAACACATTTCCTTTAACAGCCTTCATAATACTTCTCCTAGTAGTGGTGAAAAAAATTAAAATGGCGTTTTAAAGTGCGCCACCACTCACGAAAGGATTTTTAAACTGCTTCCGATTCAGTTTGTTCTTCTTTTTCAGCGGCTAGCTTTGCGGCTTCAGCGGCTTTTTCTTCATCTTGTTCTGCAATCTTTTTGTTGCATACTTGAGCAATTGCTCGTAATGAAGTTTCATCCAACTGAATCTTCAGCTCGCCACCTTCGACAGTCAACTGTAATTCGTTGTGCCAACCGTAGTAAACGTGATTGACACCCTTCGCTTCGATAACTCTTGAAACTTTAACCATTTCAAAACCCTTTCTAAAAAACAACTTCCTTAACAACTCTTTCATTATACTATATTTATCGTCAATTGCAAGATTAAACTTTAACATTTTGATAAAAATTGCCGTCTTTTCTTGACATCTTTATAGTGATTAAAAACAGCTTCTACATTACGCCAACCATCGCCACATTCTAAAACCGCATATTCAGACCAGCCGATAGGCTTCTGGTACATGCAATCGACAAATGTTTCATACTTATAGGGATTGTAGGTGACATTAAAACAAATATCGGGAACATTAGGAACACGCTCAACAACGTAGCCACTAACACCTGCGTGAACATTCTTGCGTTTCTCTCTCAATACTTTTTTACGCCCTGCTTGTCCAACCAAGAACCTAGCGTCTTTTAACATTATATGTTTTGTATGTTCTACAATCTTGCCGTCTTGTCTAACGCTCCACACCAATTTGTGCAGGTTGAAGTAAACGTATACCCGCCGGTTTGTATCTATCATGTTTTTCCCTTTCATGTTTTTCATTATACTATACATATCGTCCAGTTGCAACCCTAAACTTTAATATATTTTGAAAAACTCGCGTGCAAATCTCGCGTGCTATACCTTTCATAAAACCTGAATGAACCTAGTTTAGGTAATACTAATCCGGGAAATAAAAAGGGCGAAATGGGCGAAAGTCCACCTCTCAACGCTTTACCGCTACGCTACCCTAATTGCTTATGTGTTAAGTATACCATATATATCGGCTATTTGCAAGTAGAAACTTTAGAGAATCTTGGGATATTTTTACCCCCCTCGTGGGGGGAAGCGGGCGGGGCCGCCTCGATTTTGTCAAGACCTAAAAGAAAAAGAAAAGGGGACAGTCCAAAGCCTGCATACGCGGCAACCTCTGAGCAATGGACTAAGTTCACTGGATTGCGAGCTAGTCCCCTAATCCCAACGAAAGACGAAATGTTTTATTTATCAATCACTTTCCACGTACCCTTGTCTAATGCTTTTTCGGCATCTTTCAAGGGGAATGTTAAGGACTGCTTGCCCTTCTTGCCTGTGAGCGTAACGCCCTTTGATGTGATTTTGGTTACTGTGGTTTTTTCAATACCATTCATAACCGTGCTATTAATTCCTAGTATCTTTTTCATTATGACCACTCTTTCATTGCTGCCCGATTTTGTGATGAACGAGTACGGTGGCGTTTCGGGCGTAAGTCATGAGCGCCTGTACCTGTAATATGTTTTTGGTGTCCGATTGATACCTTAATATCACTCGGTTTAATAACTAACTTTTTTAATTTTTTAGGCATCGAATAAATCCTCTAGTTGTTTGCCTTCAATCTCTGCACCTACTGATTCATAGGTTAGAAACATCGCCGCACTAATCGCAACGGCGGCGGTTAGTTGTTCTTCTAATCCGGCATCTTCGCCAACCAACGACTCTGACAGACTAGACGCAGTAGCCGCAATTACACGGGCTGATTCTGGGTGTTTCTCCATCATACCTTCACAATATTCCATAGGGTTGGATTGTGTCGCTTTTGATAGGACTGCCAATAAGGTAGCTTCTTTTATTTCTGGTAAACTCATAATAAGTTCCTTTCGTTTTTTTACTCTAGTTCAATTTCCATAGCTGACGCAAACGCCTGCTGATTACGATACAACCTGTATTCGTTTATATTATAGTCTATTTCGTTTTCGTTGTCAACATCATTTTGGTACTGGTCAAGAATATCTATTCTCTCTTGATTCCCGTGAATGATTTTGCCGTGAGATATTACAACGCTTTCGTGTCTAGGGTCTATCTCTCCCTGTTTCTGTTGTACCTGTTCCTGTAGTCGGTCAAGGCTTCTACCACCCTCACGTTCGTCGTGATAGGATTCCGGTAGCATACTATTAGGAACCCAAATAGCTTCCAATTCGGCGGTTGAGTATTCGCCATTTTTAGCGGCTTCTAATTTTGCAATAACTTCTTGAGGCGTTTTCATATCTTTTCTTTCGTTAGTGTTTCGTTGATACTCTATCATTATATCATATACATCGGCATATGTCAAGCATTAACTTTACTTTTTTTCATCTTTTTTCTTATATCTTTTGCACTCATGCCAAGGTAACTACCCTCACCAGTCTGTTGTGCATTAACCCATTCGCCTACCCATCTATCAGTGCTGTAGTAATGTCCAGCGATGAGAACAGTAGGCAAGCCCTTAAACTCTCGCCAGTTCCTAACAGTTCCTGTTGCAACATTAAACTTTTTAGCATAATGCGATAGAGGTCTAAATTCGTCGGTGTTCATATTGAAATTTTTCATATCGTTTTCCTTTCGTTGATATAACATAATTCTACCATAACATCTATTCGATTGCAAGGGCAAACTTCTCAAAATCTGAGATTTCTTTTTCCCATTCCCAGCCAGCAGGCGCGTCTAATTCGTCCAATTCTTCACCCTGCGCACATAGGGCATTAACGCTATCAAGTTCTTTCAGGCTAGACAACCCAAATTCAGACTCATCGCCCTCTACATAGCTATAGAATATACCGTCTGGGTCAGCGCCTTCTAGTTGCCAAACTTCCCAACCGTTGGGTAATAGGTGCCAAGATAGAACCGTTACAGAATTGCCGTATTGCGTTGTTGCTTTTCGTCCAGCCATAATATATTCCCTTTCGTGGAATTGTCTTAATTGTTATTCTTTGATTATATAATATATATCGTCCAATTGCAATAGCAAACTTAACTAATTCTCAGAAAAAAGCAAAATACTTTTACCCCTCCGCTGGGGGGTCGCGGGCGGGGCCGCTCCGATCCCTTCGTTGTATTTTGAGAACTTACTGCACCCCACTACTTCTAGGTAGTGCAGCCCTATCACTGGATATTCTCCATAAGGGACTGTGGAACCGTGACCAATTCTTATCACCGGCATTCGTCTACAAAACTTGGGGCTCGATAATGGGTGATTTTTTGTAGTTCACCCAAATCCCGCATTCCGCTTTAGAGTGCAGTAAACTCTCAATTAAATTAAAAGCAATTCGTTGTTTGTTACTTCGTTTAAGTGTTTAATCAATCCAGTTAAATATTCTACTTGTTCTTTGTAGAAATCTTCGTCTGCGAGAGATAATTCACATTTTCCAGTTATTAAATGGGTGTGCATGTTTAATTGCTTTTCGTATTCTCGCTGTGCAATTATCAACTCTATACCAATGGCTTCTAGCGTTGACTTGTGTACGGAGTATGTTTTTCCATTGTCTATTTGTTTTTCTATCACTTTATTCCCCTTCTAAATTTAAGCACCACAATTGAAATATGCTACGAGCCTGTACTTTATTTAGACCAAACTCGTGTTCTAGTTCTCGCGGCGCTCCCATCATATTCATGGTTCCACTTGCTCGCAAGTCATCCAAAAACTCAAAATATAAATCGTTCATCTTAATTCTCCCTAAAAAATTAAATTTACATATCGTTGTATTTGAAACAGTGACTCTCAATCCTAACCGGCAACCTGCGTACATCGTTGAGAGGTGGTTTATACGGTTCCTGTTTCGGTTGTATTGTTGACCTGAATCCCACAGGTCTTACGGTTTTCGTTGTTAAGGTGTCTATACCGTTAATGTACCACCATGTTATTTAGCTTTTCACTATACCGTTCTCCTTGTCATTGATTGCATAAGTTTCGTCGTGTAGAGCAACGATTTCTTTTGCTACGGCTTTCCAAACCCGTTCCCATATTTCTATAGTTTCTGTGTCATTGGCTTCTTTAGCCTTGCTGAACTGCGTACCAACTCTAGTACGGATTTCATAAAGTGGTTTCAGCTTCTGCTGTATTTGGTATCGTCTACTAGTCATAATTTTCCCTTTCGTTATACTTCCATTATACTATATTTATCGGCAATTGCAACTAAAATCTTTAACTTTTTTAGATTAATTTTAGTAAAACTCGCGTGCAAGCTCGCGTGCTATACCCTATCTAAAACCCGCATCAAGCTAGAATAGCTGAGACAGACCCCTAGCAATCAGGGTCGAAGTCCATCCACTCAGTGAGTTCGGACGGCTGTCCGTCCTGTTCCTCCCGCCAATCCATTTCCGGATTGTCCACAAGTGGCTCACCGCATTCGGTGCATACTTGGGTTGAGTTTGATGGGTTTTCACAATAGTCACATAAAATCATAATAGTCCCTTTCATTGAACTGTTGTTTGTTATGTATACATTATAGCATAACTTTATATATTTGTCAAGAGCTAAATCATTATTTTTCTAAAATTCTTTGAAACCATTCTGCACCAATAAAACCAATAAGACACGCCGAAATCAGTAAATATAACATAGATACTCCTTTACTGTTTAATACTTGTTATATTATATATATCGGCAGTAGTCAACCCTAAACTTTAGAAAAAAAATAAAAAATGCGAAATACTTTTACCCCCCTAGTAGGGGGTCGCGGCCCGGGCCGCTTCGGTTTTGTCAACCCCTATTTCGTATCAATCAAGCAGGACAGCGAGCCTATTAGTATTGCAATTATTAGATATGTCATTCTGTCGCCTCTTTGTCTTCTTTGACTTCGGACTCTGCCCATGTATTACCTTTGGCAATAGATGGCTCACCTTTACCACCGAATAAGCAATAGATTTTTCCCTGTTCGGGTTTGTCTTCAATTTTCATATTTAGTTCCTTCGTTGAATTTTCTTATTTCGTCATGTCACGGGTTTCGACTCTACCGCCTGTTAAGGCTACCGTTTTAGTTTTGCATTGGATTAGGTTCGTTTCTTGGTTAAAGGCTCAGGTCGTAATTTGTATGGGCGACACGGTAGGGAATCGAACCCTACGAAATTAGCAGTTATTAATCACGGCTAGCTTGCCGATTGAAAAACTTAAAACACACAGAGCCCGTCGGATGCCGTTTAAGTTTTAGACTAACAAAAGAGCTATCTAATTTCTCCTTGTCGTGCCATTGTGCGGTTGCGGTATTGTTATGGTCTTAACCGTTGACCTGCCATTGTTTACGCTCTTAGGCTTGACGTGTCATTGTTATGCTGTTAGACTTCAGCACCACTTTATAGGTAGTGGTTACGGCTTACAGCACCTTGCTGAACTCGCACCTGTTGCATACTCAGCGAACCCTTGCCGCTTTTCGACATACGGACAAGGTTGGGCGAACTTTTAGCAACGCTTGCTAGTACTCGCTTTTGTGATTTACTTAATTTGAACATTCTATTCTCTCTTTCTTATTAACTTCTTATGTCTACATTATACCATAAGTCGGCGGATTTGTCAAGACCTATTACGGTGCTTTTCCAAAATATCTCCAACTATTTCGTTGGCTTTTTCATAGCTTAGTTGGTGGTGGATTTCTATTCCACCTGTTGGGCTAGTGATATTTAACACTCTCATACTTGGTATGTATTCGAATGTAAATCCGTTAGTTGTAACTGTCTTAGTACCTTTAATCATTCTATTCTCACTTTCGTTATTAACTTTTGTCTTATATAGTATATATAGTGCGAATACCGTGCCAAAAGTCCTGATTCTGTGCCATTGAAATATTTTGTTTTGGTTATTATATTAAACCCTACTATACAAGCGTTTTAGCCGAATAAAAGATACGATTATTTTTATTTTATTTGGCACGCTCTTATTGAGACTCGAAAACTGTACTCAAAATGATGACACCTGTAGTCAAGATGATACAGTGATGATATTGTTCTAGTATAGTAGCGTGATAAGTGCCGGTAATCTGGCGACGTGTAGTCAATTTGTTAGACTTTTCCTTATTGAGACTGAGATTTTTACCCCTCTTGTGGGGGGTGAGGGGCCGGGGCCGGTTCGATTTTGTCAATAGTAAAAACCGACTACACCCCGAAAGATGTAGCCGGTCAACGAAAGGATACCGCGTTTTAAATAATAGATTAGCTACGCGGCAAGCTATGCACCCATATGAAATTCACACCACGAATCAGTCCACGGAACAAATCCGCAGCATCCGCAGCTTTCAAGTTCTGTTGGTGGTATCACCAAATCAAAATGTGGTTCGCTTTGAATAATTCTATCGCAACCTGTCAACACTATAGCGAGCAAGCTAAGCAATAGGACAATCGTAAACACTAGGGCGGCAGGAACTACACTCAAATAGGCTTTAGGTTCTGTATTTTTATTTGACATTATTTAACAATCTCCTGAATAAACTTTTTCTTTGTTCTTTCGCTTCTCGCCGTTTCTTGTTTTCTATCCGCTGATAAAATCGGCTAAGTTCAATAGCGTGTATTCGTTTCATTCTCATAAGGTTTCCTTTATTTCGGGTAGTCCTACTATGTGATTCGCTCTTGCTCTCACATCAGATACAGGATAAACTCCTGCCTGCCAATTGTTTTTACATACGACTACAATCAGCGTTTCATCGTTTTGATGAAGCATAGCCGAAAAGCCTCTGTCGATTAAAACATTAGCAGCGGCATCAAGTGGGCTATCTGCTTTTGTCCACTCGTGAACCATAACATCATTGTCGGCATATTGTACTAGATAATTATTCATTCTGTTTCCTCTTTGTTTTCTTTGACTTCGGACTCTGCCCACGTATTACCTTTGGCAATAGATGGCTCACCTTTACCACCGAATAAGCAATAGATTTTTCCCTGCTCTGGTTTGTCTTTAATTGTCATTTCGTTAGTTCCTTTCATTGAACTGTTTTGATTTGTTGCGGTGCGGTATTGTTTACTTGTTAACCGTTCAAGTGTCGTTGTTTACCTGTTCAACTTCA
>Ga0208790_1000762_pt1 | contig 14625 bp, 10 predicted proteins | sample 10_taG_FD_184083 | JGI IMG/M metagenome (GOLD analysis project Ga0208790, IMG submission 184083) | Marine viral communities from the Subarctic Pacific Ocean - 10_ETSP_OMZ_AT15264 metaG (SPAdes) (version 2) | ecosystem: Environmental > Aquatic > Marine > Oceanic | place: Pacific Ocean | collected... | reverse complement strand
ATCTCCCACTTACGCCTCTTATGCTGCTCAAGCGTACTTGCGCAACAATAGCCCAGCCACAGTGGTTCGCCTCTTAGGCGCCCAGGCTCCGGATACAGGCACCGCCGGCGTCGGCAAGGCCGGCTGGAGCGCAGGTACCGATGATGTTCCTATCGCCACAGACGACGGCGGCGCATGGGGACTTTTTATGTTCGACTTGTCCGGAGACATCGCCGCCGGAACAGCAGTTCCTAACACGGGTACTCTGGCAGCTATCTTTTACACTACAGAGGGTTCTGTCACTCTGAGTGGTAGCTACGCCGCAATTGCGCAGGACCTCGCACCCCTCGGCGGCGAGGCAATTCCCGTACTGCATCAGACAGCTTCTACCTGTGCGCTGATCAAGAGCGATGCAAACAATAGAGGATTCACAGCCGAGGTTCGCGATTCAGCTGACGCGGTAGTCCATAAAGCGGCCTTCAACTTCAGCGATGGTTCGAGCAACTATATTCGTAAAGTCTTTAATACAGACCCTACTATGACTAATTCTACTGTTACTACGGCGGCTGGCCTTAAGACTTATTGGCTTGGTGAGACATACGACCGTCACCTGATCTCTGTTGTAACGGGGTCGACCGCACGGGGCCAAGTCGCTTGCGTCCTTCCCTTGAACAATGTTGGCGCCGACACAACTCTGGCGGGCGGAGATTTCAAGAAAGGCTTGGACGTTGCAAAGAGTGGTTGGGTATTCAGCCAGGACCTTCAGACTGCAGCCGGCACCTCGAACGGCTTCACCCCGATCAACACCGGACGCGTCCAGCAGCTATTACGTTTTAATACGCTGTCCCCTGGCGATGGTGACTGGAGCCAAAAGAATCTTAAGATTTCAATTCAAGACATCAAGGTGTCTTCCAACCTAGACGATCCCTACGGTACCTTCACCGTTGTGGTGAGAAAGGCCAACGATTCTGACAATGCGGTAAGAATTGTTGAGAGGTTCTCAGAGTGTAACCTGAACCCCAACTCTATTGATTATGTAGGTAATAAGATTGGAGACAAGTATGTTGTCTGGGATGACGACAATCGTCTTTATCGAGAGTACGGGACTTACAATAACCAGTCCAAGTTTATCCGTGTTGAGATAAACACGGATGTGAATAATGGTACAGCCGACGCCACGTTGCTGCCCTTCGGTTTCTTTGGGCCTCCCAAGTATACCGGGTTTGACATCTATAGTGGGTCCACCGCCGGGTTCGCCGGGTGCCCCGGCCGCATCGACGACCCGGGTACGACCATGGCCGCTAATTTAATAATCACTGGTAGTGGCCTAATTGCAGATGCTGCCGGCGCATACTGGGCCGCAGGCCCGGGCCGCACGGCCTACTGCATATTCGGACCTTCTTCTTCAGCAGGTTACAATATAGCAGTAAAGTTCCCAGAGATGACCATGAGACTTTCAGCCAGTGCTGGGAATCTTACAAACCCCACAGACGCCTACTTTGGTTTGGATACAAGCGTAAGCGCTGGGAGCAAGCGTTTTGGGGCTAGCTTTAAGGACCTTGTGGCCGCTAAGCCAGCGCAGCTTGATTCCTACTTGCCTGCAATCGCTGCACCTTTTTCAACCGAGTACAGCACAGCATTTACACTGGACGACTTGGTATACTTGCCGGGTAAGGGTGGCGCCGTTTACCACCAGTCCGGTTCACGGGCCCTTGGCACTTCAATGACTGCCGTGTCGTCAAGTTATGAACAAACCCTAAACATGGGTTACGACAGATTTACGCTCCCAACCTTCGGTGGGTTTGATGGGGTTGACATTACAGAGCGCGATGCCTTCCGCAATACTGCAATCAGCACCGCGACGGCACCGTTCTCAAATAATAACTATGAGTACAACACGATCAAGAGAGCTATTGACGCAATAGCTGACCCCGAGGTGGTGGAGATGAATGTTGCAACGATCCCGGGTATTTACAACGAAAACCTTACGACACACCTTGTTAGTACATGTGAGGATCGTGCAGATGCCTTGGCAATCATTGACTTAGAGGGGGACTACAAACCCTCTGGAGAGTCTAACGAGAGTGAAGAGGATCGAAAGGGCAATGTAGCTACTACTCTTACTAACCTTAAGAGCCGCGCCATTAACTCCAGTTATGGCTGTGCGTACTACCCCTGGGTTCAGATTCGGGATAACATCAGCAGCGCCCTGGTCTTCGTGCCACCTTCGGTACCGGCTCTAGGCGTATTCGGCTCTAGTGAAGCTACAAGCGAGCTATGGTTTGCTCCTGCTGGGTTTAACCGAGGAGGCCTTACAGAGGGCTCAGCTGGCTTGCCAGTGCTCAACGTTCTACAGAAGCTTACTTCCAAGGACCGTGACAAGTTGTATGAGCAAAACGTCAACCCGATTGCTTCCTTCCCATCTGAGGGGATTGTAGTCTTCGGACAAAAGACTTTGCAGGTTAGCCGCTCCGCGTTGGACCGTATCAACGTTAGAAGGCTTTTGATTTATTTGAAGAAGGAGATTTCACGAATCTCTGCCACGCTACTGTTCGATCAGAACGTGCAGGCCACGTGGGATCGATTCTTGGCACAGGTTAACCCCTTCCTGGCTAGCGTTAAGGCGCGCCTAGGTCTCATGGACTACAAGGTGCTCCTCGACAAGAATACTACGACGCCAGATCTTATTGACAGAAATATTATGTACGCTAAGATCTTACTAAAGCCAGCTAAAGCCATCGAGTTTATCGCTCTGGACTTCGTGATTACAGATAGTGGGGCGTCTTTTGAGGATTAATACTAATTACTAGAGATTATGGAGATCTTATAACATGGCACAGAACAAAATTTGGAGCGACCCCACACTAGAGCCTAAGAGGCAATTTAGATGGATCTTCTCCTTCGGCTCCGCCAGCGGCCGGCTGCCCTCTTACTTGTGTAAGTCAGTCAACAAGCCGCAGTGGAAGATTGCGGAGGCCTCACATGAGTTCCTCAATCATACTTTCTATTTCCCAGGCAAGGTAACCTGGGAAACAATTTCGGTTAAAATTGTGGATCCTCTCGACCTCGACGCTGCAGATGCTCTAGAAGATATCTTGAAAGAGTCCGGTTACCTTTCTCCAGATAACATGGATATTAACCTTAGCTCCGATCAACTAACCACGGTTTCAAAGGCGCGCTCTGCTGGTGCCAACGGGGCCCTTGGCGAAGCTTATCTCCGTCAGATTGATGCTAACGGTGTCATCCGCGAACAATGGACACTTAAGAATGCTTGGATTATGGATGTTAACTTTGGGGCCCTCGACTATACACAAGACGGCCTTGTGGAAATCGACCTGACCATTCGATATGACTGGGCATTCCAAGACTCTTACAACGCCAACGGCGGCATTATTCCCGACTAATTACTTAACATACACCGCGCAGGTGTTATATAATGTATGTGTTAAGCAATTAAGTAAGAGGAAATAATGGCCAGAAATAATCAACGTCGTACACGCAAACCCCAGCCACCCCCCGATATAAAAGGAGACAACGTATTTTCGTTCGTAATTCCTACTGATTTTGTGGCTCTCCCCTCGGAAGGTAGATTTTACCCCCAGGAGCATCCCCTCCGCAACCAAGATGTGGTGGAGATTAAATTCATGACAGCAAAAGAAGAGGACATTCTAACCTCTCAGGCCCTGCTAACAAAAGGAATAGCCCTAGAAAGACTAGTGGAAAGTGTTCTGGTTGATAAAGAGGTCCCAGCTTCTTCTTTGTTAGTAGGGGACAAAAATGCAATCTTGGTTGCTACACGAATTACCGGATACGGTTCCGAATATGAGACCCAAGTAACATGCCCTTCCTGTGAAAAGATTAGTCCCTATAAGTTCGACCTAGGTGAGATCAAGAGCACCCCGCTCATCACCAACACCGATGTTGCTGAACTTACTGATGCTGGCACTTATATAATCACAGGCCTTACGCAAACCGAAGCTGAAGTGGAAGTGAGGATGTTAACTGGTGATGATGATAAAAAGCTCATGAATCGGCTCGAAACAAACAGGAAACATAATTTAGGACTACCTCCATTATTGGAACAAATGAAATCATTTATTGTGTCAGTTAACGATAATTCTAATGAGATGTACCTAGACTCCTTTTTGCACAATCTTCCAGCGATGGACGCCAGACACTTGCGCAAGACATATGCGGCATTGACTCCCGCTATTGACATGACACAACAATATGCTTGTGATTCATGCTTACATGAGGCAAGACTGGAGGTACCGCTGACTGCGGACTTTTTTTGGCCTGAGTGACGGCTACATTAAAAGTGTTTATGAAGAATTCTTTTTTCTTAAGTATCGGGGCAACTGGAACTTTACTGAAGCCTACAATCTACCTATAACTATTCGTAAGTGGTTTGTGGATCGTCTCATCCAACAGCTAAAGGACGAAAACCCCAACACTCTGTAAACCACAAAAGCCTTTTTTATTTTAAAAAAAACTACTTACTGTATAAGTATATACGGGGAGATATTTCCTTTTTATGGGCGTTGAATTTTTACTAGTATTAGGCCTGCTTCTTGCGGTTAGTGCCATGGTACCGGCTATGGCCCACGCAGACGATGACCGTCCAGATCCAGAAGAAGAAAAGAGGATTAAACTAGAGAATCAGGAGTACGACCGCCGCGCCATCGAACAGTCCCGGCGCCTGACCCGGGAGGCCCAACAAAGAGCGGCTATTGAGAAGCAAACCGCTGCCGACCGCCTCCAGGGCTTGGAGGATGCTAGCGAAAAAACAGCGAATTTTTCACAACAACTAACTGAGGCGGGCCAACAAAAGGCCGCTTCGATCACTGTGACGCCTAAGCTAGAAACAGGTGATATAGAAAAAACACTGTATGAGGCCGTAGTGGGTACCTTGGAACGCGCCGGCGCCGACGGCGCCAAGAAGATGTCCACATTCATTGAAGAAGCCTTCGGCCCGACCATGGCCCGAACGATCAAGGACAACTGGGAGCTTGGCCTTGCCGGCGCCGGCGCGCTGGTGGCGGCCAAGAAAGGCCGCGGAGCGCTAAAGGCAAGAAAGGTAAGAAGGACCCGTCGCGCCGACGAAGCCGCCTATCGCGCAAGAAACCCCGCAGCTTCGGCTGATGAGGCTGCCGAGGCTGTTGATAGAAGAGCCAGGAATGCTAGACAAGACAAGAAACCAGGACTCTTTGGAAAGGGTTCCAAGTCACGCGACTTCGCCGGCAAGGGCCTCGCCGGCGCTGCAGGGTACGGGCTTGCCAAGTCTCAAGGGCTAAAATCTCTGATAAACATGTTCGGTCAGCTAGGGTTAGAGCTTAATGATGCCACAGCGAAAGTTCGTCGGTTCACAAATTTGACCCGGGACGAAGATACTTTTGGTGCTTTGGTCGACAATATCTATGACACAAACACAGCCTGGCGCGCACATGGACTAGAAGTACAACAGATCCAGGACATCAACATAGAACTCATTGAGGGCTTTAGGGGCTTCTCTAAGATGCAACCTAGAGTCCAAAAAGATATTGTGAACACTTCTGCCATGATGGCAATTTTGGGTGTTGATGCTAAAACGGGCGCTAAGAATATGGAGATTATGGGCAACGCTATGGGTCTCACAGGGAAGCAATCTACAAACCTTACCAAAGATATTGCCGGAACTGCCGATGCCCTTAACATGAGCCTGCCAAGCGTAATGCAACAGTTCGCAGGCATGGAAGATAAGCTTGTCCAATTTGGTGTTAACTCTGCTACAGCTATGAAAGAACTGATGGTCGTGAGCAAAAATACAAATATTCCCATGAACGATTTATTGGGTACCTTGGATAACTTTGACACCTTCGACGAGGCTGCCAACGCCGCAGGCAATCTAAACGCCCTTTTGGGCGGCGAGTTCATCGATGACATCGCGTTAATGAATGCTAGCCTTGAGGGAGATACCCTCGGGGTTATGACAATGGTCCAGGACGCTCTTGCAAATTCTGCTGTAGGGTGGGACGATATGAATGCAGCCCAGAAAAAAGCCATATCCGAAACCACCGGTATCGGGATGGGCAACCTTGCGCGAATTGCTAGAGGTGATTTGACTGCCGATATGGCAACTGCCACGGACGTCACTGCGACGGAAAAGCGTGTTAAGGAACTGGCCACTCAAGGTAGAGGTATCGTAGAGAACATGGAAGTTTCAATGAAGGGGGCAGAAACTGTCGTAACTACTGGCAAGGTTTTAGACCAACGGGTCCCTGGAGGGAAGAGCCCTCAGGAAAAGATGGAAGCCACTCAGCAGAAATTTGCCAAACTTCCTGCCGGTAAGAATGATATCACGGAAGCCATACGGTTGATGGGGGTCGTAACTGAAACCACTATGAAACGACTGGACGCGACGATGAAGATGTTGACTGGTGGGATTAAACTGGACGAAGGCACAGTAAAAAAACTAACAGATTCGATGTCAGCGGAGAAGAGCCTAAAGGTGGTCAACGGCCGATTAGTCCTCGAAGAAGATTTAAGCGGGAGGACGTCTGGATAAATGTCTAAATACATTGAAAGAGTATTACCTCATGATAGCATGTTGGGCGATGACCCCACTGATATTATGGCTAAGAGCGGCAGGGTCGTTCTGTTTACACACCTGGCGACAGGCAAAGCTGTGGGCTTCAAAGCTTACGTAACAGAATTTAGTGATTCTTACAACTCTAGCTGGAGCGATACGACAGTGTATGGTAGGATGGACCCCATCGGAGTTTATCAGGGAACCTCGCGTAAAATTAGTATATCTTGGGACGTCCCCTCTGCCAGTGCTTACGATGCGTATAAGAATTTGCAGAGGATCTCTCAGTTGATTCGAATGCTCTATCCTGTTTACACGAATGCAGAAGAGACAGGGGTGCGCACCCTCAAGGCATCCCCTCTCTTGAGACTAAAATTCATGAATTTATCGCGTGATGTGAGGAATGGTAAAGAGGGCTTGGTTGGTTATATAAACGGTGACTTTTCCTATAAACCCGATCTCAAGCAAGGGGTCTTCGACGGCGATGACGGTACCCTAGAAATGAATGGGATATTTGATGCGTTTGACGAGCCCACAATCTATCCAAAAGTAGCCTCGTTATCGTGCACTTTCACCGTACTCCACACACACCCCCTAGGCTTTAGCGACCAATGGGACGACGTCCCCGCCGGCGCCAGCCCCTTGAATTCTTTTGCTCGGAATGCCAATGTTGACAATGGTCCTGGCGAGGCTTACCCGTACGGCGTTGATAGGTCTATGGTTAACCGTCCAGGTGACAGTGGTACAGAATCACTTTCAGAAGATGACTTCGGCGCCGGCCAGCAGGCTGCAACGGCCCGAGCGCTATCAGGCAACGGAGACTCATAATATGGCTTATCGCTATTCTAACCGGAACGTCGTTATCAACAAGGATCCTTCTTACCGCAAACTCCTGAAGGAACGCGGCCTTAAGTTGTTCAGACAGTTCACCAGCCCGGACCTAGTTTATCCGGATGTAGGACAGGTTCTGGACTTACGTATTGTTCAGCACACCTGGAAACATTCAGATAGATATTATAAGGTTGCGCACGAATATTATGGGGACTCCACCTTATGGTGGGTTATAGCCTGGTTCAACAAGAAGCCAACCGAGGGTCATATAGCTATAGGGGACGTGCTGGAAATACCTCTTCCGGTTGAAAAAGTATTGGCTTATTACGAGGTTTAAGAGTGCAAACTAAAAAAGGAAGTCACAATTATTACAATCGTAAAGATGAGGTAGAGAAGTATTATAAGGCCTCGCGAGCAGCCTACCAACGTGTTCTTGCCGCCGACATGGCAGCAAAAGCCAATCAGCCGCAAGATTGGCGACAGTATGTTCCGAAGGTCATTAAAGCTACTCTCGACTCTCGGCTCCAGGAAATAACTGGAATCTCCATGGAACAGGTTGTAGCGACACAGGAGGATTATCAATCCGACTTTGATGAACACGAGCACGGCATCACTTATCTGGATTATCGTGTGATTGCGATCAACGATATTTTTGATAACGTACGATCCTCCATAGTTCCCAATCGAGTTCTTTTATCCACCTTAGATTTGGAGGAACTTTATACTGGGGCGTCAAAGTTTCGTTTAAGTAGAGAGGCAATCCAGGAGTTCAAGAATTGGCTCGGACAAAAAGACCCACCGGAGTCTGAGGAAGAAGAAGACGGTACAGCAGAGAAGACCGGAAAAGCTCCTGCTGAAAAAACGCTTAATTGCACGGACCTGGAACAGAAGTTTCTGATTACAAACTTAGATCTACTCTCTCGGCGAAATGGGCTAGAGAAGGTAAAAAGATTTCAAACAGTTTTGGGAGACCCCACTGACATTGTGAGTGTGGTTAACTGCAACGATATCAGTGAAGCGATGTTCCGCATAACGCCGGCCCAACAGGCTCTTCTGGTGCCGAAGATTAAATTGTTTAAAGTAATCTACCCAGATCCAGATAACCAGCCTTCTTACAAAATAGAAAAACAGCTTCCGTTTAGGAACCATCTATCGCCAGGTGTCATTGATAACATCATGGAAGGAAAGGCCGGCCGCGGTGATGGTGTGGGAATTACTGATCTACGTGTCGAGTACACCGGTAATAATCCTTGGTCGGCTAGCCGCCTGTTAAAGGTCAACATGACCTTATTTTTTGAAAGCTTTTCGGAACTTTTTACAGAGGAGCGTATTCGTCAAGCGGAGGCCGCTGCCAATAGTGGTACTGATCCCAATAGCCCGGCGTTCCCCTTGGACGCTAGTTTCATCGATTTGATTTGGCGCGTCAGCGCTACCAAAAAGAACCCGCTGACGCGGGAGTTCCAGTCTAATCCCGATTATTATCAAATTAAATTAGTCATAGGGTGGGGAGTACCCGAAGATAAGGATGGCCTCATCCCCCCCGATTTGATGCAGGCGATTCGACAAAACTCTTTATCGCTTTATCTCACCCACGTTGACCACAACCTTGACTTCCGCCAGGATGGCAGTGTTAATCTAAACATTGATTATCGTGCTCGTAGCGAAGAGTTGTTGGACTCTCCATCAGCAGATATATTTCAGTCGATGGATTCCAAGCGACAGATTAAACAGATCAGGGGTGAAATTGCGCGGGTACGAGGTGTGCAAAAAGATAAAAGAGCGGCGCCAAATAGTGAAGAGGCGATTGACAAGGCCGTGGTCGCACTTAAAAAGCGAGAAAAGAATCTAATCGCGGTTACCAAACAAGAACGGTTGCGCTCCATTGTGAGTGATCTAATCGACGCCGACGCAATTCGAGCTATAGACCCTCTTTGGAAAGACTTCAAGGGTCTAAAAAGATTAAAAAAGTTTTCCTCAAGCCCGGGCACCGGAAAGGCTTCAGAAGAAGCGACTAAAATATTGGGTGACATGTTTAGTGATGATCCTGATGCCCTGGAAGAGTTACTTCAAAACGCGAGCAAACTCGCGGACAGCCTGTTTGACAGTGCCCCTCGACCGGAAGCGGGGCACTATCGGTTACATTATTTCTTTTTGGGCGATCTTATTAATGCTCTTATACGAACTATTAAATACGAGAATCCCACTATGGAGGGTGTCGAATTTTTGATGACGTCGTTTGAGCACCAGAACCCCTTGGTTTCTGTTAATTCTGATTTGATTCCAATGGAATCAATCCCTATATCGTTGGCATATTTTAACGATTGGCTTGCGGTAAACGTGGTGGGCCACCAACGGTCCTCCTACTATCTACTTCAGTTCTTTAAAGATTTCTTCCAAAAGGTTGTGGTGAGGTCATTGAATTATGCAGATCTTGACACAGTTAGCAATCGTAAAATTAATTATAAGACGCAAATTGGTTTTAAGGTTTTTTCTGTTCCCAACGTCCACGGGGCCCCTGCTCTTAAAACACCAGGGTCCATATCTATGAACACCTCTCCGGATGCACCTCCACGACCTGCAGGCATTCTTACCATAGGAGATCTTCAAGACGTTCTGTGGCGAAATACATACGCGCATGATCGGCCCATCCCCGGTGGCTCTACTGACTATATTATCTTTTATCCTTATACGAGCGAAATCAATGCCAAAAAAGGAGATTATAACGAAGATTTCAAACGAGGCATCTATCACCTTTTTGTTGGGCGAGACTCCGGCCTCGTGAAGGAAATTAACTTTAGTAAAACAAATACTTCAAAATTGGCCGAGGCCAACTTCTTAGCGCAGGAACAAAGTATCGCACAGTTCTTCCGCACATATGACGCCAATGTAAATTTGTATGGTAACACCATGTTTTTACCAGGTTCTTCGGTATACATCAACCCTTCGTTCATGAGCAATCTGAGCGGCCCCAGTGCTCCCAACTCTATTTTTCGACGGTTTGGTTTGGGCGGTTATTATCGTGTCAATAAGGTAAGTCTACATTTAACCCCAGATAAATTTGTGACTAATATAACTTGTAAATGGATATCATCTGGTGATAAACATGGGGCGAAACCTCTCAGCAACAAACCACGGAGAAACCGAAAATAAATGGCCTACGGTAACAACGATATGAAAAGTTACCCTTTGTACAACGCTCGCAAGATGTACGAGGAGATCTGTAAATCCGACAATCCAGAATATGTAGACCTGCGGGGCAACCGTCTTTTCTTTGGTAAAGTAGATTATGATTTTAATGCCATCATGCTCAAGAGCGATTCATTTTTGAAACTATTCAAGCAGAAAAAGCCAGCAAAAGCCCTAGAGTTTGTGGTCGACGCGTTTGAAGACCTAAAAAAATATATAAAGGTATGTGAAAACCGTTTTCCAGGGTTTGTTCTGGAGGATGATGATTTTCTTAAAGATATGAAGGTCAAGAAGGGCTGGACTAACGTCAGCAACGGCTATTCAGACCTCCTGCAGACTTACAATATTGTTTTTCGGAACTCATTTATCCCACAGAACTCCTTGGACAAAAAGATCAAGAATGTGGATGACTACATTGCTAAATTTATGGAATTCTACGACCAAACAGGTGCTATGTTACCCTTGACGCGTAGCACTTTTGTTTTATCTCGCATGACAGACCCGCTCTCTAGTGGTCTGATGCTTGAGTTAGATAATCTCAACCACGCGGATGATGAGGTCAAGATCAAAAAATATTATGCCCATCGCCACTTCGGTTTCTATGTGAAGGCAGCTAGAAAGTTTGGTTTCTTAATAGACAAGAATGCTCCCTGGCGCCTGATCGCCAACTTCAATTCTCCCAATATGTTGAAGTACTTAGAGCGCTATGGCACGAACGGAGAGGAGATTTTTGATAAGTATTATGTTAAAACTTATTTAAGTGATGCCGAGACGCTTAAAAGATACATGATCTTTTATTATAATGATTATGTAAGGACAACGCCGGCTACGGAGTCACTTATTGGGGAGGACGGGCGCCTGCTTTGCAAACGGGAGATGGTGCTAAGAAAAAAGTTCAATTATGAAGCTTACCAGCGCGCACTAGAACAACACCCGAACAGTACCTCGAACCCTATGGTAAGTGATGATTATTGGTATCCCAAATACTACGCTCTCAGGATGTTGGAGGCACAAAAGAAGGTCGACAGACACAAGTTGGCCCGAGAGACACGGATATTAATGCGTTTTATTCATATTTCTCTTGACAAACCGCTAGCATTGTCGTATATTAATGAGGAAGCTAAGACAACATTTCGGAGGTCTGCGTTTGTGAACGGTCCAGAAGTACCACTAAATCGATTGCCCGTGCCACCCACCACCAAGTCGCGTTTGAAAATTTCGGACGGCGATGCGCCTAATCTTCTAGAATTGCCACGTACAAATACTGGCGATTCTGGTAACGGTGGCTATTGAGCGAATATTACCAAACAGTTTGCCCTAAAGATGCTTGCCCGGTATACTACGTTGATGGCGTGATGCAAACAACGTTGCCGAGCAACACATTGAAAACATGGCACAGCACAGGCGTAAATCATCAGTCTGCCTATGTGTATGGTGCGGGTAAGAGTCTTGATGATAGTTGCCCTTCCCACTTGAAGGATGAGTGGGGCCCCCTGAGCGAGAAAATTAAGGCCTACATGGTTTCATATGTGAAGGCGAAGATAGACACGGTGGAATACTGTGTGCGTGACCTAGTACCACGCTCCGATCTTGATCGCTATCTTGAAATGAAAACCGAGATCACAAAGCACGTTTTCCAGAATTTTCCCCCGGCCAAAAATTTCAGTTTTTTAACTGGCTTAGATCGACTCTTAGCACAGATCAAAAAGCAGAAATTAAATGTTAACCCCGAACGGCTGCGTTCGGACATCCACGATTATAAGGCGCGCCAGTTTTGGAAGCGCGCATCCTCAACAAAGCCATATGTCGTTTTTGATATGTTCAGGACTCGGACCGGTCGCCTCGCTACTTGTCGCGGCTCGTTCCCTATACTGACGATGGCCAAAGAATACCGCAAGATCATCGAACCGGTTAACGACTATTTTGTCGAGTTAGACTACAATGCAGCGGAGCTACGTGTATTGCTGGCCCTAGGAGGCCTCGTACAGCCCGCTGGGGATATCCATGAGTGGAACCGTAGGAACATATACGGTGCTACCACAAGCCGAGAGGTGGCCAAGAAACGCATATTTGCGTGGTTGTATAACCCTGAATCTAAAGACGCCGCGTCTTCAAAAGTCTATAAAAAGAATGACATCCTTAAAAAATATTATGTTGATGGCTGTGTGTCTAACCCGTTTGGACGCCAGATCGAATGTGATGATTACCACGCACTTAACTACTTGATTCAAAGTACAACGAGCGATATGTTTCTGAGACAAGTACTGGGGGTGGCGGAGATCGTGGATAATCGGATGAAAAAAAGCTTTATAAGTTTCTTGATGCATGATAGTGTATTATTAGACATTGCAAAAGAGGATATTCCTCTGATAAAAGAGATTGCTGAGGTTTTCATGAAGACACCCCTAGGGGACTTTAAAGTCAACATGAGGGTGGGCACTAACTATGGAAATTTGAAGGAAAGGAAAAATGAAAACTAGCAAACTTGTGAGAGATAGGATCCCTGCAATCATCGGGAGAACCGGCAAAAGATGTACGACATATATAGCAGGCGACGCTGAGTACCAAGAGAAATTATGGGAAAAGCTTAATGAGGAAGTGGATGAATTTAAAACTGCTCCCTCCGAAGAAGAATTGGCCGATATCCTGGAGGTAGTTGCAGCAATTACTACTTGTTACGGGTTCGACCCTTATGATGTGGAGACGGCGCGCCAAGCTAAGGCTGGCGCCCGCGGCAGCTTTAAGAACAAGACTGTCCTGGAAGAAGTGCACGACTAAAGATGAGAAGCATTGTTGCGCTGACGCGCCCAGCGATCAATATAGCATCTTCCTTTGAGGGATATCCACAGTATACCGTTTACAAGATATCCAAGCATGCGGGCACTGGGAAACGGGAGTATTGTCTCCCTGTTTTTGAACACCCGGAAAAATATGAAGCAGCGCTCATGCCATTAAAGACATTCTTTAAGGGTATCAAGAAAGAGGTATTTTTTATCGTTTGTGGGGCATCAATTGAATCTGCATGTGCGTTGCGTATATTGGAGCAATTGAAGAATCGAAAAATTTGGATTCTGTATGTCGTTCCGGAAAGAAAATATTTGAACGAGACCGAGCGCCTCAACGAGAGAGCCGTGTTTCATGTGCTCCAGGAATATGCGCGCTCTGGTGTGTTTGAAAAGTTTTTTATAATTGATAATGCACAAATAGAAAAGATTCTGCACGAACAACTCACCATTAAAGAATATTATGAGAAGATTAATGATTTTGTGGCCAGTACTATCCACATGATAAATGTTTTTGATAACACCAAAAGCGAGCTACAAAACAAGTCAGAGCTATCACCTGCGTCGCGACTCGCAACTTTTGGGGTTGGTACCTTAGAAAGTGGAGATATACCGCTTTTTAATCTTGACAACGTGGAAGAAAAAGAGTATTATTTTGCTATTAACAAAGAAAGACTTGGTGAACAAGGCCTGTTAGAGAAAGTGAAAACTTATATGGAAAAAGATACATCCAACGTAAAGATTAATTATCAAATATATTCAACAGACTACGATGCAGACTACGTTTATACTGTGCTGCACACGTCAGAAATTCAAAAAAGTGCTTGACAACCCAGTCGGGCTGTGGTAGATTATGTATAGATGCTTGGGAGATTAGCCAAGCATACTTTAGCCTAGAGCAAACAGAAAGGAGGAAGAATGGCTATCAATTTGGACAAGATTAAGGAAAGGAAGGTGGCGTTGGAGAACCGTGGAGGCGGCAAGAGCAGCTTCTGGCGGCCACAGGATGGCGAGAGTACAATCCGTATTGTGCCGACTGCGGATGGAGATCCTTTTAAGGATTTTTGGTTCCACTATAATTTGGGAGACAACCCTGGGTTTCTGTCCCCAAAGAAGAACTTCGGTGAAGACGATCCGTTGGACTCGTTTGTTCGCAAGCTCTTTAACGAGGGCACCGAAGACAGCATCAAGATGGCGAAGAACTTGATGGCGCGCCAGCGCTTTTTCTCTCCGGTTATTGTACGGGGTGAGGAGGATCAGGGCGTTCGTATGTGGGGCTAC
>Ga0208790_1000760_pt1 | contig 14630 bp, 17 predicted proteins | sample 10_taG_FD_184083 | JGI IMG/M metagenome (GOLD analysis project Ga0208790, IMG submission 184083) | Marine viral communities from the Subarctic Pacific Ocean - 10_ETSP_OMZ_AT15264 metaG (SPAdes) (version 2) | ecosystem: Environmental > Aquatic > Marine > Oceanic | place: Pacific Ocean | collected... | reverse complement strand
AGTTCTTGATGATTCTTCATTAAGTAAATTAGCCAGTGAGTTAATAAACTATTACGAAGAAGATAAAGAATCTAGAAGTGAATGGTATACAGCTTTTGCAAAAGGGTTAGATTTATTAGGTATAAAACAAGAAGAACGTACTCAACCATTTGAGGGAGCGAGCGGAGTCAACCACCCATTACTAAGTGAAGCTGTTACGCAATTCCAATCACAAGCTTATAAAGAGTTACTTCCAGCTGATGGTCCAGTTTCTGTGGAAGTAATAGGTGATGACAACACAGAAGTAGTTCAACAAGCTAGACGTGTGAAAGAATTCATGAATTATCAGATCACTCACGTTATGGAAGAATATGATCCAGAAATGGATTCACTTTTATTCTATTTACCGTTATCTGGAAGTGCGTTTAAAAAAGTTTATTTTGACACTATGCTAAACAGAGCAGTTAGTCAATTTGTTAAAGCTGAAGATTTTGTGGTGAGTTATTCCACTACTGACCTTTTTAACTCACCACGATACACTCACGTCATGACTATGACGGAAAACGATTTGCGTAAAATGCAACTCAACGGTATGTACCTAGAAATGGAAATGACAGGAGCAGGTGTACCAGAAGAAAACCAAGTTAAAGAAAAAATCGATAGAATGGATGGGGTTACTCCTAACTACGCAGAAAACAATGACATGTACACTCTTTTGGAGATGCATGTAAACTTAACGATTTCTGAAATAGAAGACCATGGATTTGCCTGCCCTTATATAGTAACTATATGTAAAGACACCAGTAAGATTTTATCCATACGTAGAAACTGGCAGGAAGGTGATCCTAATTATCAAAAAGTAGATTATTTTGTACAATATAAGTTCCTCCCAGGATTAGGGTTTTATGGTTTTGGTTTAATTCACATGATTGGTGGTATCACTAAATCAGTAACTGCTATATTAAGACAGTTAATAGACGCAGGAACTTTATCTAATTTACCTGCTGGGTTTAAAGCTAGAGGCATGCGTATTCAAGGAGAAAACGACCCTATTCAACCTGGAGAATTTAGAGACGTTGATGTAGCTGGTGCTACAATTAAAGATTCATTAATGCCGTTACCTTATAAAGAGCCCTCTACAGTATTGGCTCAATTATTAGGTGTACTTGTTGATTCAGGTAGAAGATTTGCTTCTATCACGGATATGCAGATGGGAGACATGGGCAGTCAAGAAATGCCAGTAGGAACTACGGTGGCTATGCTGGAACGTGGAACTAAAGTAATGTCAGCTATCCACAAACGCTTACATTTTGCACAAAAGAAAGAATTCAAATTACTAGGAACACTTTACGGTAAGTATCTACCAGAGCAATACCCTTATGCAATGCCAGGAGGAAAAGGGTATGTAATGGCTGCAGACTTTGATGAAAGAGTTGACGTTCTTCCTGTTAGTGACCCAAATATATTTTCAATGGCACAACGTGTTTTAATTGCACAACAAATGCTACAAATGGCTCAGGCAGCACCAGATATACATAATCTACCAGAAGCCTACCGCAGAATGTATGACGCATTAGAAATTAAAAACGTAGACACGTTATTCCAACAGCAGCAACCTGTTCCTCCTAGAGATCCAATATCGGAAGAACAAGCAGCAATGTTAGGACAACCTATACAAGCTTTTGAATGGCAAGATCATGAAGCCTATATTGCGAACCACAGTGCATTTATACAAAATCCTATGGTTCAACAGCAACCACAGGTAGCACAAATGATAAGTGCCAATATACAAGAACATCAAGCAATGCTTTACAAACAGCAGGTAGAGCAGGCAATGGGACAACCATTACCACCACTTGAGCAAATCACACCAGAGATAATGAATCAAATTGCTCAAGCTGCTGCACAAGCCACAGCCGAAGTAACAGGAAAAGCGAAAGCAGTTCAAGAAGCTGTTGAGTTACAACGTATTGACCCAGTTATAGAGGTACAACGTGAAGAAATTGCCCAACGTGCACAAAAAGATGCAACACAGGCACAACTTGATGCAGAGAAAATAATGTCTAACGAAGCAATCGCTGAAATGAAAATTGCAGCAGATCGAGAGAAAACACTAATACAGGCTCAACAAGAAGCTGAACGTACATTTGCGGATACGCTTAAACAAGTACGAGAAGCTGACACTAAAAGCCGAGGAGAATAAATGAAATCTAAGAAAGTAGGTGGGTTTAAAAAGAACCCTATAAAATCAGTAGATGGTACTGGAATTAAAAAGATTACTAGAAAAGCTAAAGGTGGCGGAGCAGCCAAGAAAGGCTTGAAATTCGTAGAATACGGGAGAACGTAATGCCAAAAAGTAACTATTACAAAGGTTATGGGCACGGTGGTCCAGTTAAGTCTGAAACCGAAGACCAACGTTCAAAAAGAATGGAAAAAGAAGACTCTAAAGTAAGAGGCTACGGTGGTGGCGGAAGAGTTAAGAAATAGTGGACTGGTTAGAAGCAACTGAGTTTTTACTCAAGCAATACCGTAAACGTAAAGCTGAGTTATCAGAAATGCTTGCTGGTGGGGGTGCTGCTGATTACGAACAGTACCAGAGAATCGTTGGTGAAATATCAGGTCTAGATTTTGCCGAACGAGAAATATTAGACCTGCATAAAAGGATGAGAATAGATGACGAAGACATTATCTAAATTTGGATCGGATACCAACAACACAAAAGCAGTCCCAGATTTTGTGGACAATTTCAGCACAGAAGAAGTAGAAGAAAAAACAGACTCTTTTACTGTAGAGAGACTTCAAGAAGATGTTTCCCTGCAAGAAAAACTTCCTGTGCCTACGGGATATAGAATTTTAATATTACCTTTTGTTCCTGGCAAGGTTACGAGAGGAGGAATTCATTTGGCTAAGCAAACAGTAGATAAAGAACGACTGGGAACAGTGGTTGGTTATGTAGTGAGGCTTGGTCCAGATGCGTACAAAGATGCACATAAATTTCCCGAAGGACCATGGTGTCAAGAAGGAGATTGGATCATTTTTGGCAGGTATGCAGGTGCTCGAATTCAAATTGAAGGAGGGGATTTGCGTTTATTAAACGACGATGAAATTTTAGCAGTAATAAATGATCCTGAAGATATTTTAGCAGGATGATTTACTTTTTTAGAATTTCACGCTATCATCGAGGACTATGAACATGGCAGAAACCATGCAAGACGTTGCAGAAAACGTAGAAACGGAAGAAGTTGAAATAGAAATTCCTTCAGAAGACGAAGAAAAAGAAAAAGAAACTCCGATCCAAGCTGTTGAAGAACAGCAGTCAGAAGAAACTCAAGAAGTTTCCGAAGACCATGACCAAGAAGTTGCAGAATACAGTGACTCTGTTAAAAAACGTATCGACAAGCTTACCTATAAAATGCGTGAAGCTGAGAGACGTGAACAAGCAGCACTTAAATTTGCACAGAGTGTAAAAGACGAACTAGACACAACAAAAACAAAATTAAATAAAACAGATAAAAACTTATTCAGCGAATATAACACAAGAGTAGACACCCAATTAGAAACAGCTAAAGCAAACTTAAAACAAGCACACGAAGAACAAGACACAGATAGATTAATAGAAGCCCAAGAAAACTTAGCTAAATTATCTGTGGAAGCAGAAAGTTTAAACAGGTTACAAAGGGAAAGGGAAGAACTTCAAATAGAAGACGAAGCTAGACAACTTCAAGCACCGCCTCCACAACAAGCACCGCCTCAGCCAGATCCTAAAGCTGAAGAATGGGCAAAACGGAATACGTGGTTTGGGGATGATGTAGCAATGACTTCTTCAGCTTTTGCTTTTCATAATCAAATAGTTGAGCAACAGGGAATAGACCCAACCTCTGACGCTTACTATGAAGCTTTAGATAATCGAATAAAACAAGCTTTCCCACATAAGTTTGAACAAGCCCAACAGCATGTTCAAGCTGTAGCTGGTGGTAGTGTTGGCGCAACCACTGTAAATAAACCTAAAAAAGTAAAACTCACATCTAGCCAAGTCGCAATAGCGAAGAAGTTAGGTGTGCCACTTGAAGAATATGCTAAGCATGTTCAATAACGGAGTATAAAATGACAGAAGAAATTAAAACCGAAGTCAGTTCTGACCGTAACTCACGGTCTGCAGAGTCACGAGACACTCAAACTCGCAGAAAACCTTGGCAACCGCCTTCCAGTTTAGATGCCCCAAAAGCACCTCCTGGGTATAAATACCGATGGATACGTGAAAGCATCCTCAACCAAGATGATAAATCTAATATGTCAAAACGTATTAGAGAAGGATTCGAACCAGTAAGAGCATCAGATCACCCTGATTTTGACGCTCCTACAGTTGATGATGGTAAACACGCTGGAGTTATTGGAGTAGGTGGGTTGATTTTAGCCAAGATACCTGAGGAAACAATTGCAGAAAGAGAGGCTCATTACAGAGGTGTAAATGAAGCCACAATGGAAGCAGTTGATTCTCAATTAATGAGAGAAAGTAATCCTTTAATGCCTATAGACAAACCTCAACGATCTAGTCGTACGACGTTTGGAAGTAGGAAGACAGAGGATTCTTAATCTTGAATACTAACACTTAATATATAAGGTGAAATAAAATGGCAAATACAAACGATCCTGACGGATTTACGCCTGCTTATCACATGTATGGTGGTACTATTCGTCCTGCAAGAATGAGAATTGCTAGCGCAACTAACGCATCTATCTTTAGTGGTGATGTTGTTAATTTATCTAGTGGTTATGTAATCCAAGGGACGGCAACTGGTACTCCATGTGGTGTATTTTATGGCGTGTATTATACGGACAGTTCTGGTAACCCAACTTTTTCTAAAGTTTGGACTGCAGATACTGCCACTTTAGGTGGAGCCGATGCCGAGGCTCTTGTTTATAGCGATCCAGGAATTGTCTATGAGGCACAATTTACAGCAGGAACTCCTACTGTAGGTTTCATAGGGAGTAAGTATACACTAAGCACAACAGCTGGTGATACTAATTCTGGTCGTTCAAAAGAAGGTGTCACAGCAACGACTTCGTCTGGAATTGCGTTACATGTGGGTTATAAACTAACTCCTAGTAATTCGATTGCAGCTTATGCTCGTGGCTTCTTTACTTTCCCAACTAGCGTATTCGCAGTTTAATTAGGAGTATAACTAATGGCTATAAATAGAGCACAACTCGTCAAAGAGTTAGTTCCAGGTCTTAATGCTCTTTTCGGACTGGAGTACGACCAATATCCAGATGAGCACGCAGAAATCTTCGATACCGAGTCTTCGGACAGGGCTTTCGAGGAAGAAGTAATGCTTTCAGGATTTGGGGAAGCACCAGTTAAAGGTGAAGGCGCAGCAGTAGTGTACGATTATGCCCAAGAAACATTCACGGCAAGATATACACACGAAACTATTGCACTTGCATTCTCTTTAACCGAAGAAGCAATGGAAGACAACTTGTATGATTCGCTGTCAGCACGATACACTCGTGCACTGGCACGTTCAATGCATCAAACCAAGCAAGTGAAAGCTGCGAACGTTTTAAATAACGGATTCACAGCATCACAATACGCTGGTGGTGACGGCAAAGCCTTATTGGCAACTGATCACCCAACGCTAACTGCTGGTGATCTTGCGAACGAACCAAGCACAGCAGCAGACCTTAACGAGACTTCACTAGAACAAGCAATGATTGATATTGCAGGGTTCAAAGATGAAAGGGGTCTTAAGGTAAATGCACAGGCGAAAAAATTAATTATTCCGCCTGCTTTGCAATTCATAGCGGATCGTCTACTAAATACTCCAGGCAGAGTATCAACAGCAGACAATGATATTAACGCTCTCCGTAACATGGGCATGGTCTCAGGCGGATATTCAGTTAATCATTATCTTACTGATTCAGATGCTTGGTTCCTTACAACTGATGTTCCAAATGGTTTAAAACATTTTGTTCGTACCCCTGTTTCTAGTGGTATGGAAGGTGATTTTGAAACTGGAAATGTTAGGTATAAGGCACGTGAACGTTACAGCTTTGGCTTTAGCGACTGGCGTGGTATTTACGGTTCTCCAGGAGCGTAGATAAAAAATTGGGGGAGGAGTTTACTTCTCCCCTTTTTTTATATAGAATCGAATAAAAGAACTAGGGTAATTATAATTAATCTATCGACTGACCTAGCAGACAAGCCAAGACGATAGAATTTTATTAAGGAGACTTAATATGGCTAAATCAACATTTTCAGGTCCAGTCCGATCATTGGCTGGATTTATTTCAGCAGGTAGTTCAGTAGTAGTTAGTTTAACAGCCGACACTACGTTAACAGTTGCTTCTCATGCAGGTAAGGTTCTTACTTGTAATGACGCAGACGGTAAATTTACTTTACCTTCAATTGTTACAACAACTCCTACTGATTCAACTGATCCTAATCAAACTAATAACTTAGGAGCAAGTTTCTTCTTCGTAGTAGAAACAGCAGCAACAGACATGGATATTTTAACTGATGGCACTGACAAATTTGTTGGTGGTCTTTACACTGGTAAAGATGATGCTTCAGGTAAAGTGTTTATATCTGGTGCTTCTAACGATGTTATTACTATGAATGGAACAACTCAAGGTGGACTGGTTGGTAGTATTGTGAAAGTAACTGCAATGGCTTCCGCTAAATATGCAGTAGAAGGTATAATACTTGGATCAGGTACTATAGTAACACCATTTGCTGACGCTTAATAGGAGGTAAACTATGGCTAATACAGTCACAGGTCCAACTAATCAATTTGATGGTGATAAAAAACTTATTGTGTATGCATCCGTTCTTTCAGACGGAAGTGCGAGCAGTTCTACATTAGTAGACGTTTCTGCTCTTAACACAAATCCAGAAGGAGAATCTTGTGCTCACGTGTCTTTAAATAAGATATGGTACAGCGTGGGTGGGGGAACGGATGCCCCAGCTTCTCTGGATTGGGATGCAACTACAGATGTAACTTTTTTAACATTAGCCTATGATAACTCTTTTGATTTTAGTGAGATTGGTGGTCTTAAAAACACTGCTGCCTCAGGTTACTCAGGAGATGTACTTTTAGTTGTACCTTCTACATCAGATGCAGGTAATGAATACACTGTTTGGTGTGAGTTTTTAAAGTATTACGAAGCACCAGGATCTTAACAAATGGCTACATCAGGAACTAAAACATTTAGTCTTGATACCGCAGCTGTCATGGAAGAAGCGTATGAGTTGGCAGGGTTGGAGTTGCGTACAGGATATGACGCAGTAACAGCCCGTCGCTCACTGAATATCATGTTCAGTGATTGGGCTAACAGAGGTGTAAATGTTTGGACTATCGCACAAGTCAATTTGACAATGGTTGAAGGTCAAAATAACTACACTTTAAATTCATACGATATAGATATAATAGATGCTGTAATCAGAAGAACTGTTGGTAATACAGTAACAGATTTTCAACTGAGTAGTATTGGAAGAGATGAGTATTTAAACATACCAACTAAATCAACTAAAGCTAGACCAACAGAATATTTTTTAGATAGACAGTCTACCCCTGTTTTATATGTTTGGCCAGCACCAGAAAATTCAACAGATATTTTTGTTTCAAATAGAATACAAAGAATAGATGATGTAAACACCTCAGTAAATGATCCTGATGTACCTAGTCGCTTTATTGCCCCCATGGTTTCAGGGTTAGCTTTTTATCTAGCACTTAAAAAGAATCCTGAAAGAATACAAATATTAAAACCTTTGTATGAAGAGGATTTTGCAAGAGCAGTAGCGGGAGATCAAGGCAGAAACAGTTTACACTTAGTGCCTAGGAGAAGCTATTAATGGCATACGCTAAAGGCACATATGCTCAAGGAATATGTGATACATGTGGATGGGCTTACCCTTACTTAGAGTTAAGAAAACAATGGAATGACTTAAAAGTTTGTCCAGAATGTTATGATCCAAAAGAGCCCCAATTAGATCCAGTACCACGTGTTCTGGATGCAGAAGCATTATGGAACCCTAGACCTAATGTTGATCAGGAAGTTGGTGTGGGAACAATCACAACTTACGGTCCATACACTTCAACACAAGTTGGACCATACAACACTATCCCAGAAGTTATAGGTACTATGTTCCCTCATGTAACTGTTGGGGATCCATTTAAAATGACAGGTGAAGTGGGGGAATTAACGGTAACAACATCATGAACTGGACATACACAACCTTAAAATCAGCTATTCAAGACTATGTTGAAAGTGCTGATTCAACCTTTGTCAGTAACTTACCTATTTTTATACAGGAAGCTGAACAAAGAATTTTACAAAATGTACAAATACCTGTTTTTCGTAAAAACGTAACAGGCACAGGGTCAAGTGGGAACACTTATTTAACAATGCCTACAGATTTTTTAACTCCACTCAGTTTAGCATTAATAGACAGTGACAGCAATTATAATTACTTATTACTAAAAGATGTTTCTTTTATAAGAGACTACACCCCAGCAACCGCAACAACAGGTGATCCCCTTTATTACGCACTTTTTGATGACAATACGTTCATACTGGCTCCAGCCCCAAGTTCTAACTTTACTTTTGAATTACACTATGTCTATAACCCTGAATCAATAACAGCATCTTCAGACGGAACAAGCTGGCTCGGAACTAATGCTGGAGATACATTATTTTATGGATCTTTAGCAGAAGCTGCAATATTTTTAAAATTAGACCCCAATGAAACTCAAATGTTTGAAGGTCGTTTTGCTAGTGGTTTATCTAGTTTAAAGAACAGAGTAGAAGTATTAGGCAGTAAGGATGAATATAGGTATGGAGACATTTATTAAATGTTAAAAGAACCAATCCCAGAACTAGAAGGTAAAAACATAGCTATTATCGCTATGGGTAATAGTCAATTAGACTATCATAAAATGGTAACCCATAGCAAAAAGTTTGATGAAGTTTGGGCAATTAACGCCATGATTGGTGTTTTAAAAAGAATAGATCGAGCTTTTATTATGGACCCAGTTAGTCGCTTTTTTGATACAGAGGACGCAGGCAATATGACGGTTATGATGCAAGAAACACTTCCTACGGTTGAGTACCCAATTTATACGTGTGAATTAGACCAACGAGTTCCTGCTTTAGTTGAGTACCCTATTGAAGAAGTAGTTATTGATTTAGATTGTGGTTATTTTAATAATACTATTTCTTATGCAATTGCTTTTGCTTTATGGAATAAAGTAGGTGGTGTTAATATGTTTGGAGCCGATTTTACTTATAAAGGTAATTTCCACTTTGCAGAACAAGGACGGGGTTGTTGTGAGTTTTGGTTGGCAAAATGTATAGATGCAGGTATTATTGTCCAAACAGCATTAACTTCGGGATTATTAGACGCTAACATACCTATCCAGGAAAAAATGTATGGGTATCATAGACTTAATGATCCTTTTGTTAGTTATCGAACGGAAGAAGATGAATTAAAAATAACAAGATGGTCTAAAGTGGAAAAACAACAAGCTATTCCAATAGGAATTTCTGGAAGAAAAGACGGGCAAATACAAGAAGGAATTGTGGAGCCTAAGAAATACTAATGTTTTCAATTAATTCTGATACAGAAGTCGGTAGCTTAGGAGTTACTACGACAGATTACAGAGGGCACACTGTAGAAGAAGTTGCGGAAATGGCTACTAAAAGATTAGTTTCCATTAGTGACGAAGCCCCTGCACCCATTAGGGCACAAGCTCATGCTTTTAGAGAAGCATGCAAAAAGGTAGTTGCATACTACATGGATGAGGCAATAAAAAACCACATGTGTACAATATGCAATCAATTAGAAAAACAAGGTCAAAAAGACCTAGCAAATATTATAAGGAGACTATAATGGCAATTACACAAGCGATGTGTACTAGCTTTAAGGGACAACTCTTACAAGCCAAGCACAATTTCTCAACAGGAGGAAACACTTTTAAGTTGGCTTTATATACTAGCTCAGCTACTATGAGTGCGTCCACTACAGCGTACAGCACTAGCCAAGAAGCAACAGGCACCAATTACACGGCAAAAGGAGGCACTTTAACTAAAGTAGAACCTACTACTTCTGGAACTACTGCGTTCACAGACTTTGCTGATTTAACTTTTGGTACTTGTACGATTACGGCTAGAGGGTGCATGATTTTCAACGACACAGCTACAGGGGATCCTGCGGTGGCGGTCTTTGATTTTGGTGGAGATAAAACTTCCACAGCTGGAAGCTTTACAATATCTTTCCCAACTGCTGATGCAAGTAACGCTGTAATAAGAATAGCGTAACTTAGTGGCTGGTTGGGGGCGATCTACTTGGGGGTCTGGTCCTTGGGGCGAGCCCGCAGTAGTTAATGTAACTGTAACCCTTACAGGGCTTGCAGGTACTTCTGCGTTAGGTACAGAAACGGTTAGCTGTGACGCAAACGTCACAGAAACAGGTGTCTATTGCACAGGTTCAATAGGTAGTGTCACTGCTACTGGTGCAGCCAATGTAAGTGAAACAGGAGTTGTAGGGACAGGAGCAGTTAGTTCACTTACTGCAACAGGTGCAGCTAATGTCACAGAAACAGGTGTTTACGGCACAGGCGGAATAGGCTCCCTCACTGCTACAGGAATCGCTAATATATCTGTCACAGGATTAGCTGGGACAACAGCTTTAGGCACAGAAACAGTAAGCGGTGATGCTAATGTAAGTGAAACAGGAGTAGCGGCAACAGGTGCACTTGGCACAGTTGTAGCTAACGGAGTAGCCTTAACTAGCGTTAGTGGTACTGCTTCTACAATATCGCAAGGTGATGAAACAGTTACGGCAGACGCTAATGTTTATCCTACGGGATTGGCTGGAACATCAGCGTTAGGTAGTATAACGATATACACTGAAAATATTATCTCGTTAACGGGATTAGCAGGAACCAGTGCACTAGGTACAATAACAGCCTCAACCCGTGTAACTATTGCAGTTACAGGGCTTTATGGAACAGGACATGTGAGTCAACTTCTAGTTTGGGGCATAATTATTCCTGGTCAAACCCCTGAATGGACAGGAATTACTGACAGCCAAACACCTAATTGGACAGCAGTTTCAGATTCTCAAACACCAGAATGGGAAGAAGTTGCTTAACTATTATGCAAAATAGTAATATAATCAAACAGCACGGAGAATAAAAAATGGCAAGTACATATGTAAATGATCTAAGACTCAACGAAATGGCTACAGGTGATGGGTCAGGAACTTGGGGTACGACAACAAACACAAATTTAGAATTAATAGCAGAAGCTTTTGGTAGTGGTTCTGAAGCGTTAAGTGACGCTTCTACTGGAACTATTACAATGGCGGATGGAGCAAGTGATGCTGCCAGAGCAATGGCACTTACTCTTACAGGTTCTTTATCACAAGCCTGTACTGTAACTTTAGCCCCCAACACAGTTAATAAATGTTGGGTAATTCAGAACAGTGCTGGTGATACAGTAACTATTTCACAAGGTTCTGGGGCTAACGTAGTTATTCCTAATGGCGGAATAAAGATGATTGTTTGTGACGGAGCAGGAAGCGGAGCAGCCGTTACTGACGTTTTAGACATGACAGGTGGAACAGGTAACGTAGGATTAGGAAGCGGATCATTAGGAGTAGGTCTAACAACAGGAACGGATAACGTAGCGATAGGTGAGGCTGCGGGTGACGCTTTAACTTCTGGAGCAGACAACACTTTCGTTGGAGACAATGCTGGTGGAGCAAACACCACTGCTTCTTACAATGTTGCGGTTGGTGCAGATACATTATTAGTTGCAACTACTGGAGATTACAACACCGCTATAGGCTACAAAGCCTTAGAAGACCATACTACAGGTGCTTCAAATACGGCAATAGGCGCACAAGCGTTAATGAACAATACGACAGCAGCGAACAATGTTGCAATTGGAATAAGTGCCTTAAAAACAAACACCACAGGGGCTGGTAATGTCGCTGTTGGTAAAAATGCACTAGATGTAAACACTACAGCATCAAATAATACAGCGGTGGGAATGGATGCTTTAGGAGCAAACACCACAGGCGGGAATAACGTAGCAGTAGGGGTACAAGCACTAGATGCTAATACCACAGGCGATGAAAACATTGGTATAGGCAGTAATGCATTAGGTGCAAACACCACGGCTGATGCTAACGTAGGAATTGGAGGAGGCGCATTAGCAACCAACACAACAGGAACTCAAAACGTAGCAGTTGGTAGAAGTGCTTTAAACGCTAATACCACAGCAGATAACAACACAGCATTTGGTTACTATGCTCTAACAGCAAACACGACAGGAACACAACAGGTCGCTGTCGGAACATCAGCATTAGCAGCGAACACCACAGGCTCAAACAATACCGCTTTGGGTTATCAAGCTTTAGATGCTAATACCACAGCCGATAGTAATGTAGCCATTGGACATAAAGCAGCAACAGCAAACACAACTGGTACTAATAATGTTGCTGTGGGTAAAGATTCTTTAGAAGTCAACACCACAGGAGCTGGAAATACTGCCATAGGTAAAGATGCTTTACAGGCTAATACAACGGCAGACGACAACACAGCCGTTGGACTAGATGCTCTAACAGCAAACACAACTGGTGGTAATAATGTTGCAGTCGGTAAAGATGCTCTATTAGCAAACACCACAGCTAATAACAATACGGCTGTCGGCTTACAGTCATTGAAAACGAATACGACTGGTGCAGGAAATACGGCTATAGGTAGAGATGCTCTGGAAGCTAATACTACAGCATCAGATAACACCGCAGTAGGATATGATTCTTTAACAGCAAACACTACAGGTACACAAAATACTGCTGTGGGTAAAACTGCGTTAGAAACTAATACAACAGGGTCTAACAACACAGCCCTTGGTGTAGAAGCCTTAGAATCAAACACAACTGGAGGCACTAATACTGCTTTAGGTATTACTGCTTTACAATCTAATACGACTGCTTCTGGGAACGTTGGTGTTGGTTATAATTCTTTACAAGCAAACACCACTGGAGCTTCAAATGTTGCAGTTGGTTCTCTAGCTTTAGATGCTAATACTACCGCAGGGAATAACACAGCAGTTGGAACAGGTGCTTTAGGTGCAAACACTACAGCTAGTAACAACACGGCTATTGGTTATGTTGCTTTAGGAGCAAACACGACAGGAATAAACAACACAGCCGTTGGTGCTAATTCAGGAGATGCTATAACTACAGGTCGTTACAATACTTATTTGGGGTATGACGCAGGAACAGACGATACAACAGGTGAATTTAATGTTGGTATAGGTGGTTTTGCTATACAAAATGTTACAACAGCTTCCAATCTTACTGCTGTAGGTTATGCAGCTATGAGTGAGAATACATCAGGTGTCGGTAATTCTGCATTTGGATATTATGGTCTTTTTGCAAATACTACAGGAGATAATAATACAGCAGTCGGATATGGTGCTTTAGATGCTAATACCACAGCAGATAACAACACAGCAGTTGGCATGAATGCTTTAACAGTAAACACTACAGGAGCACAAAATACTGCGGTGGGTACTCTTTCTTTAGATGCAAATACTACGGCAGCAAATAACACGGCATTGGGATATGCGGCATTAGGAGCAAACACTACTGGAGCTTCAAATGTAGCAGTAGGAGTAGATGCCCTAGACGCTAATACCACGGCATCTAACAACACGGGCGTTGGCTATCAAGCTTTATCGGCAAACACGACAGGTCACTCTAACGTAGCAGTTGGTACTTATGCTTTAGATGCTAATTCAGTAGGATTATACAATACTGGTGTGGGTTATGGTGCTTTAACGGCACATACTGTAGCTGACAGTAACACAGCAGTAGGTTATAACTCTTTAGCAGCAAACACAACCGCATCTAACAACACAGCAGTAGGAAGAAGTGCTTTAGGAGCAAACACGACAGGTCACGGCAATGTTGCAGTAGGACGGCTTTGTTTAGATGCAAACACCACAGGACTAGCTAACACAGCAATGGGTAATTCTGCTTTAGGGGCAAATACTACAGCCGATAACAACACTGCTGTTGGGTCAAGTGCTTTAGGAGCAAACACTACAGGAACAGCTAATGTTGCTTTAGGTTCTAATGCTATGGCAACTTATGTAACTGGGGATAGTAATACTGCTCTTGGATATTATGCTCTTGGAGCTGGAACAAGTGCTAGTGGTAATAACAACACAGCAGTTGGTCGAGAATCCTTATATGCAAACACCACAGGTGCAAATAATACATCCGTAGGTTATATAGCACTAGATGCAAATACGACTGGAGCAAGTAATGTTGCAGTTGGTGCGGGTTCTTTAGGAGCAAACACTACTGCAAATAGTAACGTAGGTGTTGGAGTCGATTCTTTAAATGCAAACACCACAGGTACTCAAAATTCAGCAATAGGAACAAGTGCTTTAAAAGAAAATACCACTGCTAACAATAACACAGCAGTTGGATACCATGCTTTAGAAGAAAACACTACAGGAACTTCAAATGTAGCTGTTGGTGCTTTCGCTCAAGATGCTTGTACTACAGGAGACCAAAACGTAGGTGTTGGTAAAAATGCTATAGGAACTAATACAACAGGAGATGCAAATAC
>Ga0208790_1000752_pt1 | contig 14721 bp, 9 predicted proteins | sample 10_taG_FD_184083 | JGI IMG/M metagenome (GOLD analysis project Ga0208790, IMG submission 184083) | Marine viral communities from the Subarctic Pacific Ocean - 10_ETSP_OMZ_AT15264 metaG (SPAdes) (version 2) | ecosystem: Environmental > Aquatic > Marine > Oceanic | place: Pacific Ocean | collected... | reverse complement strand
GATCCTGTGTATTTCCAGGTTTTTGTTAGATTTGTTGGAATATCGTCAAAGTGTAACTTACCATCGACATATATACCGACACATTCCGATTTATCATCCAACGTTTGAAATATCAAGGTTCCTCCGCATCACGTCTTGCTTTCTGTTGTATACTAATATAACTCATTGAGCCGCGATAGTCAAATGGTTTATTTAAAATTCTTTCAAAATTATATAAACTTCTTCCAACGCCATGAATTCTATACAATGCAATGCTATCTGAAATTAATTTGTCCTGTTCGTGTGGTTGAAATTCTGACTCTTCTTCTAAAAAACGAATTTTGAGATATAATTCTAAAAAATATATATCGCTAAAATCTTCACTTAATTTCCCCTTCGAATAATCAACCGGCACAACAACCTTGGTGACAGTTCTTCCGTTGCACTCTTCATTTATCAATATCTTCTTCGGCTTTAGTTTATTATACAGGTTTAATAATAAAAATTTAAACTTTTTATAGTACCCAACGTGGGCTGGGATATATGCTGATTTTATAATATCATCCAACGATGTCAAAGTGCCATAATTATATTTTTTAGAATATTCTAACATTATCTCAGAGCCGATATCAGCAACTATTCTCCAAGGAATAAGTTTATCCACCACAAATCCATATGAATTACAGGCATTTACATAAAAATCCCAATTTACACTTGAAATAAAGTCGCTTATCTTCTCAGCATCGTTGGTTGGATCCAAATCTGCTATTTCCACAACTAAAGCGGAACAATTAATAGGACAAAACCGGCTCTTCATATACGCTGGCTTTGTGAATGGATAAGATTTCACAAACGCTGGCAAAAGCACCATAATTTCTCTCATAAATTCACCAAAATCTTTAAAAACAATTTGCTTCGAATTAAATTGAGATGCCAAGGCAGCAAAAACTGAATCTAGATAATCTAAATATTTTCTCTTTGGATCTTCATATGCTTTATAGGCTGTCAGTTTACTTAAATATTTATCATTTGAACTTATCTTTCCAGCCATGGCACATTTATCAAATTGCTGCGATAAATCACTAAACGCTTCGGCAACAAAATTCATCACAGACACACTCTTCGAAGGATCTGCGGAATTTTTTAATTTCTTTGTGGTGCTAAACGTTTTATCAAACACCATTGGTACAAAAAACCTATCGACTCTTCCATATAACAACTTCTCACCAAAATTAAAATCAACAATGTTGCTTACATCTTCAGTGCTTATAACATAAGTTCTATAATTCTTTCTTTTAAAGAATAGATCTCTTGCATTCTCGTCGTTCGAATCCGCAAAATAATCAGACATATATATTCTCCTTTATTATAATTTCATCATTTACATATCTAGACATTTTTATATATTCCTCAATTAAAGACTAAAGCCGCCAGGGATTTCGCCGCCAGCAGTTGGGTCATCCTCTATCTTTTTCATGAAGGCAGCGACAGCAGCGCGGGTTTCTGCCAGTTCAGCACACGCTTCGGAATCGGTTGCAGTAGCGGGGGAAGTAATGTCTGTCCCGTCACCTATCAAAGCTGAATCTTTAGTATCAGCATGCAATCCTGCTACCCATTTGGCGTGGAGTTTTGTCTCTGCTCTGCCGACACCAAAAAAATGTTCTGATTTCCAAACCATACAATACCCACCAATACCATATCTCGTTATATCAGTAACAGCACCAGAGCCATAGACGGCGCCGCCTGGTAACCAGCCGCGAGGATCTACATAAATGTAAGTTCCAGGAAAAGCAGTAACAATAGGAAACGCATCAACAGTAACATCATATACCTCTAACAATTGCTCCAATCCATCATATCCTGACTGTTCAAATCTAAGTTCTTTTAAGCCGGCTGCGTCTGTTTTTTGTAGTGATATCTTTTTCACCAATCCACTATCTTTACCCATTAAATAATGGAAAATTCCATGTTCACTATCCTCGTCTATATCGCCGTTTTGTTTCTCAGTAGGCCTCACTCTGCCGGCAGAAAAAATGAAATAATTAACTTCAGCGCTGACATGTTTTTGAGTCACTGGAAGCCCTGAGACGCCAGAAATTCTTAAAATCGGCATTTGCGCTGGAGAAATATCACTGACGTTTAGTCTAAAATAGCTGTCAGATCCTTGTTGTAGAATTGCGGCTGTAATTTCATCTGGTGTGTCTTTACTCTGTTTATATGACGTTAGAGATGTTTTATTTAATCTAATCTTTTGACTTCCCTTTAATTTAAACCATGTATCGTTATTCAAATAGTTAACAATTAAATCATTAAAAAAATCATTCAAAAAAGTCGACATATTATATTTTAGATCGGCTTGTTTTAATGTTTTAAACGAAAGCCATTCCATAAAATATTTTAAAGATATCGGCAAATCGCCTAAACTGCAAAAGGTACTTTGCTGCGAACCTCTAGTGTCAACAATCTCCAATGGACCTAAAACAATACGCAACTTCTCGAATCTCTTTAAAAACTTATTTGAACTTGCCTCAGTAAGACTCTCGCCAATAGACTCCATTATAATATCCACTAAATCGCTCACATAAAAAAAAGGTAATTTAAAATTATCAGTGGTCGATATCATGTTGGCTGTAAAATTAGTCGTTTCAGAATCTCCAGATGGAGCAGCATTTGGATCGGATTCCGAAGCCATGGATTCGTTAATGCCGCTCTCAATTGCCATGTAATCTTCGGCAGAAGAAGAAGTTACCTTGCCCCGCGTTGAATTTTCACCAAGAGGGGCAGGCTGGCATGATAATCCATTTTGTTGAAAATCTTTTATAGCAGCTACAGTTAAAACCAAATACTGAAGTTTTGTCGTATTACTCCCCCATTTATCTTCTTCCATTAATTTTCTGGTAATATTTTTTATACTCTCTTTTCTCTCTGCTTTCACATCGTCTGCGAATCCTTGCTGAAGTTCTTTTATTTCATCGGCGCTACATTTTGATTTTGCCGCTAGAAGATGCGCTGTTCTTACATCTCTATTGTATAAACTTTTTTTACTAGCAAAGACATCATACTGAGATTGATCAAAAAAATCTTCAATATATGCTAAATAATTAATCGTAAACGTTACTCTTCCCATTTCGTCCATATCAAATGCATGAATCGTTGGAGTCAAATTCAATGTAATATAAGAATTATTAATTGCTTCCCGTAAATCACTACTATCAGAAGAAGGGAAATTCTTTGGCATTGCCCAGCCTACCACTGCTTTAAGTCTGAAATTAAGCTTTTTTAAATTATCTTCATGTTGTTTTTGATATGCAGCCATATTTTTATTTTTAGATTTATTCTTTACCCCTCCTGTTTTCAACGCCAAATCAACATATCTATACGCATTCTTCCATTTTGCAAATTCTTTTGCATCGCAGTCTCCTTCTCCACGGCATCTCAATAATTCTTCAAAATCATTAGCAAATATCGTTAATTTAGCAGTTATACTCTTCTTGGCCGCAAATTGATCTGTGCCGATAAAAGAAAAAGAAAAGTCTCGTATTCCAACGCCAAAACCCCTTTTATTCTTATTCTTAAAATATGAACCACCGTGCTCTCTATCAATACCGGCATAAGATGCAAAATTCATCTCTACTTGATGTTCATCGCCGTTGGTATCTTGAATACATTTAAACAATCTTATCATTGGTTGTAAATTAGAAATCTCAGCATTCTTCATTTCAAAAAATCTTTTATAATTCGGATATTGAGTTAATTTATTCATAAATGCATACGGTGTGCCGTCAACTAACAAACAAGCATTTTGCTGGGGATTGTCGCCACTATAAGGAAGTGGTTTTCCAGCATTTTTTTCCAACACATTCTTCTTGTAATCAATCAATTGACTCAAATTAGCAAATAAATAACTTTGCTCTTGGTAAGCAACAGTTGATTTGTTCAATTGCTCCTTTGTTTTTTTTGCTGCTGTTGTGGCGGCGGCTGCTGCGGCTTCCGCCAGTTCCTCATTATGCTTCTCTTCTGCTGCTTGAATCGCTTCTAAAGTATTAGAAGGAGGGATTTTGTCGGTGTCGGTGGTGGGGGGAGATTCCTCCAAAGGGGCATCTGAATCGACAACGTTATAATCATAATCGATTTCTTGTTTAATTGATTCTACTTCTGTTTCCAATTCCTCCGTAGTGGAGTAACTATCAGTGGAATATCCATAAACCTCTTCGTTTGTTTTCGAATTAACAACTTTTATTGTTGCAGCGTAACTCTTGGTACCGTCTTCTTCGTCGTATACTTCCCATGAGGTTGTTATATTTACATCTGTCGCCATAATATTATACCTTTAATATCCCAATACCGTTAAAACGTTTTCTGCATTTAGGGGGATTCTTATTACATCTCCAATTTTAATATCTGACTCTGTTGGTATTGCATTATACCATGCTATTACCCACCACAAACTAGGATCGCCATAATATGAATGCGCCAAGTTATAAAATCTATCTCCATATTTCCAGATGTGATTATTCGACATCAATTTCGCTCTATCCTTAACAGAAGGATGTTTCATCTTTTTTGTTCCATAATATTGAATAGCTTTGATCTTCCTCTTTTCACGAAGAAAATTATAATATTCACTATCATCTGTTATAATTTTATCATTTACATATCTAGACATTTTTTATATATTCCTTAATTAGAGACTAATAGGAGTCCCGCCTTTTTACCATTCGATGTCGCCTAGGCTTTTTATTGCCGCCTGGGTCGCTGCTATGCTTTCATCTTCATTAGCTTGATTATCGCCGTCACCGGAATCCGAAGCTCCTTCATCGTTAACCTCTTTGGCGGCAGATTTCGTTGAAGTGTCAGCAATTTCGACTCCATATGGAAATAAATGCTCAAATTCATTATTTTCATTCCAGCCAAGTGGAGTTTCATGAATAGGATTAAACTCTAAATTAATCTCTAATAATTTTGGAAGAATAGTGTTTTTTCCAACCGCCAACGAACCATCATCTGACTGTAAACCATGCTCAACATTAAGATTGCCTATGGCTCCCAAGAGGCCGCCCCATTTAGGATTGGGGTTATGTCGAGTTTTATAATAACTAAAATTATCATCACTTGAATAATCTCTTTCAATTGAAGACTCTGCTTGTGCTAAATTCATTACCTTTAATCTAACCAAAGGTGATTGTGATATTGTCTGGGCCGGCATATCTGCCTCAGAATCAACAATACTATATCGGGGATATAAAAATTGTATAAGCGCCTGGACTCTTCCTAAGTTTTCAAAAGCCTCTCCTTCCGAAGCAGCCGGCACTTTAAAAGCTAATGCTATTCTTCTAGTGGTATTCTTAAACATATAAATTGGATCAACTCTGCCGTATACTTTTTCCGACGCCCAATCACTACTATATGTTTCATTAAATGATGTGATAAAAGCTTTGAAATAAACAGATTTACCACTAGGAACGTGATAAAAAGATATAACCTGGTCTGCATTACCAGCTAACGCATCAGTGCCATCGACATATGTGCCCGATGATTCATCATCATATTTTGAATATTTAAAAAAATCTGTACTCATTATTTACTCCTTTAATAATACCCCATTAATGCTTTTTTACCTACTTCTTCCAACACCTCGATGGCTTCGCCTTGGAAGAATCTTTTCACATCTATGCCGGCAATCTGAAGATTCACTACAGTGGGTTGTTGGTTATTGTTGTTGTTATTTGTAGATATTTCTTTTACTGTATTAGTAACCGTGCTAGCTACGACTCTTTCAACCGTACTGATATTTAATGCGCTGGCTGTTGCTGGCGCTGCTGCTGTCGAAGGCGGACCCATAGTTAAAGCTGGCGCTGCTGTTGTTGAGGGTGTGCCCATAGTTAAAGCGGCGGCTTTGTGCATAATTGAAAAGCCAAGAGTACCGGGCGCGGGCATAACATCCCCCAGCATTGCGAACGATTTAATAAGCATCTTAAGCGGAAGAAGTGCGAGCGATATCATTTCACCTACTATATCAAACGATTCAATAAGCATCTTAAACGGAAGAAGCATTATCTGATTAGTTCGCTTAATTGCTTCACTTATTGTATCAAATGCTGCAGCAATTTTTCCTAAACCTGGCTGGAATTTAGGAAACATAACATCCCCCAACATTGCGAACGATTTAATAAGCATCTTAAGCGGAAGAAGCATTATCTGATTAGTTCGCTTAATTGCTTCACCTATTATATCAAACGCAACAGCAATTTTTCCTAAACCTGGCTTGAGTTTAGAAAACATAACACCCCCCAGCGTCCCAAGCGCTTTAATAAGCATCTTAAACGGAAGAAGTGTGAGTGATATCGCTTCGCCTATTATATTAAACGCAACAGCAATTTTTCCTAAACCATCTAGAAAACTAGATGCATATGCTTTCTTAAAAAGTGTAAAACCCAATTTTAAAAGGTCATCAATGAATTCATTTAAATTCCAATCTTGGCCTATCAAGGCGCCAAGAGCCTGTATCGCGGAAGCAATGAATCGGAACGGGGTTATTATATATTCGAATAAGATTCCCCCAAGCATTTGGAATCCATCAATCTCGCCTTTGAGCGCTGCATTGAGTAATTTAAAAACTCTTGTCAACATGGTGGCGACTGCGAGCAATGGCAGGTACAGTACCTTCACAACAAACTTTCCAATATGCAACAGCGCCTTGAATTGGAAAACCGTAATTCCGATAATATGTGAAAATAAACCGAATTCTTCGTCTAACAGCTTAACTGTTGTCCACATCTCTTTCATTAAATCAATAAAGGGCCCAAACACTTCTATTGTTGCATCAGATAATGCAGTAAATAATTTACCTGCATCCTTGCCGAGACCAATCAGCGTACCAGAAAACATCAATGCTGATCCACTTGCTGCTAACATCCCGCCAGTTGCGGTACCGAGACCTGGCACGAACATCATCACTAACCCAACTGCCGTCATTATAGCCCCTGCTAAATATAAGAATGCAGCAACAAGAGGTTTAATAATTTTCTGGTTCTCTGACATGCTGTTCATAAGATTATTCAACATATCGATGGCTGGTGTTATAATTGGAATAAAACTAGCAAATAATGCTGAGATTTTTTCTTGAATTGTCGAAAACGCCATAGCTCGTTTTGCTGCGTCTTCATAGTCAGCTGAAGTCTTGCCTATTTCAGAATCAAGCGACTTCATGTCTCCTGCTAACATCAGGGCGAGATCTCCAACATTATCTAATCCTGCTGAATCAGCAAAAAACTTCCTTTGATAATAAGACATACTATCGAACGATAATCCAGTATCAAGAATAGAATCACGAATCATTTCGAAACGCTCAACAGGATCAGTTGCTGTCATCAATTCCATCGCATTCACAAAATTGCCACCCAGAGCAGCATTTAATTTACCAGCTTGCGTTGCTGCGCCCTCAAATGTATCAAATTTATCGGTCATGTTCAGTATCTTTTCCATTTCCATGCCGGTGATTTTGGAAGCAATTGCAAGATCTTTAAATGCTTTTTCCCCTGTTGAACCTAATTTTGCCAACTTAGGAGTCATACTAGCATACTTTGCTCCCAGTACTCCTGGGGCTACACCAATATCCGCTGCGTGTGCCGCAATTCCCAACATTACATCATCTGCTTGATTTGCCGCTACTCCAAACATCTTTGTTGTATTTTGAATGCTCCTGGCGTAATCTTGATTTGAAATTCCAAGTTTTTCTAAAACGGCGCCAGTTTTCGATAATTCATCTCTAGTTGTCGGCACCACCGTCGTAAAGTCTGTAAATGTGTTATATAATTCTTTATTTGCTTTAGATATATCTCCAACTTGAATACCATACTGTCGTGTGGCTTCATAGTTTCTTGTTATATCACGAGCAAATTCTGCCGAAGAACCGGTTGCTTTCCGAAATGCGTTTTCAGCATCTACTAATAGAAACACCAAATCTTTCATTTTAGCAAGCAGACTTCCCAATACGGCAGGCCCAGCAGCAGCGGCCAAAGAAGCCGCAAACATCAATGCAGCGCTGCCGACACCCATGAGTCCTATCTTACCACTAGAGAGAAGCGGCTTAAGTGCTTTAAACCCTGCTGATAGATTTTTAGGGCTTAATACATCTTTAAGATTACCGCCTTCTGTTACTAGTTTTCCAAATGACTTACCTAATGACTCACCTAGTTTTCTGGATTCTATTAATGCTTTTTTCTGATTTTTAAAGTTAATTTCTTGTTTTTTAGCAGCTTTTTCTCGGGCTTGTGCATTTGTTTTAACAAAACCGGTGCCGGCGTCCGCGATATTGCGTTGACGTCTTGCTTCTATTTTATATCTGGATATCTTTTCATCTAAAATGGATAACGATTTTTGTCCAATTTCAGCTTCTCCAGTTAACAACTTTCCCAATCCGCTTAATTTATCATGTTCATCATCTAATAATTTTATTCTTTCTTTATAGATGTCATTCATCTCTCGTGCTGTTTGGGCCCTTTCATAATCAGCCGTTCGAAGATCTGCGGCATCTTTTAATTGTTGCTTTTGTTTTTCGGTGTCTTCGTCTTTGACACCGGTGGCGCCGGTTTTATCGCCTAGTTTATTAATCGCAGCAATAATTGCTTTTTCGCCATCGGTGAGCGGCATAAAAGTATCCTCTTATCTTCTTACTAACTTAAATAGTTTATCATAAAAAAAGACAAGAACAAGTCTTGTCTTCTAATATCGTTAATTACATTCTCTTTGGCTGATTTTGCGGCGTTAATGTCTGAACATTCTTACCCCCGCCTTTTGATGCATTATCTATTGCTTCTTTTTCGTCTTTTAATTGTTTTATTAATCTTTCAACGAACCACTTTCTCAATCCAACCGGTAAATTATATGCCTCCGAGAAGCTCCAACCTCCTGAATATTTCAAGAAGAAGAACTGCTCATACACATTCTCCATGTATTCACCGGTCAGGCCAAAAAAAGTCCGCAGTCAGCGGAACCTCCATTTCCTGCGCATAATCACACTCAGAGCATTCGAAGTATTGAGTTAAATCAACAGTTGGGGCGGCGGCACGATATGCTGTCCTTATTTGACGAGAATCAATTGATGGAATATTATCAACTAAATGATTAATGATTTTAGCAGACTCTTGACCGTTAACCGCTACAATCATATTTTTCAATTGTCTGGTTACACTTTGTTCATTCTTTCTCTTTTTATCTGATTGCAATCCATCTAACATTGTTTTTTCATCTCTTCCGGTTAAAAGTCTAAAAGTCACAGTTAAATCTAATCGTGGTAATATTGTATTAAAAGTACCATCACCATTATCAGTAACATCTTCATTATTTTCCACTTCTTCACCAGTATATACTTTAAACTCATCAAGGTCAAAGCTATACCTTTGATTTTCGGCGCAATTTGGACAAGTCACTTTTGTCTCATACATTGGACCATATCCAGATACTCTTGCTGCGACAATAATAGCATTTTTGTCGCCTATTATAAGGGAACCAAGTTCTATTCTCTTGTTAACGATTATATTTCGTAACACTCTATCTAAAGCAACACCTTTTTTAATAAGTGTTCTAGAAGTTAAAATATCCTCTTCTTTTGCCGTCATATGACGAATTTCAATTGTATCATGGCCGTGGAGAGGATGCCCTTCAGGGTAAAACTTACCACCCGAAGGTAATTCCACAAACTCTGTTGGAACTACAAATGAAAATCCACCACTTGTGTCTGCGTTTTCTTGCATTACCGCTGGTGGTGGATTGCTATCTTGTTGTTGGACGCCTCCTAAGCGTTCTTTATTTCTCGACAATTTACACCTCTTATGTTATTATATAATTTTGTCTCTCAAATATCTATTATGATGATGATACCTGAAACCGTTCTGTGCCCGCTTCCTTGCTCACTGACGCCTCGTCTGTGTAAATTCTAGCCCAATCGTATTTTATTGTCACATCAAGCGTATTTAGATCGTCGGCGCCATACTCTAGTTCACCCCATTTATACTCAGATATCCAAGCATTCTGAAGTGTCCAAGTTTCTTGATCACCGCCATCGGAATCTAGTTGAGTAATATAGATTGTTCCTAAAGCATTGACAGCGCTAGCTTTTGAAACTGTGCTCATCTCGGCGTTTTCATTGGCTGGTATTGTATATTTTGATGCTACAATAATGTCCGCTAACGTTCCAGCAATGTCTGGATCGCCAGGATCAACTAAAGTCATAGTCACATCCTGCCAAGTTACATTACCCGGATAGAAAAAAGTGTGATTTAAAAATTTATGCTCTGCAGCATTAATTGTAAATCCTGGTTTTGCGCAAGTTTTCGCATACCACACCATACCACCTAGGTTTTCACAAGTTACCATAAATCGAAACTTTCTTTTCGGATCCGTGCCGCCCTCGGCAAAATTTTTAGACCAAAATGTTGACATTATTTAAAATTCTCCTTATTCTACTTTAAATAGTGTGATGGAGGAAAACCCCCATCTTTTATTCGTCAAACGACGCTCCAGTGTTCATAATCACAAAGTCAATCGCAATGTATTCAATCGCCCGTGCGGGTTTAACCATAATCTTAGCATACATAATATTTTGATCGATAAGATCGGGAGTGGTTGTTGTCTCATCGAGAATTAACTTATAATCAGTAATACCTTGTCCTACAACCATATTTGCTAAGAATGGATTAATGAGTCCTGTAAAGCTTTTCCAAGTTGCCTGAACATTTTGTTGAAACAATACTTTCGTAGCAAGAACAGAAATTTGCTTTTTCATATAAATCACCAATCTTCTCACGTTAATTCGATCGAGTGCGGATTGTTGCATCTGTAGTGTTTTTTGTCCGAAAACAACAATTCCACTTGACGGGAATGAAGCAATTGGATTGATATTCGACTCGTAAAGCTCATCTCTTTGCTTCGAAGTCAATCTCTCTGAAACACTAAGCACCGGCAATCCTGCTGCTCCCTCTGTCAAGCCGCCTCTATTAAAGCCGGCAGGGGCAAACCAAAGAGCAGATGCTTTCTCTGAACTAGCAAACACTCCCATCATTGCGACAGATGGAGGACACCACACTAGCGTACCTGTTGATTCATCTCGAACGTGAACCCAAGGATAGAAAGTACAACCATAACTTGAATTAATCTGTCTATCACGTAAAGCAGATGCCGCGTTTGTTGGAGTTGTACCTATTCTACTTGTTTTCGAAGCGTAATACTTCTCATGAGGAGGAATATAAACATTTGCAAGATCTACAAGAGCTAATGCGTCACCTCTTTCTTCGCAAACATTAATCATATGAGTAGTAAGCGAATCATTAGTAAGCCCTGGTACAGAGAGAACATTCATATTAATATATTCTGGATCTGCAACAGTGTCGATGGCGCGCTTATATGTATGATAAATGTAACTATCTTGTTCTGTAGATGTGGAGGACATCCCCAGATTGTACAAAGGATCAGGCTTCATGATATCAAAACCATCAGCACCACCCCAGAAAGGAGCAGTAAAGCGATTAATTTCAGCATTCAAAAGATTCGTATAAGATGCCGAAGTATATGAAGAGCCTCTCGTTCTAGAACCAGAGGAATGATACCAGCCGGTTGTAGTGCCTGTTTTCAAAACAATATCATCAAGAGAGAAGACATACGCGTAAGAATCAACACCTCCAATGGTTGAACTTGTCGGATCATCTGGGAAATTTGCATATAAAGGCCGGTGCATATCTGCTATGCTTGGGTCTGATATAGTCGTGGCGGCAGTTCTTCTAGAAGAAAATCCATAATGTGCGTCACTAACTAAGCTTAACCCGCCATCAGTTCCTGAAACTCTCAGTGTATTCGTTGGGAAATTGAGAGAAGCCGTAAGCGCCAGCTCTATAGCTGATTGAGCATATGTGTAAGACTCGGTTGGCTGTATCGCACCTGAGATAAAGACCGCGGGTTCTCCTGTGGGTTGAGCTGCCGATCCAGTTGCAAAACTAGCAGTTAACGCTATGCCATTGCCAGCTGCAACCGCTTGATGGTTTCCATACGCTTGAACATCAACAATATTAGTATACTTAGGAGGACCAAAGTATCCGAATGGAAGCAATACAGGATCTGTGGCGCCGGCTTCTACGTCGGGATTCATTTCTACCCGAATAAATTTTGACTTATTGGGATAATCACCATATGCTTTAAGTCTCTTCTCTGTGGTATCCCAAGAAGTATATTGATCACCGATTCTTCGCGCAATAAAATTTGGAGAACGTGGATCTAATGTAAGATTGTCAAATCTCTCCATTATAACTACTGCATTATCGGTGTCGTGAAGTTTTCGAAGAACTAAGGAAAACGTACCATAATCAGTCGAAGTTGAAGTTGATTGTCGAATTTTTAAAATTGAAGCTTTAATATTCTTATGCAACCACTCTCCGTGGCCTCTTCCAATCAAGCGGAAAAGTTTTTGCTTATTAAAAGGAACGAAATCACCACTAGCGCCCATGTCTTGGCCAATGAACCAACTTGTTCTTCCTTCTTGGGATGCTTGTTGTGCCATCTGTGAAGGATCATACGTCGAAGAGCCGCTGAAAATAGGCAGAATAACTCCCTGTGCGGATCCGCTAAACACCCCTTGTTCTCTAATAAATTGCTCGAATGTCTCACCAAGCCAATGACTTTTTGCCGAAGCAGATGGGTAATAGGTGCCCCCAGCAGAACATAACTGAGGGTTTGTGTTTAATTTCTTACGAATAAAATTCTCACTATTATCATCAAAGTTAACTTTATATGTATCTATACCTTGGGCGCCGCTGGTATATATCGTCATAAGATTGTTACCATCAGTACCAATCATGGCGCCAGCAGCGGCTGTAACATTGGTAGATTCAGGGCTATTCGAATAGCCGCCCCGAATATTACCACTCAAATAAACCACACTACCGGAATTACAATATACAATAGCACCTAAAGAACCAGTGGCGCAAGCAGCAACAGTGCCGCTGTGGAATAACCACAATCCATAAGCACCACCATTATCCATCGGGTTGCGATTAGGAGTATTAGTTGTCTTCCATCCAGCATATCCACTTGTAGCATCTGTATCTTGCTGTCCGAGAAGTCGAATAAAAGTTACTGGAGCAACGCTTGATTTCAAAAATGCTTTTGCAGCATACGTGCCATACATCGGAGACTGATAATTACCATTACGATAAACATCTCCCCCTCCGTACCCAGGAACGGTATCTCCGAACATTGTAATAAAATCTGAATATGATTCTACTTTTATAGGCTGCATCGCCAAGCCACGAGTAGAACGGCCGATAATACATGGGCCAATGGCTTCAGGTTTTTTTGGAATAAAAGAATTATCAATCTCGTTGATAAACACTCCAGGAGATACAAATTTAAAATTTTTAACTGACATATTGTGAATTCCTCATTATTAAATCACTTAAACGATAGTGCAATCAAGAATAAATAGTATTTCTATTCTCAAAACGCTCTTCTTCAAGGAAGAAAAATATCATCATTACCTTCAGGAACTACTCTCTCTGAAGGGAATGTTATTTCTACTACGTTTTCATCCACTCTTATAATAGGTCTATCGTCATTTTCACCCTCGCCTATTAAATAACCCAATATTTTAATGGTAACTTCAGAACTAAACATTCTTACTTCTTCTGCAAGATTATTAACATTATTACTATGTGTGAATCCTTGATCAACGAACCCCTCATACAGATGTCCGTTTCTTCTCATTACAAACGCATTAATTTGTCCTGTTCTCGCAATAAAAGGCGCCAACAAATCATTCATTTGTTGTTGGTATTCAGTTTTGAGGCTAATTTTATATTCCACATTCACATACACAGGAATAGGAATTGACACACTCTGTATGACAATTTTTTTATTTACTCTTGGGGAATAACGCTGCGGGGAACCATCGCCATTAACTTTATTCTGAGAACGTACATTTCCAGCTACAGCAAAGTTCCTTGTTTTGTCTTGAACTATTCTTTTTGCTATAACCATGCGGCCGGTTCTGCCATTTTTATCCTTTGAATATACATGCGCTTGATATCCTCCCTTTCTAGTTGGATCTTTTGTGATGCCAGTTCTTTCTATTGATATCAGGGGAAGTTTTAATGCACCAGAATCATCTCTCAAATCCTTATTGTGTTTGATTTGATATGCTCTCTCGGGCGCCTGCCATAGCACAGGTACTTTCTTCCATCCTTCACTTGTTCTAGCGCTCATATTTAAATCTTCTTTTAACCACAACATTATAGAATAATCGATAGTTTCAATGGTAGATGCTAGCATCCCCACTTCACCAAGATGATATTCACCCGGTGGCATCATAGCAAAATCAAAATTATCAGGTAGCATCGAATAGTCCCTTCCTTGCTCGCTTACAAATCGCAGATATCTCAAATATACTATTAACTTGTCCGAACAATTGTTTATTTTGAGACAACTTAATTATCTCATAATAATTATCGCCATATAAAACAAAATCACCCTCACGGACATATAAATCTTGATCTTCTTCTAATCTTCTCTTATGAAAATGTACATTTATCTCCCAAGACTTATCAATCCCTGCGTTCTCCATATACGTTGTTGAAGAGTCAGTAAACTCAACTAACGCATAAACACGAATTGGGGACAAATATGTTTTTTCTATTGCTTCTCCATATAGTTCGTGAAAATTCGTCGTCTCCATATCGATAGAATAATAAAGTACTT
>Ga0208790_1000750_pt1 | contig 14748 bp, 16 predicted proteins | sample 10_taG_FD_184083 | JGI IMG/M metagenome (GOLD analysis project Ga0208790, IMG submission 184083) | Marine viral communities from the Subarctic Pacific Ocean - 10_ETSP_OMZ_AT15264 metaG (SPAdes) (version 2) | ecosystem: Environmental > Aquatic > Marine > Oceanic | place: Pacific Ocean | collected... | reverse complement strand
CCATGCCATACATCATTTATAAATGATCTTCTACCGTAATCTTCATCGTCGATACCATCTGCAAAGTTATCAAAACCCCAGCGAGTACCCTTCTCTACCAGGTTCTTAATACCCCCATGTAAGCCCAGTAAGGTAGCCTCAAAAGACATATCTCCAGCTATCTGGGATGCACCTGGGCCCAGACCTAATTGCTGCCATCTAAGGGCTAATACACGCGGTATATTTTCTGATGTATATTCTTGTGCAGTACGCAAGGTCTGATCTCTTATCTCATCCCGCATAGCTTTGTTAGCTGGATCTAATAGATTCTGTACTCCTTTTTCCCCACCAAAACGATGATTAGTTCTGATAGCATCTTCCATCAGATCATCAAAGTTTTTATTAATGCTAGCCTGTAAATCGAAAGTTTCAAATGGATCTACCTTAGAAGCCTTGCGACCAAATGCAGTAGCTGCCTCCTCCTGTCCTGTCTTAATAGCTTTAGTGCCAGCCTGATATAACTCTTGTCCAAAGTCATTCATGGCTGCATCATCGGCCTCTCCCACTATCTTATTAAGTGTCTCTGCAGTCTCTGAACGTATCTTCTTACCAGCACCTCTAGATAATACTTTGCTACCAAAGCCTAATGCTTTAGCACCACCCTTTAAGCCTTTACCTATCCATCCAACTGGAGCTACAAAACCTATACCTTCACCTGCTATACCACCTATTCTACCAGCCCATGAGTTGTCTTCCCATTCTTGTACACCAAACTCTTCCGATAGCAAGCCCTGGTTATATAGATCAACACCAGTTAATGCTCCCATTGATACACCTTCACCAGCTCTCCATGCTAGGTTACCTAAGAAATCAGTAACAGCACTCTGATCTGCAAAGCCTTGAGGAGCTACATCTTCCTGTTCATATAGTAGCTTATAAGCTTCTGGGTCTCTGGCTTGTACCTGCCAAGGTTGCATCCCAGCATATTTCTGTTTAAGTTCTTCCATCTCGGGAGCTTGTTGCTGCTCCCAGTATGATGCCATTTGAGATATCTTGCCATTAGCCATATATTATTGTCCCTCTCCAAACATTTGTGGTGGTAATAACTTTGCTTCATTTATCATTGTATTAAGTCTATCCAGCTCTGTCATAGATTTTGATCCAGGCAAAGTTTCACGATATCCACCCTCATCTAACTTTTCTTTAAAGACTCTTTGGTGGCCATATAATTCATCTAATGCCGCCTCCATTTCTAACAGCTCTGGAGTATAACCTTTTCGACCTTCATGCCCTGGCACTCCAGACTGATACATTTCTGCTGGAACAATCCATGGAAAATCTAGAGTTTCATGCTGCTCTTCACTAAAGTCTGTAGCCATATCATACCACCCGCCAGCTAATTGAGTTATAGCTCCAAGCCCTGTCATCAATGTTCCAGCTACAAGCTTGGTAGGATATGATATTGCCTTCGTTAAAAGGTTTGCATCTTCAGCAGCTCCGCCAAAAAACTCCATTAATGCTTCTTCTTCTCTTCTCTTCTTATCATAAAAAGGTCGGACTACTGCTATCCTTTCCTCGGCAGTTTTACCTGCTTGATACCATTCTGCATCTGTAGGAGGAGAGCCTATGTCAGCCAGCCTATCCTTCAAACTGTCTCTAGCTTCAAATATTCTAAGTATCTCTGAATCGCTATACTTATCTGATTGGGTAAAGCCAGGTATATCTAATTCACTTACTGTACTTTCAGGCTCTACTATATTCTGTGATACCATAAGGCTATCATATGCATTAAAGTCTTCTATAGTTGCAGTAAATGTCTTAGCATTTAAAAGTCTATCTAAAAGAGCACTCTTTTGACCAGGATATTTTTGGATAAGCTGATAAGTCTCTGCAATCTTTGCATCCTTTTTTGCAGACATTACCAATCCCCTCCCATAAAGATTTCAAGATCATCCTTTCTTCCTTCATCATCACTACCATCTTCAAATTCAGGTAGGAATTGTCTTCCGGCTTTTAATGCTTCAGTAGCCTGCTCTATATCAGCCTGTCCTACTGACCACCAAAGCTCCTCTAATTGACTTACCCATTCTTTACTAGAAATATCTATACCAAGTATATCCTGTATGTCAGTCTTATAAGTTTCACCCATTTGGTTACCTTCCTGGGACCATAATATATACTGGCTATGACCTTTCTTCAAATAGTTAATAATCTCTTGGTAGTTGCCATTGCCAGCTTTAGAGATAGCACTTTGTAAGTTCTGTGCTTCAAGCGCTGCTTGCTCTTGACTGAATGCCCAAGGAACTAATATTACACCTAGTCTATTGTATTGCTTTGTAAGTTCTCCTTGCTTAACTTGAACCTCACTAGTATTTAATTTCTGTCCTGTCAGAGCATCTTCTCCTGCAGATATCTCACTTTGCAGGGTTATAGCAGGTCTATACTGTTCTACTAAACTACTGATAGGCTGATAAGTCATAGCCTTAACACCTTCCACAGTCTCTTTCTTAACATCTTCTAGCATCTTTATCTTAATACTAGAGTCAGTAGTCTGTGCAGTTGAAGCAGTAATCTTCTCTTTAGATTCTCTAGCAAGCTTAGCATAATAGTCTGTTTGCAGTCTTTCTAGCTGACTTTCTGTTTGAAGTGCTTGAAGTCTCTGCATAATCTCTGGCCCTTCCTGTTCATTAGCCTCCATCCATTGAAGTCCAGCATGTGCTACATCTTCCGCTTCTATTATACCAGGATCTCCATAGTGTGCTGGATCAGCAAGGGTCATAGCATCATCAAACAAGTCTATATTACGCTTGATCTCCATAGCTTTAGTCTTCCTCTTCTGCAAGCTATCCCTATGACTCCTAGAGTCTTCAAGCTTAACATTAATGAGCTCTACCGCTCCCTCATTAGCAGCTGCCAACAACTCTTCTGATGCTATAGTTTTATATTCATCCTTAACGCTCTTAAGCTCTACACCCCTGGCTGCAAGGTTTTGCTCTATAAGATCAAGTCCTGCTTCCAGCTCTGCTATCTCTGCATTTTCATTATTAAGCATATATTGATAGGCTTCAGTCATCCTGACTTCTTTCTCCCTACCGAGTTGTATACGCCTATTAGTTTCCATAGATATCAGATTCTCAGCAAAGCCTTGTAGTCTGTTAAGAGACTCTGCTAAATCTGATGTTTGTTTTACGAATTTCGCCATACCATTTCCTTTAAGTTAACTATAATATTTACGGACAGTAACAATGAGACATAGTTTGTGCTCCATATCCAAATGGACAACCGAACCATCCTCCTACATTTCCCCAATTATCCGGACAATATTCAGTAGTCTTCTGGTAGCATCCTTGTGCCTGTTGGTCTGGAGTACAAATACCAGCAACACTAGTACCACCCCCAGTAAAATCTTGTAGAGTACATTCTGCTATACTATCCGCACAAGTCCCGTCCCCACAACTAATCTGGCCAATTGCTTCACATGTAGTTTCATGAGTCATCTCAGTACATTCCCCACCAACAAGCATCTCACCCTCTTCACATGGCTCATCAAACGCACCTGTATCCATCAGTCTCATTATAGCTGCCATTGTACGATCGTAGAACTCTTCTTTCTCCTGTCGCTCTGTCTTATCAAAGTCAAGAGCTGCATCAACCATTGCAGAGTTATACTTATCATCAGTCTCCTTCTTGGAGATTCTAGTCCTATCTCCAAGGTCTTTAGCCTTAGATCCAGTGGTAACTATAGTATCCTGTATTGCACTCTCAAGACCTCCTGATCTTATTCCTGTTTTACTAGATAGCTCCCTACCTTTACTTAATTCTGCGCCAAGAGCCGTGCTAAGTGTATCCATTTCTGTAGCATATACACGTTCAGTGGCTGCCTGAGTAGTCTTTAAAGTATCCATTGCAGACCTATAGTCAAGATCACGTTCTCTTTCGGCTAAATGTACTTGTGCTGGATCCCATGTAGGTAGATACATTCCATATTGAGAAGCCCATGCTTCTTTGCCTAACCCGCCCAGTGTTTCTTTACCAAAGAAGCCAAATACATCCTCCGCAAAGGGAGTTGAACCAGTTGAAACACCTTCTTCATCTATATCCATGAAGGCTTCATATAGTGCATCTATTGTCATTCCATTAGCCATAAACTTTTCCTATCATATTATATTTCTTATTAGCCAACACCACCACCTCCACCACCTCCACCAGCACCACCACCTCCACCACCTCCGCCATCATCGCAAGGAGTACCATCTTTTGATGGATCTTCTGGACAGTCCCATATATTACCATACATAGCTTGACCAGATTTTGTGTTTTGACCAGTATAGACATGCACACAGAAACATGTATCATCTTCATCTTGTTGCTGATCTTCCGGACAGATACCGTCAATTGGCGAAGATCCATCATCACATTGATTGGGATCGTCTATCGGTGTGCAGTTTGAATAATCATATATATTTTGGCCTGTAGCCTGACCAGTCCCATCAGGTCCTAAGCTTCCAGGAGGACATTGTACTGTAATATCTGCCGTATCGGTAGGAGCACAAGAAGTGCCATCTCCACCCCAGACACCGCATTCGTCTTGTTCTGAGCATTCACCAGGATCACATACCACAGATCCATCACCACATGTATGGGTAGTCGCATCACATTCTCCACACAACTGAAGACCTGGATTGTCTGATGCGCATAAATATCCATAAGGATCTTCTGTTAAATCTAGATCATCTCTTACTACACACTCTCCCTCTCCAGTGTCTGCATTTGTCTCTTGCCAAAGCTCCCCAATACCACAAGCAGCATCAGTTCTAAATTTATAACCTGCTACTTCGTCCTCATATCCATCTTCCCCAGTAGTATCCTCACATTTACCTTCAGCTGCATTCCATTTCTGTCCATATCCACAAGACCAATTCTCATAAGAATCAGAACCAATCCCTTCCAGGTCCATTTCATCCATTTTAGCTTCAAGTTCTGCATCTGTTAGAGCAAGTGCTGGATCTGCTTCACCCATTTCAAGGGCTGAAAATGTATGAACATTTCTCATTACATCTCCAAACCAGTCTTCCTTTTCTTCATCTACTGCTGCAAGATATGTTGTTAATGCAGTGTCTAAATCTTCACTTAAAGTCTGCTCTATATGTTCTGATCCAGCTCTATATTCACTACCTAATGTCTTAGCTTTCTTATAGGCTTCTATCAATACGTCTTCTGCTACTGATGCACTCTCTCCACTTCTAAGAACAGATCCTCCTGTACCAGATGCTATTCCTGCTTCTCCTGTTAAACCCTCATAAGTCAATGATTCACGCTGTCCTGTAAGACCAGTGGTATATGTTTCAAGTTCTTTAGCAGTAGCAGTTCCATAGTCTGCACCTGTTTGACCTCCTAGGAACTTGCCCTGTCCATACAATTCATCTTCTAATAATTGTTGAACTCTAGAGTCTGCACCTCCAGATGTATCATATCTACTTATCTTCTCCCATGAAAAAGGATCTCCAGCTCCACCACCATAAGGATCCCCTATAGCCATTCTAAAGTCCCTTTCTGCCGTCTCAAAATCTACATTGCTAAATTGAGCATACGATCCTCCAAGAGCTGTACTGCCAAATCCTTCCTCACCTTCAGTTAATCCAAATGCTGGGCCTATTATATTTTTATAAAACTCTCGCGTTTGCTGTTCATACTCACCTTCTACAGCCTCTTCTCCACCTGCCCACTCACCGCCTAAAAAGGCATCCCACATTTTTGTATAGTTTTGTGCCATTAACTTGCTGCCTTTTCTTCTTGAGATGTCAGATAATCTTGCCAATACCTAGCAAAATCACTTACAGTATTTATAGCCTGATCAGTAGCATAGACATCTTTTAATTTGCCTCCTGCAGCCTTTAAACCTCCGCTAAATAGTGATTGATCTCCAGGAAGTGTTCGAGCAAGTGGAATATATTTATCTTCCCAAAAAGGAGTATCTGGAATCTTGATTCCTGAATAATCACCTGCCCCTTGAAATACCCCTGTTCTATCGGCAGCTCCAAACATAGTCCAAGCATCTTCTCCAGTTCCAAATGTAGTAAGATCACTCCAACCTTCAAAGCCCTCCTTTAAACCACCAGCCTGTACATACATAGTAGCAAGGTCAGTTACTGCATTAAATACCTGTCCTTGAGTTTGATCTGTAGCTGCCTTATCCCTAGTACGTTTAAATTCTTCTGCACTTTTCTTATAAAACTTACCTGTATCTACTGCCATATCTTCCCAGTCATGAGTTATATCGCCAACTCCCCTTCCAATTATCTTACCAGCAGCATAACCTGCAGGACCAAATAATGCTCCACCTAGGACACTAAGGCCAAGACTCCACATAGCAGATGCCTTATCTTCTGCAACCTGTTCATCCAAGATATCTTGTTGTTGTTGACGTTCTTTTTCTGCTTCATTTCTGACGTCAATATTAAGCATTACTTCTTCCCATGTATAACTCATAACTTTATCCTTTTAGTTTATTTACGCCTCTAGGGCTGTTACCTTTGCTGATAATTCTTGTATTGCATTTACTAACATAGGTATCATTCTTGTCATTGAAAGTGATTTGAAATCATCTACTTTTTCCTCGTCTATCATTCCAGATTTAACTTCAACATAGTTAGATGTTACACTAAGCACTTCATCTGCAATAAATCCATACCTGGTAACTCCGTCATCATTTCCCATTTCACCTTTACCATTGTATTTATATGTTCTTGGCTTTAATTGATTGACAATAGAAAGGCCATCAGTTAAATCTGCTATATCCTTTTTAACTCTTACATCTGATATGCTAGAAACACTTCCATCATTTGTATAAAAATCCCCACCATGAGCAACATATGCCTTTTTACTAAGTGACTCTATATTAGTACCTGCCCAAAATTCTAAATCAGTAGGCATATCATTTGTATCTGGCGTTCCATCCACTCTTCCTATAATCCAAGCACCGCTAGCAATATCATTACCATCATGCCCAGAAAAGCTAATAAGGCCAAGTATATCATTATCCCCAACTGCCTGTGGGGATGCTATCGTATTATCAGTTTTTGTAAGATATATCGAAGAGCCCCCTGTCGCAGATGTGTTATAGCTCTTTAGCCAAATATCAGAACTATTACTAGTGTCAGACCCATCCCTAGATATATGCAATTCATTCGCAGATGCAGCCCCTCCAATGCCGATACCATTACAGTTAACTTTAGCCTGTGAATCCTCTCCCATATAGACATCAGTAACATCATCATTTCCAAGGAGCACTGTATTAGCTCCTTTTCCAGTTACAGCTGCTGTGGGTGTACCTCCAGCAATAACTATCTCATTACCTACACTAACAGCACTTGCAGCAGTTTGAGTGCCAATATAAATATTACCAGACGAACTGCCTGTAAATGATCCACTTGCGTTGTGACCTATGCATATACTTCCAAGCCCCCCTGTTATATTCGATCCTGCAAGATTACCAATATTCACAGTACTATATGCCGTTGTCATATCCTCTCCAGCTTTATACCCAATAGCAGTATTAGTATAACCAGTTGCTAAAAGCTTCCCTGCATATGTACCTATCAGAACATTTGATACAGCTCCATCTTCTAATTTATCACCAGCGTCTACACCAATAGCAATATTATCAACAGACCCGCTAACATCAGGGTCACCTGTACTCCAAGACCCTATACAAACATTTCTAGTACTAGCACTTGTTACGCCAATCTTACCAGTAATATTAATATCTTTAACAGTTGTTGTTTCTCCGAATGTAGCAACCTTAGCATGGCTATTGTAAAGCTCAATGCCAACATCAGGATTAATGCTAAGATAGTCCCTGCTATCCCCCAGCCTCATAGTATCGTCAGTGATAGTTGATAAGTTAATCCCATACCACTGTCCGCCAGCCCTAGCATATAAATGAGGACTACTATCTACCATCTGTACCCTTATATCACCTTCATCTCCACCATGTGGATGTCCTATACCTACACCAAGATCGTTATTCCTTTTTAAATGTCCTCCTGCACCTCTTATTATATCACCTCTAGTAGACATTAGTGCACTCCCAAATCTCTGTATACCAAAGATATACTAGTTATTTCTACGTTCTCATTAGAGGTTCCACTTATCTCTACCTGATATACTTTATTGCCTTGTAATGCTGCTGTGCCAGAAGTATCAAACTGTGCTGTATCTGGATTGGTATCATCGACACTTATCGCTCCCACTGTAGTCGCTGTCTTTGTACCGCCATCATCCCATGTATTTATTATAACATCTAGATCAGCATGTCCAAACCTATATACTACTGCCACCTCTAATAGATTCTTCTTGCTCTCTGGATTGCCAAGATCGAATACCTTAGTCTTTAGGCTAAATCCACTAGCTGCTCCAGTTCTATCTGCTAAAAAGTTAACATCATTTACAGTTGCACCTCCGCCTACTAAAAGCTTATCTCCCCTAGCATTTACCATATTAGTAGTATTTTTAGTAGTATCTACCATATCTGTTACTTTATGCCATCCTCCTGTTTCAGCATCAAACACATAAGCAGTAGTCTCTGCGCTAGAGTCCCACAAAACTATAACTTGCTGATGTGCAGAATCATATCCAATAGTAGCTAGAGATGTAACACGACTATCATCAGCTTTATACCATTCATCAGAACTAATCTTACCTAGTTGTAACTGTGAAATCTTTTCCCCATTATATAGATAGCAACCATTTGTATTCACCCATACCACACCAAATGGAGTAGTAGTAACAGCTGCCTGAAATGCTACACCAGCACCTTGCTGTTCATCTTCTAGAAACTCTAACTCTTTAGATACATTTATAATATATACTGCACTATTTTTAAACTGCAGTATTCTATCTCCATGCGCTGCCAAAGCAGTTACTTGATCTCCATCATTTATTGCCACATCTAGATAGCTATCTTCAGTAAACACATCATACTGAAACACGGGACTTTTCAGTATTCTATCTCCATAAGGCCTTCCATTTATTTCTACATTTCCTATATAGGCTCTACTATTTGCTATAAGTCCAGTCTTAAATTTTGCAAGACCACTACTTGGCTTTTCATCTGAAGAAAATCCATTAAGTATCTTATATGTCAATAATGCAGGAGGGGCAGATATATCTCCCGTAGTACAGGCATCCCCAGTATCTGGATGGCTCCATTTTTCATGATCATTATTCGCATCACCATCTCCAGCATTTCCATCATACCATGGATTCCACTCAGTCTCACCATCGCCCTTTATACCTTTTTCAAGACTCATTTCTGCCAATAAATACCAATCTCCATTCTCTGAAGCTAATCTTGTATATAGTCGTGCGCCATATCTAGTATTAGATGCAGACGTTACTGGATCATTATTTACCATATAACACCTTATCTGGACTGCCTTCTCTTCAAAGCTGCTAGCACCATGCATACCAGCATTTTCCCTTCCAGTTGTAGAATCATCACTTCCATTTTGTATAATAGTCATAGTAGACTCTGCATCATTTTTGTAAAGCCACGTTACTGCATATTCATAATAATCAGTTCCATCGTGATCATTCGTCCAAAGACCGCTAGCACCTGACCCTCCAGTGGCACTAGAAGGTCTTATTATCCAATGAAGATCATCCTGCCCAAGTGCAGTTGCTCCTTCATAATCCGTTCCAGATCCTGCAGACTCATAAATAATCATCTCAGCATCTCCAATAGTCCCACCCCCATCACTGGGAACTGCTTTATCTTGCGTGCTAGATACCCAAACTGCATAAGATTGATCACTATCTGCAGAGGGTACTGGTTGCTGTTTGTGGAAAACTAAGGAAACTGGAGTAGCTAATGCCGAAGAGGTATTTTCACCACCTACAAATAAATCCCCTTCCGCAGCATAAAATGCCTGTCGTAGTTGAACATCCCCACCAGAAGCCACTATATTATCTTGCCAATCACTACTAGTATCTGTGCCTGTTACTTTGACTTCTAACGCATCAATTTCAGTACTACCTCCATTGAGTACTATAAACTCACCAATATTGGTAGTACCTGCAGCTGAAATCAGCCTATCATTAGAAAAGGTGAACAATCCATATCCGGGGTCTACTTCTGCACCACCACTATTCTGTTCATAAAGGGAAGTCTGCTTAAATATCCTGGAAGCTACTATCTTACCTTTAGAGCTGACATCAAAGTTAGTACATTCAGCCAGCTCATTATCTTCTAACGCTCTGTCAGACTTATCTGTTACAAGACCTCCTGAGAAGTCATTCAATGTGAATACTTTTTTAGGCATTAAGTGCGTCTAATAGAGCTTTAATCTTAGCCCATGCTTCATCATCTTTCTTAGTCTTAGTTGCTTTTACGGCAAAGTCCCCTACTTTAATAAGTAGAGGAATAAGCCCATGTTTTGCAACTGCTTTAGCTATAATTACTTTTAACATATTATTTACCTACCATTTTATATATTGCTTTCTTTATTGAGGTCCATATAAGATCATCCCACTCAGTTGGACTAAGTGCTACTATCTTATCTATACACAGGATACCTATTAATGCATATTCCCAGTTAGCTGTTATTAGTTCCATCTTTCTCCTTTTTGAATAGTTTTATTATTATGTCTTTTATGACGCTAACAGCAGTCATTGTCTTCTTTACCTCATCCTTAGCTTCCCTGTTACTATCAATCAGTTTCACCGTTATGCTGTACAGATTTTTTATGTCCGCAGTTACATCCTTTGTGATAAACTTTATCAAATACATAAGCGCGTAACCCAGACCAAGCGCCACTGCAACTGGTATTCCCAGCGTCTCTATTATCCCAATAATGTCCACTAGCTATTTCCATCTATCATATTTCCCCATATTGAACACCTACCCTCTATAATCTGTACTACATCTACTGTAAAGTCATCCCCATAAAAGTCTATTATAGCAAAGGCGTGCGCCCAGTTGTGATTTCTATTATCAAGCCATGCATTGGCTTCTGTACTCATATCCTTAAGACACCCTATTGACCATGCACCCTTAGGCCCATCCATGTGGGTAGCTGTCATATGTTGTAAATCGTGCCAATGTCCGTACATTACATTACATCCTAGTTTTCTTAAGTGGTTAGCAGTATGATACATACCTCCATACTGGTGTCCGTGATAAAAGTGCATCTTGCCCAGTTTAAGGAACTTTCCGAATGGATGGTAGGTATAACCTCTCTTTTCCAGTTTTATGGCGTTTTTGAGCCTATATTGGGGCAAATACGGGTATCCCTCTACAAACCTGTTAAGCCAATTATCATGGTTACCTTCGCAAAAGTGACGCTCATCACATTTTACACTATCCAGAGCCTCATCTATTACATCCATACCATTGTTTACAGCCCTTATCTCTTTCTCTATCTCTGGTATCATATACTCTAGGGGTGGTTGTTTCTTTCTTTTCCACTTCCACATTGATACCGATTCCCACTCTCCAGTGTCCCCTAAGTCTATGTAAATGCTTGGTTTAACTAGGTTTATAGCTTTAACCAGAGCATTAATTGCGGGTTTATCTTCATAAGGATAATGCTTGTCAGGCGTTACTATCGCCCTCCTTACTCCTGATGCACTCTTAGACATTTCTAAGCTAGTTGAAAACTCTTTCCTACAGCTATTACAAAAGTGTCTCTGTGCATCCGTCCCGTTCTTGTTAGTTCTTATACCATACTTTATAGTTTGGTTTGAACCACAATTAATACATAACATAGTTTCTCTCCTATTTTATTTTCAGTTCCTTCCTTACCTTAACAATAAGATATACTAGCGTAGCTATACCAACTGCTAAACTTACTACTTCTGGCAACCAACTCCAAAGTGATATCCAGAATCCTCCCATACCTGCTCCTGTTGTTTTAAGTGTCTCTTCCATTAAACCTTCTCTATATTAACGTAACCACCATAAATGGTATCAGCTGTTGATTCTGTTTCTGCCCATATTAGCAGATAGTTAGTATCCGCTGAAACCATTTCATCAGCTCCAATAGATGGACTATTAGCCGAACCATTAAAATCATATTCAGTACCAACATTGATGACAATACTTGTATCAAATAGTGGAATAGCTGGACATCCATCACAACACGCTTCCCAGGCCCAAACTTCATTGTTTGAATCAGTACCTGCTACTTTCATGCCTGTGGCTTTATATCCATAAGGTATAGGAATACAGGCATAAACCTCAAGATTAGCATTGCTTACTTGAATACCAGGTCTGTCGCCACCAGCTTTATCTACATCAGTATTTATCTCTACTGTTCCTCTATTATAATCATCATTCTGAATCCAATCACTAGGTAGTATCTTTATTCTAGTCTGAGAACCATGCCACCCATCACTTACTGGAGGATTATTAACAATCATGGAGAAATCTCCGTCACAGTAACATTTCTAGAACCGCTTGCACATATACCATTTATAACCCCTTGATACATTTCGGTAGCAAAAGAACCTCCGTTAGCATTTAATCTTATTCCCCTATTCATAATAGCATCATTGCCAAGCATGATATATATAGTTTCATCACTATCATTAACAATAATAATAGCCATTCTGTCTCCAAGTGCATCAGCTATTTCAGTTGTACTACTACCTACTGATACTTGAGTACCCATATCAACCGTACCTGCTATAGCCTTAGTTCTTGCAAAACTTGCTTGAGTGACAGTAGCCGTTAAATCTGCTGGGGTATCTTGAACCACTTCTACACCACCAGACGAATCTCCACCAATCTGAATATTCATTTTGCCAGCAGTATCAGTAAAAGGACTCCCATCAGATGCGTGTATACTAACATCAAGCATACCGCTATTAGTGCCATCTGTTAGTGCAGTGCCATCTTCTGCTTTTAGCTTCACATAACTAGCATTACAATCAATAGTATGACCAGCTGCTAATTGGTTGCCTGAAGTGGCTGCTCCTGCAGGAAGTGCTGATTCTATTACATCTATCTGAAGATTACCTGCTGCATCTGTTAATAAAGCTTTAGCAGTGCCAGTACCAGCAGCATCAGTATTTCCAAATACACTTACTTGATCTGCAGTTGTTAGAGCAACACTTAGATCTCCAGATATAGAAGCAGCACCTATATCAACCATTAGGTTGCCAGCATCCGATACATTAACAGGATCTCCATCAGCATCCACAATAGTTCTTGCTATTCCTGATCCAATTACATTAGCCACCGAGAATCTCCGATAAACCAGCCTTGTCTATATTTTCTATCTTACCTTTCATCTTCTTCCTTGCCACATCATCTAGGGCTTGTATCTTCCAATCTTTAAAATCTCCCTTAACCTTCACGACTTTCTCTTGCGCTTGCCTAAGAATATAGTCAGCTCTTTGTTCTGCATCCCTTACAATATCCTCGGCAGTACTTATCTTGGATTGTACAGTACTAAATTCATAATCCTTCTTTGCAAGCAATGTATCCATCTCTTGAAGTTCAGATATTCTTTCTGCTATTGCCTTATCCAGTCTGCCCATCTCCTTACCACTTTCAAGAGTTAACTGTGCCATCCTATCCTTTATATTACTAAGTTCATCATGCACAGCAGTCTTCTCTCGTTCTATATTGGCCTTAAAGGCACTAAATTCGCTTTCTGCGGCACTTTTCCTTGATGTGTATGCCTCTACTCCCATATCAAGCTCATTTAGCTCTATAGCTAGCAATTCAAGCGTCTCCTGCCCATCTGCTTCCTCTTTCCTGATCTGCTTTAAACTAACAGTGAGATTCTTAAGTTCTAACTCTTTTTCCTGTAATGCTTCTATAGACTTGGAAAGCTTTTTAAACTTAGTATCCGTCGTCTTATTAGACTCTTTTAAAGCATTAGAGTCCTCAGTCAGCTTTGCAAACTTAGATAATGCTTTCTTTAAGACAGTCTGTACTTCAGCTACCTCAAACTGAACTCCCTCTAGTTCGTTCTTAGCAAATTCTTGCATCTCCTTCGTATCTTCTAGTGCCATTCTATGAGCCTCGTAATTACCCTCCATATCCTTAAGTCTTTTCTTGCTAGCCTCAATATCTTTCTTCAGCTTATTATTAGCGGAGACTAACTTCTTATTAGCGCTAACAACAGCTTTCTTAAGTTGATCCTTGGATACTCTTGGTTTCTTAGGACCAAACATTAATGGAAGGATAATAATGCTATACTATCACTAGACTCACCAGTCTTGCTCTGTATTGCAAATGAAGTTAGTTGAATGCCTACCAGGGTAAAGGGAAGATCATTAGGATCTATCTTTATCTTTTTGTGTGCATCAGTCTTGCCATTTAATGTCATAGTAAGTAAGTCGTTTACGTCAAGCGAAGATACCCCAGTAACAGTCGGCTCTACATATAATACTATCTTCTTTGCCGGATTATCAGCTGTTATATAGGTAGATGTATCATCTGTCTCATCTGTAGATAAATCTAATATCTCCCAGTTCCAATCCTTATAAGCGCCAAAGTTTACTGACTCCTGTGTTGAAAACTCTTGCAAACCATAATTAGTTGCCATATTTATTCTCCCTTTTTACTAGTTACTCACTTGCTGTGAAAAGATCACCATTAGCTAAAGTCTGTGCTTCACTCTTGGTTAGCACACTATTCGCAGGATAGCTTAATGAAGCCCCTAAAGCCACTATAGCAGTCATTTCTCCAGTAAGCATAGAGAAAGCACCCTTAACTATTATTAAGCCCTTATCTAACGATTCTCTAGGAGCACCCA
>Ga0208790_1000749_pt1 | contig 14773 bp, 6 predicted proteins | sample 10_taG_FD_184083 | JGI IMG/M metagenome (GOLD analysis project Ga0208790, IMG submission 184083) | Marine viral communities from the Subarctic Pacific Ocean - 10_ETSP_OMZ_AT15264 metaG (SPAdes) (version 2) | ecosystem: Environmental > Aquatic > Marine > Oceanic | place: Pacific Ocean | collected... | reverse complement strand
ATCAAGTGCGAACTCATCACTTTGGGGGACTTGGCCGTGGGGAGCAGAAGCAAAATAAACAGTATTATCTACAATATTATAATTACCACTCAGTTTGGTAATGGTTGTACCTATACCATGACTTTCTAATGTTGTTCCTAATTGTGATCGAAGAACAGTTAATTGACTACTACCAGCATATCCTACATGCACCACTTTCATAATTTCATCATCAATTTTAATCAAATCAGAAGAGAAAATAGATGTAAATCCAGTGACTCCTATTTGTTGCTCTAATAAAACATCAGTACTCAATCCACTAGTAATCTTAGTAGGAGCAACTGGAGCCTGAATCATATTATCAATAGCCATCAATGCCCGCTTATTGGGTTCAACAGTATTAATCGCATGAGTGGTTCCAATACCAACTGCAGTAAGCTCAAAAGTAGTTGGATACCTAGATAAAGCTTTTGATGCGGTATCAGTAAATTTCAGAGTACCCGATTCTTTTACAACAAAGAGATTCTTAGGAAGTTTTGTAGTTACACCGATACCACTAATATTAGTAGATGCTATACTAATAGCATTAGTAGTTGAAGTATCACTACCTGGATAATCATATGTTATCTTTTCACCAGTAATAAAGAAATGATCTCCCAAGAAAACAGCATTTGATGTTGTATCAACAACACTACTATCTGAACCATCAAAATTTCTCTTAAAGATATTTAAACCTTTATACTGTAAAGCAAAGGAATCTTTTACTCTTATTTTTGTTCCTGTATAAACGCCTACTTTACTATTAACAATACTATTATTCAGATTTATTTGACTAGAATAAGAATTATTGTCATAAGGGAAGCTATTAATAGCAAATAACCTAACATCTACATCAATACTTGCATTTGGAGTATAATTAAGATTAATATAATCTCCATCAGTAGAGATTCCTACTGTACCAATACCTGAACCAGAAAGTACATTTCCAAATTCAATCATTGATTCCGTTGAACTTGAATTCAAAACACAAACTTCAGCCATTTCATACTTATTATTAGTTGTATCTTCAACAGAAAGAATATAATAAGATGCATTAGTAGAACCAGCTCCAGCACTATAATAAGAAGATATTGCAACAGCTGAAGGGCTTCCAGAAGCAGCAATAGATGTATAACCTGATGAAACTACTCCTGAACTAAGTAATGTAGATCCAATAGATGTTTGTGTATCAGCTATAGAAACTGCAGAATAATTAGCTGTAAGAGCAACAGCTACATTAGGAACGAATTTAACCTCAACATTACCTCCACTAATAGAAGCACTATAAGTTCCAAATCCAACTCCAAAACTATTATCAGGAGTAGTATTACTTAAAGCTCCATATTCATTAACATAAACATTTGTGCCATCATGAATAATATTCAATTGACTTGCATAGAAATTATTACTAGTATCTTCAATCTGAACAAGTAAACTACTAGATCTATAGGATGTAGAAATAGCTGCTACTGTAGTTGTAGCGGATGCTGGAATATTTGTCTTTCCACTATAAATGCGAGATACATCACCCAAAGTCTGAATTCCAGTTGATGAATTATCATTGAGAATACTAAAAGAAATAGATGATATATCATAAGTATTGTATTCATACTTAACTGGACTAAATGTCAAATGCCAACCAGTAGATGTATTTAAAAAATCAAAATCACCCAACTCATCATATTGAGTATCATCCAAAGTGCCGGAAACAGTAAAATTATTTTGATGACCGTATTGGTTTATATAACCGAGTCCACCATACTGAAGAAGTGTTACAAGCCCAAATTGTCTTTCATCAGTATACTTATTATCTCTTACTAAAACTAGCGCTTTATTGAAGATTTCATTCTCTCCGAATACACCAGCTACACTAAATTTTTGACTACTTGCAAAACTACTAAAACTACTACTAAAATCATCAATACTTAATACACGATTTCCAACTGATTCAAAATAATCAGTAAGGATTCTAGTTTTAAAATCTATACTATTAGACACATATTGAGATCCAATTTGAATAATTCCTTCACTTACCAAATCAAAATCAGAATAACAATTAAGACTTGCCTTTCCAACCAAATGCGATACAATCTCTATTCCAGACCCACGAGTATCTACACGAACATTACGATTTTGAACAGGAGTATTGTCATCAGTCTGACTCACTACTTGAAAATCTGAATATAAATCAAAGCCAGCAGCATGCTCAAAGGAACCTACAGGATTCCCCCAAGAAGCCATAGAAACTTCAGATTTTAAAGAATATGAGAAATTTTGATAATATTCATTGTTAGGAAGTCTTTGGAGATCATCACTTAAAAATCCAGTGTTATTTTGCCATCCTTCAACAACAGTAGCTCCAGCCCCTGTAATAATTTCAGCATCAAAATCAATTTTACTCTTTATTTCTCCTTGAGTGTTGGAAGTTAGTCCCCTAATTACATCTCCAACCACCAATTCTTGAGATGTTGATACTTTCAATGTCTCAGAAAGAGCATTCCAACTCTCAACTTCGCCTTGTTGGAAGTTACTAATTACCTTTTCTCCAACTAAGAAATTATTTACTTTTAAAGTAGGATTAAAGGATGGAAAATCTTTTTGAGCAACCACTCTTCCGCTAGAATTGGAAGCATCCATTCTTCCTGGAGTTTGACCAACACCTATAAGGCCATCTAAACTATATTCAACCCATCCTCCAGTTCCACCAGCATTGGTTTGAACACCGGTAACGGCGAATAATTTATAATCATAATCTGAAGAATTATAACCAATTCCTGTACTATCAATTCCTACACTAATATTTTCAACTAAAATATTTTCTCCAATAGCATAATGGAAATCTGAATTATTAGCAAAAGTGGTATCAAAGGTGATCTTTACAATACTTGTAGATTGGGTCCAATCAACAGATAAAACTTTAGAACCATTGGTATTGTTTGTAGGAATAATTTGAGGAGGATAATTATACAATCCAGTAGTATTTCTAATAATACTAACTTGAGTATCCCCAAGATCATATTTTAACTCAACATCATCAACCTTTTTCTTAGTATAACTATCAATTACTACCAAAGAAGGAGCTAAAAGATAACCTACTCCCACAGAAGTAATACCAATATTTTCAAAAGATGCTAATGATTCTATTTTTACAATTTCGGGAAGATTTGCTACTGGTCTTAAAGTTCTATCAGTAGGATAATCCCATCCTATACAGTTAGCATTAAATTTATAATCTACAATATTACCTATATTTGTACTTTCGGTAAACAGAATAGCACCTGTTCCAAATCCACTTGTAACAGAAGCAATTCCAGGAAGATTCTTATAACCAGATCCAGCATTTAAAATCTTAAGTTTATTAATAGAACCATAAACTGTAGATGAATCCGTTTCATATACAGATACTGATGTAGGAGTAGATCCCACATCAACTGTTGAGGTATAATCTTTAGTTGGAGGTGTACCCAGATCATAGGTAAAGGTGTCTCCTGCAGCCCCTACAGTACCAACAGTATATTGACCATCATAACGACTTTTTACAACATTAATCTGATTATATGAATTTACAGTTTCGTCAACTATAATTTCACTCTTAGTGGCTGGAACTTGATCGAGATTATCTGGACTAAATTTATACCACAAATTGTTTGGAACATCATCCAAAACTGATAAAGTAAGTTGTGCTCCTGGCTTACCTACATCTATAGAAGATCTAGTAACAGCAAATCCAACATTTTTACCAGCAGTTACAAAATCTTGTGTAAATTTATCGTCAGAATACAATCCCATCCTAAAAGCGGATTTGTTTATATTACCACTTACATTAAAAGCCAATGAAGAATCTGAAAGATCGAATATAAGCTTATTATTTCTATTAATTTCAACTAAAGGATTAATCTTAGATAAAGTTCCATTTTCTATACTAGTAATATCAATAACTGATGGAACAGGTTCTGTGAGTTCGAATTTCTCAGAAACTAACTTAATCTTATCCCCAGTAAAAGGAAGAACATAATACAATCCACCATCTATAAGGCCTCCACAAGCAGAAGCAGCAGTATGAAGAACTTTATCACCTTTTTTAAAGGTATGTGATGTAATGCCAATAGTATTTTGAGTTATATCAATATTTGTAGATGTAAATCCAACGGGATCAAATATAATTCTTCTACTATTATTACTATAACTTACAGCTACAGATACAGTATCTGTAGGTTTTACAGATACTATAATTTTATCCCCACGATTTAATCCATGAGTAGATGCGGTAGATACTGTAGCCACAGTTCTATCAACTTGAGTAGTGACTGTATTAGTAAAAGAAGTTTTAAAGCTATGATAAGAACCTATTCCAATATCTGTAAAGAAGAAAAGACCTTTAGTTACTCCAATTCCAACATAATTAAGAGCATTTGGGTATGCACCAACTCCAATTGTAGTAGTTCCTATACCAACTTTATTAGTTGCAATTCCAATAAAATCTTTTGATAGTGGAGCAGCATAAAAGAATTCAAAAGCCGATAAAGCGGTAGTTCCAATACCAGTAGTACCGTTCCACCCAATAATAGATGATGTTCCATCATTAATATTATAATAAACTTTATCATTCAAATTTAATCCGTGATCAGGTATATAAAGATGTTGAGGTTTGACAAATATATTCGTAATACCTGCTCCAGGATTAACAATTGCCAGAGTATTTCCAATACCAATACCAGTTGTATTTCCAAGTCCGACAGATTCTACTGGATTAAAATAAAGTTCAGTATTTACAGGTAAAGATTTAGTGGTAGCAATAGATCCAACATTGATTGTAAATTTCCTAGGATCCTCAAATAAAACTTCTCCATTAAATGTACTCAATCCAGCAGTCCCATCTTGAGCTCTTAAAACACGAATTCTTTGAAGTTTTGTATCAACATTTAAAACCTTGACTCTTTCCGTCGCAATCCCTAAAATATCATTAGGACGAATAGCAGGAAATTCTAAATTACCATAAACATTAAAATAAGTTGTTAAACCTGTAGCCTCACTTGTTCCAATATCTTCTCTTAAAACAAGACTATCAGATCTAACTCCAACTTTATACGTACCATTAAATCCTTTAAAATATTGAGAGAGTCCGTCAACATTTACAATATCTTCCGATAACAAATTATGTGGTGTAGAAGTAAAACCAATAAATTCAGTTCTATTTGAACCATATCCAAATTCAACTAATGGAATTGAACTAGTCTCAGCACTTATAGTGGTGATATCTTTTCCACCCACCCTTTCAACTCTGGCACCAACATTTTTACCACCTGTTCCTACACTATCAAAAACCAAACGATCATCATATTGATAATCGTTTCCCCCACTAAAAATACCAATATTTTCCACATTACCTACAGACGATGCTGTGATATCAATACTCTGTTTTCTAATTCTATTAGAATTAAAAATATAATCATATCCACTAAGACTTTCATTAAGATTATAGTTCTTAGTATTTCTAAACCAGTCATTAGATTCGATATCATAATCAGATTGATTGGAAGATCCTAAGAAATTAAAATTATTAGGTTCTGATTGATAAGTATTACCAATAACATAGGGGAAAGCAGGCTTTTTATAATTGTTAAAAGGACCTCCCTCTGATAAAGATTCAGATAGAGAAGTAAAATAGGCATATACTCCTTTTGGAAAATCGGGAGTTACACAAAATCTTCCATTATGATCATCCAAATCCCCTTTACCTGTAAAAATATAATCTTCAACAAAAAATCCATCAACAAATGGCGGCCTATTATTGGGAGCATCTTTAAGTTCATATCCAGACATCATCTGTTTAACTGCACCACCTTCAACACCAGCATATCCATAAGGACCATAAATTGGGTTTCCATCATAAGCCCATCCTAAAATAGGCGAATGTTGAAGACTATCAACTTCTCTTCCATCTATTACAGTTAAATCTACAGTTCTCAGATCTGGAGATCCAAAAACTACATTTCCTGCCTCAGAAACTGAATAACTATGTCTCCTTAAAGCACGAGGTATATAAAGACATCCATATTGAAGAGAACTATTAGTAATATTATTAGTTAAAAATCCATCATCCGATTTAATAAGGCCTAAAGAATTTCCATCATTATAATTCTTCTGGAATAAATCAACATTCCATCTTTTACTATTCACAATTATAGTAGCTTGTCCTTCAGATGCATCAACATCCGGTACTGCTTCTACCTTAATAATCGTCGTGTCGAGAGTGAATCCTATTCCACCATTAATTATTTTTACATCAGTAATCACCCCATCAGTTATAATTGGAGTAAGTCTTGCATTTTTTCCTTCCGGACTTTCAACTATTAAATCTGGAGGAGAATTATATTCTGTTCCTCCGTTTCTAATAATAATACCTACAATTTCTCCATTACCAATTATTGGTTGAAGTTGAGCATTTTTTCCACTCTTAAAAGTAATAACTGGCTGTCTATTAAAATTCAAAACTTCAGAAGCACCATAACCAATTCCACCAGAAGTTATATCAACAGAATCAATAGATCCTCTAAAAATAGGTTGAACCTTACAATTAAAATCTTGACCGTCACCACTTGTAGTACCAATTCCCACTACACCTTTAACTTCAACTGTAATTGGCTCATAATTAAAAGAACCATCTCCAGTAGCAGCATAACCAACAATAATATCATTATCATAATAATAACGAGAAGATGTATTTCCTGATCCTACTAGACTTAAAGAAAAATTATCATTATCAATTTTTTTAACATAATATTTTGCAGTTGTAGAAAGTTCTCCAAGTGGATTTGAACCGGCACTATATTGAACAATTTCTCCACTCAAATATCCATGATTTTTAATGTAAATTCTATTATTGGATGTCTTAACTTCGACAATACTTCTCTGCTTATTTTGATACCCAGATCCAGAATTACTAACAATAATATTAGAAACAATCCTTTTCCTAGAGAATGATCGAATCTTTTGAACTCCAGATCCATAAGAAGTTATATTAATAGTACCAATACCAAGTGTTGCATCACTAAGAGTATCATGTAATTTAATATTATAATTATCTACTTTTTGCACATAATAAGTTGCGTCAGTAGAAAGACCTCCCACTCCTGTCAATCCCAATGATTGATAAATTACTTTTTCTAATGAACTAAACTTGTGAAAAGTAGAAAATCCTATAGTATCATTAGCAATATTAAGATCGGGTGAAGTTTTGCCTACACCAACAGTTCCTTGAGCAACAAATGATGATGAATGAATAATAGAAGCCATATTAACTTCTGCACTGGCTCCTTGGCCATTACCACCCCCAATTTCAATAGAAGGTGTGCCAATGTAATCTAGACCAGAATCAATAATATTAATTCTTTCTAATTGACCCTTAACAGCACAAATACCAGTAGCTCCTGTTCCTGTATTGGAAACTCCAAAAATATTATCATCAATATGGAACAGGGGAGGATTTATAACATCATATCCCCAACCCCCTTTTCCAACAACAACAGATTCAATAGGACCATAAAAAACATTATCTGATGATTTATAATTAATTACTTCTACACCATTATTCAATATACCTATATGTCCTGGATCTGTCTTATAAACTCCTCCTTTACGGGAAGGGCTGGATATATTTCTATAAATTGGTTGAGGAATAAATTCTTTTTGATAAAATTGGGAGTAAGTAAAGAACGTATTAGTTACGATTCCAACAAAATTTACAAAACTACCAGCAAATAAATCTGATCTACTTCTAGAGATTTTAATATTTTGACCATCAACTCTTCTTACATAATAAACACTAGATGGTAAAATACCTTGTCCATCATCATCTGTGTAATTAAGATTGCTATAAACGTCAAGACTTAAAGTAGATGTACTAATTCCTGGATTATAAAAAATAGCATCACCCGTATAAAATCCATGATCAACACTTCTAGTTAATTGTAACGTATCATTATAACCAGTACCCGTAGCATCATACGGAGATCCACTATAAACAAGAGCCTTAGTATATGGATTAGTAGGAATATCTTGACCACTATCATCAACATATTTTGGAATAGAATTAGTAGCTACTAAAACATCACCATCAAATTTTGCATAAGCATTTAATATATTTGCATTATAATCATTTATTACTGGAGTAAGAGTCAGTCCAAAAACAGTTGAAAATCCGGGTCCAGCCCCTTCCAATTCATAACCCCTAAAACTAGAAAAACCAGTTATTTCTGTAGATCCAGACCAATCTGAATCAACCTTTAAAAGATCTTTTTGTATTTTATAGTAAAGATTTGGTGATGATATATCTACATTATCACTACATTTAATCCTAAATGTAAAATTAGAATTGATAAGAATAACAGTACCACCAACAGGAGACGTATCATTAGTTGTGATAGTAATTTTATCTCCAGGCAAAAATGTCTGAATCGCATGTGTATCAACCTCATAAGTTGATACATCAACGGCCCTAATAGCTTTAACATCCCAATACGGCTGGTTATTAACCCACCACGCAGAATCTTGGACACCTGAAGCTTCTATACCCAAAGATTGAACTTTAATGGTATCTTTGGCATTATAACGATATGTTTTACTATCTAATTTTAAACTTTTTAAAGTATTTGTAACTCTAACTTTAATTTGTGTTGAAGTATTAATTCCAACGTATGCATATGCATAGTCATCTAAACTAATATCACTCTTTTTATTACATAAACTAATTGATATCGTAATTCCTGTAACATTAAGAAATTGATTTACAGTTTTACCACTATATCCTAAAGTAACTACATCCCCATTAACATCTTTTACAACAAGATATCCTGTATCGGGAAATCCAACTGTTGAATCTACATCAATAATATTATTATTACTCGTACTATCATAAATTATATCTGTTAATAATTTAGTTTTTGGATTGGGTTTAAAATCATCAACTGCAGCAGATTCTTCTATAATATCAAGACTAACTTGATAATATTGACTATCATGCTCTGGTTCTACAAATTCAGCGGTAGTAGAGCCAGCTCCTACCTTAGAATTATATAAAACTTTTCTTACATTAGCAACAGATCCCTTCGCTCCAGTAGAATCTTGAAAAAGAGTTAAATTATTTAATTCTAAAGGATCTCCTTGAAAAGATTCGACTACAATGTCTTTGGTTACTTTATAATCAGCATCTGAAGGACGGAAAAGAAATTTACTAGGATGAACTATCTCTACATCTTTCCCATATAAACTTTGGAATAATATTTTAAAGGAAGAATCAGTACCTTTCGAGCTATAAAAACTATCAACACCGTAAATAAAATTTCTCTTATCTAATCCAGGATAGAGAGTTCTATCATCAAATCCTGGAGTAAATTGAGCTTTAATCTTTTTAAAGAACTCCTGTAAAAATATAATATTTAAATTATAAATTACATCTCCTTTATTATGTGGAGATGCAGAAGAAGTAGAAAATACTAATTCTTCTGGATTATTAATATTAGTAAAAGAGGTAATACCACAGAATCCTCTTGTGCAATTTACAAATTGTGTACTAGTCTTATATTCATAAGTAATGATTTCATCATTAATTTGAATAATACCATTAGTTTCTGGAAATCCTTCAGTATAACATCCATCATTTTCCAAATATCTAACATCACTTATTAAAACCCCACCAGTAGTCGTAGTAATACCAGTTGCGCCTGGTTGCGCAGTTGAAATGATATTGGATGTAAATCCAATATCCTCTTCAAGAAGTGTAGAACTAGTTAAATTATATAATTGATCAACTTTTACGTATTGATCTATATTTTGAAGCAAATCATATGTTCCTCCTTGATGTTCTTGAGAAACATAATACTGCTCCATAAAATCAGAAAGAAGAGGAAAATCCTCTCTAACAAATCTAGGAAGTTGACTTGCAACAATATCCTGGAATTTAACTCTATCGACGGCCATTCTGTATTATCTTATAAGTGATGTGGATGAATAACTAGAAGTTACTATATAATTACTACCAGAAACGTCATTTCCAGAAGCAATTTCATCAGATACCATATTAATGGTAAGGTTGTTAGCATCTAATTGTAAAAAGAGATCTTGTAATCCTATTACATCATTAGAATAAGGATTTACAGATATTTCAATAAGAGAAAGATCATTACGAAATACATTTGTAGAAATAATCTTCAATGGATTTAACATAATTTCACCCCTACTATAGTCAATGGTTCCAATACTTCTCTTCACAATTACAGGCTGTGTTGGAGAATCTAATTTAAATAAGAAAATAGTACCTGTAATAAGATCCTCATTAGGAAGATCTCCAAGATAAACAATATCACTAATACCACTCACTTTAAATCCAGAAGATTTAATATTATATCCATCTTCGGATCTAATGTAGAATCGATTTCCATAACAAAGTTCATACTCAGCAAATTGGTTTAATGTAACTTTTAGATCCCTTCTCATATTTACCGTAGTAATATTAGAAGTTATTGATTTATCACTATTATCGATAACATTAAGGAATTTGCTGTACTTAAATCTAGCCCCAAACTTATTTAACTCACTAGAATTAGAGTAATGTGCGACATTGTTTGAAACTACAGTTTTTGCATACTCTGTTGAAGATGTTAAATTTGGATTATAATAAACAGTACTATTGGTTTCTACATACAAATATTTCAAATCAACAATTTCGGCAGTAATACCAGCAACAGCATACTTTTTCAATTCATTTTTGATATTTTGTTTAATTGAAGTGGAAAGGTAGACTCCATTATAAGGTTTAACACTAATAAAAACTCTTCCAAAAGAAGGAGGACTCAATTCTTCTCCACCATAAGCTGAAACTGATTCTGTTTCTGGATAAATTTTAGGAAGAAGAGCTTCATAATCAGCTGATGTTACTGCTCTATTCTGAGAAGCATAAATTCTAGGAGCATACTTTTTAATAGAATCAATAGATTCAATTTCTTTTCCACCATAAGAAGATTGATTTGTTGCAACAACAGAAACACCTGCAGTAACAGTATCTCCATTATTGTTTACTAAAGTTCCAGAATAACTAACACGTCCTATGTTATTTCCTGCACTACCATGAGAAATAATATAATCAACAGAGATATATTCATTCTCTTCTAAAGCCACTCCAAAAGTTCCATCACCAAATAATAATTCATATCTCTCATTATCAGTTTCTTGAATAAAGTAAATACGAGATTGTGAATCTATGCCTATCAAACTATCAAACTGATTGAATTTCTTGAAGGCAGATGAAGTACTATTATTATATACTTTCACTCTAAGAATTGAAGTATCTATTCCTTCATTCGAAAGAATAAATCTTTGATAAGGAGTTCTAGAACTATTTGTGAAGGTTTGTTTAATATGTGTACCTTCATAAATGTCAATATCATAAAATTGTGCTAGTCCATCAGATCTTACGGGAACAGTAATATCATCTGGTATACAGAAAGAATAAGGCACTTTCTCAAATCCTTGACCTCCTATTGCAACCAAACCAGCTTTGAGTGTTAATGATGATGCGGTTGTATTAGATGCATCTACATTAAAAGATATGTTAGCTTTGGCTGATTTTCTCGATCTGGGCACATACCCTATATTCCTCGCCAGAGACACCACATTCTCTCTGAGAGTGGCAGAATCAATGAACACCTCATTAGTAGCCATGTTGGCATTATATGAGGCAATATAAGTATTATAAGCTAATGTGTCTATAATTGTCGATAAGTTTGACCCTTCAAAATCATAATCAGTGAAGTTGGAATTCGCTTTCAGATAATTCTGAATAGAGAACTTTATTTGGTCAAAATCGACGTTGCTAAAATTTACTAAAGGCATTTACCTAGTGGGCAATAACGCAAAGGTGAGTTCTTGTTGTGGTACATCAATACCAATAATATAATAAGTAATAGTTACATTAAATGCATGTTCATCATAATTTGCTTCACATTTAACACTATTTAATTCAATACGTGGCTCATAATTTTCTAATGTAGTTCTAATTTCACTTTTAATAGCAGATGAAGTTAAATTATCAAAATTTTCAAATAACAAATTACTAACATTAGAACCCAAAACAGGAGCGAAAGGACGCTCGCCAGGAAGGGTCATAATCAAATTTCTAACTGATCTTGCAATAGCATTCTCATTTCTCAATGCAATTAAGTCGTAATTAATCGGATTTATTTGAAAAGTAGCACTTATATCTTTAAATCCTTGACTAACGCGTTGTACCGGCACTTAATTACAGTTAATACTGGCTTTATTTATCAACCTAAAGGCAAAGTTCTGCCATCATACTCAAATAGTGGGGTAGAATCGTTCTTTTTATCAACAAATTCCTCTACAGATGGTAATTCCTCAAATAATTCACTTTCCTTAGAGTTTTTTCGAGCAGGAGTAAATTTATCATTAGAGATCTCCCGTAAAAAGTCTTGATTTTCCATAATTTTCCTTAATTTCACTACTATTTACCATATAAAGCATAAAAAAACCCCTCCAAAATGGAGAGGAAGGAGATTTTTCTATTTTCCTTGGCCGCGAGACTTCTTTTTCTTATTATTTCTACTAGTTGCAACAAATTTGGTATGTTTCCCTTGACCCTGGCGGGTTTTTTTGGGTATCGACTCCACATAATCTGTGCCCATTAATGATCTTTTAATTTTTGACATTAAATGATCCTCATTTTCTCATGTCCTACCCTAATTCTAGGATCACACCATATTTCAAATCCAGCATCCATAGCATCTAGACAGAAACTAACATCTTCACCACACATATCTTGTACTGCACCAGATTCAAATACTTGCATCTTAGGAGCAAACCAAGGATACTTCATCTCTGGATGTTCAAATACACCCTTTTTAATCATAACCCAACCAAAACCAGTATAATCTACAGTAAAAGGCTTCTTCCTTTGACTAATAGAATCTACCATCTCATGATTCATGACTCCACCATTCTGACGGAAGTCATCTTCATCTAACCAATGTGCAACTGATGTAGTCTTACCATCTTCTGTACTATACCAACCAGCTGCAATCCTTCTCTCTTTACTTTCATCAACACTATTAGTTACTACATCATTACCTTCTTCATCTTGTGTAGTAGTATCAACAATAGCCTCTGCTGGTAATGCCATATCAGCTAATTGCCAAAACTTCTGACTATCAAAAATAATATCACTATCAATCCATAACTGATAATCATATTGTAACTTACCATCCCAAGGAATCTGATCAGGACCACGTAATACATTAGCTCCTAGACACTTACATCTAGCAAAGTTAACCATAGAAGAATAATCTTGACTAATTTGAATACTCATTTGGTTCTGAACTAAATCAAAACACAATTGTACAAAATTCTTCAAGAACATATACGAAACACCACGTCCTGGCAAACAAAATACAATTGCCTTACCCCTCCAACGTGCTTTAATAGCATCTATATCCCATTCAGGTTCCTCAGTTTTCTTTGATTTAGGGCTAGAAGCCTTAACTGTAAATCCTTTAGCCATTAATTAGAACTCCATTTCAACAATATTTTAACAGTTTATTTAGAAGATGTCAACTCATATTTAATCTAAAATAGTAGTAATAACCATACTCTTATTTTGATTTGTGATTATATATTAGAAAAATTATAATCCCAATTGCTAACCAAAAAGTAAAGTCCATATACATTAGATTAATACTACCTACTACAATAGAACCTACAATTACCCAGAATATAAACTTAGGTATAGCTAACAAACAATTAATCATTATGAAGAGAAGAGAAAAGAATTAATAAGAGACCTTTTTTACCTGGGAAAAATTTTTGATGTTTTTTTATATACAACTCGCTTTGTCACCTCTGTAGGTTAGGGACTTATTGGTTTTTTATAATCGCTTCGCAATCCCTTTACTTTATATAATAATCTAATTATACTGTCATTTCACTGTTACTGTCAACCCCCATTGCCACACTATGTAATAAGGCAGGGAGAGCATCACACCCGCCCTCACTGTTACTCTGAGCCCCCTAGGCACTGTTACTCGGAGCACCCTAGGCACTGTTACTCGGAGCACCCTGAGCACTGGAAGCACTCAGAGTCCCCTGGGCACCCTTAGGCACCCGAAATACTCAGGGCACTTGGAGCACCCTGAGCACTGGAAGCACTTAGAGCACTGTTACTCAGAGCACTGTATCTTGTACTTCTACGATATCATCGAGCACTGCTATAATGTCATTACCATTGTTAGCATTTTCAAGAAGAAATAGGGCGAAGGTCTTAGACATTTTGGTCTGTGTTTGTTTGACTCTCTTAATATAACAGACCTCAGGGGGTTTGTGTGGAATTGTGTGCCACTTTGTTGACTGTCTCCTTAAGTATAAAGAACTGTCCCTACACTAATATACACTTACCCACTGTAATCCTATAATGGTTTGGGTGTGCTGTCAAGAGAACTTATAAGAACTGTGACATATAAGAAATTGAAATATTACCATAATTTATAAGTTTGGGTGGGGGGATTTGGAAATAAAATTGTATTCCCCCTTGACGATTGTAGTCCTTATGTGTTACAATCTTAGATAACAAGACCTCAGACCATTTATAAGTTAAGGGAGACAATAAGAGTAGACCATTTATAAGCACTGAGAGACAATAAGATCAGACATTAACTCCCTCCTATGAGTATTAGGGAGGCATTGTGTAACC
>Ga0208790_1000745_pt1 | contig 14801 bp, 20 predicted proteins | sample 10_taG_FD_184083 | JGI IMG/M metagenome (GOLD analysis project Ga0208790, IMG submission 184083) | Marine viral communities from the Subarctic Pacific Ocean - 10_ETSP_OMZ_AT15264 metaG (SPAdes) (version 2) | ecosystem: Environmental > Aquatic > Marine > Oceanic | place: Pacific Ocean | collected... | reverse complement strand
AAAGCTGAAGGATTTCTCCTCAAGCACTCACGCAAGTCAATGAATTCAATTTATGATTTGCAGCTTGGGACCAACGGGGACACGGTGGTAGTTAAAGATCTAGTGCGAGCCTTCGATAACCCCAACCACTCTGCCTTTACGCGGATGATTTCACTAGGGCTACGTCATGGTGCCAACATACAGTACGTGGTTGAACAACTACAAAAGGATCGTGACAGTGATATGTTTAGCTTTGCTAAATGTATTTCGCGGATCCTAAAGAATTATATACCAGATGGCTCTACAGCCACCGAGCGCACCTGTAACGAGTGCGAGACCAAAGGTCTCGTTTACGTAGAAGGCTGCGTCACGTGTAAGAATTGTGGCTATGCCAAATGTGGATAGGAAATTAAAATGAGATTTACACCAGTTAACAATTATCTTTATGTGAAAGCCGTAGAGGAAGCGACCGAAGAGACTCCGGACTCTCAGATTTTGCTACCTCAAGAATATCGTTCTGTTGAGAGCCCCTTTGCAGTGGTTGAAATAGTCAATTGCGCCGGCGAATCGGGCACCCTCTGGGGCACCGGGTTACGTGTGGTAGTTGAAGCACGAATGCTTCAGGATATTCCCCACAAGGGAGAGACTTTTACGGTCATCAAAGAAAACCACGTAATCGGCATCTTATCGGATAGTTAGACTATTTATAGTACCCTCGGAGATTTGATGATGGAACTTATAACAGAAAACTGGCGCAAATACGTTGCGGAAGCGACCACAAATGACAACAACCTTAGTGAGGCCGCCCAGGTCGAGCTTGCTCTGGACACTTTTCTAGAGAGTTACGAGCAATTAATGAGCGAGAGTACTTTGACAGAAGAAGAGCTAACTGAGGGATTTAAAGAACTCAAAGCGGACTTAGCGAAAGTGGTAGACGTTGATGCTCTGAAGATGCTGGCGCAAAAGTATGGTAAAAAAGCTCTGTTACTCGCTGTCGTAGCCGCCGCAGGCTTTGCCGCCGCAGGCGGTTTCGGGCCCGAAGCTGTGGATAGTATTACTACAGTTTCAGATGCTGCAGCCAACTTTGAAGAATAAAACAAAAGCCTTGGCCTAACCAATCGGCAGCTTATCAGATAGTTAGACTATTTATAATACGCGGAGAGATATAATGAGCAAATTTTCAAGTTACAAAGAGCACCAGCTAATCACAGAGAATTGGCGCCAGTTCCTGGCAGAAGAACAACCCGAGGCTCACAAGGCGCTAGCGAAACTCCAAGAGAAACTCCCCGCCTTGGTCGTAACGACGGATCCTGACGGAAATCAGGTCATAAGCCCAACCCCAGACCAGTCTTCGGATGTGCTGAAGGCAATCTACAATCTAGGAGGGGACGACAGCGGACTAAGCGTTCAAAAAAACGCAGATGGCACTATCACGGTCTTCCCGGCGGCATCGGCAGAGGTTGACGAAGAATAAAACAAACCCCTTGACCTAGCCAAACATCAGTGTTATACTGACACTATGACTTCACTCCCCCCCGTCGTGCTTCACTATGAGACGGTCGTGGTGGGGCACTCTTTGGCGGCGCTGGAATATGCTCGCGGCAACACCGCGATTCTCATTGTTAATGACTCCGCGCGCCCATTCTCTGAACTCTATGATCCGAGCGGCCAGCGGCTACGTCAAAAGTGGTTGGATTTGGTTTTTGAGTTGGGGCTGCGAGCGCAGCTTCCCATTCCGTTTGATATTCAGACGATCCGGGTAGAAGATGATTGTCTTATTGTGGTGACGGAGGCCAACACCAAAGTTCAGCTTGGGTTTACCAAGTTGGTGGTCTTCGATTTTGAGAAGGTTGTAGGTGCAAATATTCAAGAGAATATTCTCGACTACAAAGTGTATGATTTATTTGATATTAGTCGAGGATCGTTGATTAAAGAGTCCCAAGAGATTGAACGCGAAGGAAACTTTGTATCGAGGGCTATTTTTTATCCGTCGAAAAGAGTTCTTCATAACAGCAAAGGACACTATAAAGATATTTGGGTGGAGTCTACCGTTGCCGCAGAGGATCTTGAGGCCTTTGATTTCTCTTCTACAGTGGTGAAGCTGTTGCTGGAGCGCGAGATCAAGCGACACAAGATCACATCTGACTCTGGGTTATCTCTTAAGATAGAGCACTCCCATCGCTTGGTATACAAGAATAGGGTTGAGTATGACACTATCCATAGCGCGGCCGCCGGAATTAATATCGGGCACCATCTAGTTAATGCCTAAACAACCAATTAATATTGTGGGTATCATTCCTGTTGCCGGTACCCAAGGCGAGTTTGGATTTGAATGGCCCGACTGTCTCACTCCGATTGCCCCTAACTATACGGCCGTCGAAAGTTCTGTATACGAATGCGCCCACGCAGGCTGTACATCGATATGGATTGTGTGTAATGATGATGTTGCGCCACTAATTAAACATAGGGTAGGCGAGTTCTGCGTGGACCAAGCCAGCGCCCAGCGAGGATATTTTACTAAACATGGAAACAATTATTACCAGGACATTCCCATCTATTATGTTCCTATTCACCCCAAGCATCGAGACAAAGTTGATTGTTATGGTTGGTCTATTATCTATGGTGCGAATGTAGCCTACTGGATTACGAAAAAGTTTTCCCGGTGGACTACACCCGACACCTATTATATTTCATTTCCTTTTGGCGTTTCGGACCCGAGGGAAATAATTAGATGTCGTAAATTTATAAGAACTAAGGAGCCTTTTTACTTTTCTTACAAAGGGCTTACGGTAAAAGATAACATACCATTGAGCTTTACCATGCAGCCTGACGAATGGCGCCGTGCGAAGCATATCATTACTACAAACTCTAAACTGTATGAGGCCCCCCCACCTGGGGAGATGCCCTCAGTTAAGCTCCCCAAAGAGAAACGTTATCAATCTCGGTGGTTTACACTGGCCGATGTTTTTGGTGACGGACCCGAAGGAAAAGAAAGTGAACTGTCCTGGTTTTATGACTTGACAACCTGGGCAGAATATAGTATATTTATAGGATCAGAGCACAGTGAGTTGCTCCGACGACCATCTAACACAGTGATGTATATGAATCACACAGGGGGAATAGTTAGTGACGAATAAAAAGATTCCATTCGTTGGGCTCCACGCCCACTCAGTAGCAGGCTCAATCTTTGATGCTATCGGGTATCCACAAGAACATATGGATTTTGCATATGAAAATGGGTCACCCGCGCTTGCGTTAACCGACCACGGCAATATGAATGGGTTTAGTCACCAGCTGCTTCACTGGAAGAAGATGAAAGCCGAGGGCAAAGAGTTCAAGCCCATCTTTGGGATAGAGGCTTACTTCTTACCGAGCATCGAGGAATGGAAAGAAGAATATGAAAGAATCAAAGAAGATGCAAAGCTTGCAAAGAAGCTCGCTAAGGAAGAAACGTCGGGCACAACAGTGGAGGATGAAGGCGAAAGCAAGAAGGCAACGAAGAGTGCACTAAACCGCCGGCGCCATTTGATTCTCCTAGCACAGAATCAAACGGGCCTTAACAATATTTTCAAGCTGGTTTCTCAAAGTTACAAGGAAGAAAACTTTTATCGTTTTCCTCGCGTGGATTATAAACTCTTATCCCAGCATTCGGAGGGTGTCATTGCCGCCAGTGCATGCTTGGGTGGTCCGTACGCGGGTAACTTCTGGGAGAACAGTGAGTATGATGAAGATGGCAAATGGATCCGCAGCAAGTCCGACGAGGTTCGAGACGCTATGCGAGAGACCACCGAGCGGTTCCTAGAGATCTTTGGAGATCGCTGGTACGGAGAATTGCAGTGGAACAATATTCCACAGCAACATGAACTAAACCAATACATTATTGAGATGCATAAAGAATTTGATATTCCTTTAATCTCGACAGCCGACTCTCATTATCCTAACCCCGATGCTTGGAAGGACCGGGAGCTTTACAAGCGACTCGGCTGGCTGGGAAGGGGGCTTCCAGACTGGGCTGAAGGCGGCGCTGAACTGCCCGCTGGTGTGGAAGAGATTGGTTATGAACTTTACCCCAAGAATGGTGAGCAGATGTGGGAGAGTTACCAGAGGTATTCTTCCGCGGCCGGTATAGACTACGACGATGACTTGGTGATGCGGTCTATTGTGGAGACACATAGGATTGCGTTTGAGCGCATCGAGAATTTTGAGCCCGACATCTCTGTAAAGCTACCAGATTTTGTTGTGCCCGCGGGCACTACAGCCACTCAAGCGCTGGTGAACTACGCCATCGAAGGACTACGGGCGAAGGAGCTAGACAAGAACAAAGAATATATGGATCGGTTGAAGACTGAGCTTCACGTTATTGATGATCGAGGCTTTAGCAAATACTTTCTCACGATGAAAGCCATTGTGGACAAGGCCAACCGAGTCCAGCTCACGGGCCCCGGCCGAGGATCTGCTGCTGGTTCGTTGGTCGCCTACGCTCTGAATATTACACAGATTGATCCGATCAAGTACGGGCTCTTGTTTGAGAGATTCCTCCGTGCCGATGCGACGGACTACCCCGACATTGATTATGATGTTGCGGAGCCAATGGAGCTTAAAGAAATGTTAGCTCAAGATTGGGGTGAGAACAGTGTAGTACCAATTTCCAATTGGAATACATTACAACTACGTTCGTTGATCAAAGATATTTCAAAACTTTATGGATTGCCGTTCACTGAAGTAAACAAAGTAACAAGCACAATGATTCAGGAAGCAACCCCGGAAGCCAAGAAGCGTCATGGAATTAAGGCAGGCGTCTACGCCCCCACGTGGCAGGAGGTGATGGAACTCAGTCCCTCTCTCCGAGGCTTCCTGGTGAAGCACCCGGACGTTAAGATTCACGTTGAAGCGCTCGTAGGACAGGTGCGCTCCTGCTCACGCCACGCCGGCGGCGTTCTTATTGCCGACAATCTGGACGAGCATATGCCCCTGATCAACTCAGGAGGGGTGCGACAAGCACCGTGGGCAGAGGGGCAGAACGTCCGCCACCTTGAACCACTCGGCTTCATTAAGTTTGATCTGCTGGGTCTGGCAACGTTGCGTACTATTGACGGCGCTATCCGCCACATCCTCCGCAGGCATAAAGGCGTCGAGAACCCAAGGTTCAAAGATGTCAAGAAGTTTTATGACGAGACACTCCATCCTGATGTTATTGATATGGATGATCAGAATGTTTATAAGAGTGTTTTCCATAAAGGGAATTTTGTTGGAGTCTTCCAGTTCACTGAGGAGCCCGCGCAGAACTTCTGCCGCCGAGCCACACCCAAGAGCTTAATTGACATCTCGGCTATTACTTCTATCTATCGACCGGGCCCCTTGTCGGCCAACGTCCACGAGCAATATATTTATGCAAAAGAGAACCAAGATGAAATTGATTATCTTAACGAAGATGTTAGAGAAGCTACACAAGAAACATATGGTTTCCTCATTTTCCAAGAACAGATCGCGCTGCTCGCGCACAAGCTCGGCAAAGATCTATCTCTTGACGAGGGGAATCTTTTGCGTAAGGTCCTTACTAAAAAAGGAACTGGAAAAGGCGCTCAGGTAAAAAATCAGATCCACGACAAGTTTATTGCAGGCTGCGTGGAGAAGGGGATCCGCCAGCGCGAAGCCGAGGATCTCTGGGATAAGTTTGAATACTTCTCAGGTTATGGCTTTAATAAGTCGCACGCGGTATCCTACTCGTGTCTTTCTTACCAGTGCGCGTGGCTGCTCACCTACTACCCGACCGAATGGATGGCAGCGTTCCTTGACAAGGAGCCCCAGCGGCGCAAGGAGAGAGCGATCAACATTGCGATGGCCTACGGATTTAATATTAAGGAAGCCGACGTTAACGACTCCTCCTTTGTGTGGGAAATTGATCCCGACGACGAGCACACTTTGATTCAGCCACTAAGCTCAATCAAGGGCCTAGGAGACGCAGCCATCCAGCAGATTGTGGATAACCGCCCCTTCCTCGACATTGAAGATTTACTCTTTCATGACGACATAGTTTATTCTAAGTTAAATAAAAGGGCGCTTGATGTGCTGGTTAGGTCTGGTGCGATGAACAGCCTGATGGACGAACGGTTTACTGGACGCAAACATTTTTGGTCTGCAGTAGCAGTGGATCGACCCAAGAGTAAGAAGAAGCTTACTGAAGGGATCGAGCTGTATAAGGATGAGCGCTCGTTCACCAACCAGGAAGAAATTGAGAACACAGTCTCATTGACTGGTATCTTTCCAATGCATCTGGTGATGTCCGATGCCATTAAAGAGAAGCTCGACGAGTATTTTGTTCCGCCAATCTCCAGCTACGACCCTGAGTTGGGGATGGTGTGGTTCATTCCACGGGAGATCATCCGAAAGCAAACGAAGCACGGAAAGCCCTACTGGATTGTTTCTGTAATTGATTCAAATTCAGTGTTGACAAAGATCAAGTGTTGGGGTATAATAGAGGGTAAAGATAGGTTACACATTAACCGACCTTACATGGGTCGCTTGGATTATGATTCCATCTGGGGATTTTCCACGAGATCTATTAGAAGAAATTTGAGATTGCTGGGTTGACATCCACCACAGAAAGTGATATTATAAGGATATGAATACAACACAAATGACACCCGAACAAGAATACACGTACCTTTATGAAAGGATGGCGCAACTCTGTGAAGAGCGAAGCTGGGGCGACCCTTTTAGTTACGCGCGCAGCAAGGAGATCTATGCAACAATTGTTCTGGGGCACCAAATTGCTTCGGACTATTCAGGCGCCGATGCTATCAACCAAAAGGGGGAGGAAGTAGAATACAAATCTACTATCCAGAAGACTTGCCGCGGCGCATATACCGGGATTATGAAGCAGTCATCGTGGCTAGAGCAGGATAACTATCTCATTGAACAGAAGATTATGAAGTACTCCGAGCATTATTTCAACCGCTTTGAAGCGGGTACAATGGCCGAGTCTTGGATGTTGACAGGCCAGCAGGTATATGATATCTTACTGCCCAAGCTTTATAGAAGCTTTAACACGACACTAGGCAAGAAGGACCCGCGCCTTAGCGCCAATGTTTCGTGGACTGAGATTAAAAACAATGGGGTACAAGTTGTTAAGAACGGAAAGAGAATTAAGTAATGGCAGCAAAAGCAAAAAAGAAGACCCTACAGCTCGTAGGAAAGAAGAAGTGTAACCTCAAAAAGTACAAGAGAAGGTCAATGTACTGCCCCGTCGAGGGTAAGATGGTTGAAGCTTTGGGGATCCCTTTAAGTGAAATCCATCGCTCCGACCTCAATCCCGGGCGCCCTGAAGGTACTGATCAGGCGAATGTAAATTCTATTTTTCACAAGCTTATCACTGATCCGGAAGGGCAAAGAGAGCCTTGTAGCGCTCAATGGGACACCTCCTTGGGGATGTGGGATATGGTGTTCGGCTGGAATCGTTACGATGGGTTTGAGATGGCACAAGAGGCGGGCATGGATATCGCCTCCTCGCCCGACTATGAGTTGTGGGTTTTACCCTTCTCGGGCACAGCCGGCGCCCGCGGCAGGAAGCAGCTGAGAGAAAATGCCAATAAGGACGGAGGAAAGGAATCCACCGCCCCCGAAGTTGCGACAATGCTCGCCGGGCTCGCTAGGGTGGGAGAAATGGATAAGCCTGGTTCGCCCTTTGCTGGTTGCTCGGATAAGGACAAGAGAGCCCGGTGCCTTGAAGTTGTGAAGACCGAGTGTCCTCAATGGGGGGGCCATAAATTCAAGACAGTCTGGAAATTTCTCGGTAACAAAAACGGAGCGACTAATACCTTGGGGCTCAACTACAAGCAGTGGCCCAAGAAGTATGAATTATCACAATATTTTATCGCCCACAATCCGTGGGGCATTACAGATCAAGATGTAATAAAATCCGTAGATAAAGACAAGTCACATAGCGGTATCGATGCAAATGGGGATGCCTATTTCAAGTCAGGATTTTACCTCGATAAGAACGGCACGCGCTTCTTGTTTTATATTGCCCTGAATAAGAGTGAAATGGCTGGCGGCTTGCCGACGAATGCTACCAAGGCTCGAATCAAAACCAAAGCTGACCACGTAATTGTGCTCGTAGCGTCCAACAAGGCGGGATCAACTGGTGTCGTATCAGCCCGAAACGGCTTTGCTGCAGAGGGTACTTGGTGGAACACCAATGTTATGCGTACTTTTGATGAACTATATTTCATCCCTGCCACAGCCGCCGAGGTATCTAACGATATGGTGAAGGGAAAGTGGTCTCGTCATGACAAGTTGTAGTATTCAGCTAGAAAATATGGAGGGGCTACAATACCTTAAACAAATAGAGAGCAACTCTGTTGATTTAATACTAACCGACCCTCCATACATTACGTCCCGAGACAGCGGTATGGACAAGTGGGTGGACCACGTAGCCCAGCATAAAAATAGTACCGGCGACCTTAAGACTGAAGAAGAGTGGCGCCTCCTCAAGAGCGCTAGCGAGTGGAAAGAGTGGACCCGAAAAGGGGGATACTCCCCGGGAAAGCAACGCCTTACAGCGCTCCGCAACGCTAAAAAGAATTACCTTAAGTACGGTTCGATCTACGGCGAGAAGTATGCAGTTCGCACTGACTACGGAAAGTGGGATTCTGAATTCACTATGGAACAGATGGAAGAATTCACTAAGGAATTCTACAGAGTCTTGCGACCCGGCGGCACGTGTATTATCTTCTTTGATATTTGGAAGATTACTCCCCTTAAGACTATGCTCCAGGCCTCGGGTCCTCTCGTTACTCGATGCTACCCACGCCAGGGGAAAGAAGAATCCGAAGAGGATTTTGCTGTGAGGCGACACAAGATACTCGATGAGTTCGAGCCGTATCACAGAGGCTTTGAGGGAATCCGGTTCATTGAGTGGATTAAGACAAACCCTCAACCGCTTAACAGTAGTCGTAACTATCTGACAAACTGTCGAGAGATTGCGTTGCTGGGCGTTAAGGGTGGGTCCCCCACCTTCAACAGCAAATATGATAATGCACTTTACCACTTCCCCATTCAAGGAGGCAAGTGGAGAATGATGCCCACACAGAAGAGCTTGGCCCTATGTGAAGCTTTGATCGCGAAGCATTCCAACGAAGGAGATTTGATTTTAGATCCCTTCCTAGGGGCTGGGACCACAGCGGTGGCTGCAGCCAATACTGATCGAAAGTTCACAGGGTGTGAGTTGAGGAAAGATATGTTTAACCAAATGATGGAAAGGATCGAGGGTGAAGTAAATGGCGAAGAAACGTAAGGAAAGACAGACAGAAACTCGAAAGAAAAAGACGCGGATTGGCAGCGGCAAGTACACTAAGACGCGACAGCCCGGTCCTCACGGGGGCAATAAGGGCTACAAGAAAGCATACCGAGGACAAGGAAAATGATTTTACAATATTATATAATGCGCGAGGGGGTCTTCCCTCCGATGCGGGCCAACCCTAGCGATGCGGGCCTCGACTTAGTTTACAACCCAGAAGATTCAGTAGACGATGTTTTAAAGATTCCCCCCGGGGCTTCCGTCTTGCTCCAGACCGGGTGTCGCTTTGCCATCCCTCATGGGTATATGATGGAAGTTAAGAACCGCTCTAGCTGGGCTGCTAAGCGGCAGCTGCTGGTGGGTGCGTGTGTCGTAGATTCAGGTTACGACGGAGAAGTGTTTGTGAATCTTCACAACATTGGGAGCGAACCTCGAATGGTCATGAAGGGCGACCGCATCGCACAAGGTGTCGTGGTACCCGTGGTTCCTGTCCGCTGGGTTGCCTCCGCCGAAGAAGATATTTATGGGTGGTCACCGATTACTATTTCTAATCGAGGCGCCGGAGCCCTAGGCAGCACCGGAAAATAGAATGGCCACAGCATTACCCAAACCGAAGGTAAGAAATTTATATCTTCCTGAGCAAGTCACGCAAGAGTCAATGAATAAGCTCACTAAAAGTATCATCGAGATTAACGAAGATGATGCTTACCTCGTTAAGCTATACGGAATCAATAACGTGGAGTACGCGCCGCAGCCCATTAAACTTTACATCGACTCCTACGGAGGAGCCGTGTATCAATGCTTTGGGCTGCTGGGGGTGATGGAGAAAAGTGACACCCCCATTCATACGATTGTTACTGGCGCTGCGATGTCATGTGGTTTTATGATTTTAATTTGCGGAGACAAGCGCTTTGGATACCGACACTCCACCCCCCTCTACCACCAAGTTTCATTGGGATTCTATGGGAAGGTGAAGGATATGGAGGAACGTCTAGAAGAAGGCAAGAGACTCCAGAAGAAGATAGAAGAGATTACGCTGGCCCGCACAAGAATTCCTAAGAAAAAATTGAAAAATATTCTTAAAAATAAGATCGACTGGCATATGACGGCCGCCGAGGCCTTAGAGTTGGGCGTGATTGATGGTATCATATGAAAAAGTTAAGAAAGGTTGATACTGCTAAAAGAAAAGCAGAGCGCCAAAGCGCCAAAGCCTTAGAAAAGAAAACCGCCCTTCTGTTATCTCTTCCGGAAGAGTGCTGTGTGTGTCAGCTTAAGTTTGAGCGCACGCGTGAGACTGTGACGACATGGAATGTCACGGTTTATGAAGAAGAGAATAGAATTAGATTGACGTGCCCACAATGTTGGGGTACACTACAAGAAGCAATAAAGGAAATACAAGATGTTTAATAAGAGTTTATCGTACGATGACGTACTACTAGCCCCACAGTTCTCAGATATTGAGAGTCGAGTGGAGATTGATGTGGGGTCCAGTTTAGATGGCACCCTACAATTTGATCTTCCGATTATCTCTAGTCCAATGGATACTGTTACAGAGGTAGCCATGGCCCAGACGATCGAGAAGATGGGCGGCGTAGGAATCATTCATCGTTACACGACCATTGAGGACCAGGCACTGATGGTTCAGACCGTTACCAAGAATGACCAGCGCACCGGCGCGGCAATTGGGGTTACGGGTGATTATTTTGAGAGGGCCCACGCACTAGTTGAGGCTGGAGCTAGCTTCCTGTGTTTGGATGTGGCTCACGGTCACCACATATTGATGCGCACCGCCTTACAGAAACTACGCAATGAGTTTGGAGACAAGCTGCATTTGATGGCCGGCAATGTTGCGACGCTTGAAAGCGTTGCTACCCTTGCAGATTGGGGTGCTAATAGTATACGGGTAGGAATTGGCGGAGGATCTATTTGCTCCACGCGGACCCAGACGGGTCACGGGATGCCCACTTTTAGTTCTCTGATGGGGGCCCGCGGTGCTCAAGAAGGATTGGCGCAGCAAAATAAGCCTCCCATAACTATCGTAGCTGACGGAGGGATTCGCACAAGCGGAGATATTGTTAAGGCCCTGGCCGCGGGTGCCGATTTGGTGATGGTTGGTTCCCTCTTGGCTGGTACGCGCGATGCCCCGGGAGAAATTATTGAAACCACATCGGGTAAGTGTAAGACATACCGAGGGATGGCTAGCAAAGATGCACAAATGGATTGGCGCGGCCGCACCTCCTCGGTTGAGGGAATTACTACCGTCATTCCTTATAAGGGAGACGCGACGCAGGTATTGCGAGAGTTGGAACGAGGGATCCGCAGCGGCTTCTCCTATTCTGGCGCGCGTCATTTAACTGATCTTCGCGAGAAGGCACAATTTATTGTTCAAACTGGCGCAGGGATTCAAGAAAGCTCGACTCATATCTTGAATCGATGAAAGACTATTCGGTATTAAGTTTTTATATTGATCCAAAGATGCACGAGAACTTTAAAGTTCGACTGTATTACGATGGGTTCGCACACCAGAGTGAGTTTTTTAGAGCGTGTGTGGCTTCATATTTAGAGCAAGACGAGAGCTTCGTAGGATTTTTGGAAAAGTACCAAGCGTCTGAGAAGCTCCAGTCGAAAGCAAAGATTGCGAAGTCAAAGAGACTTAGAGCCACAGGGGATAAGCTGATGAAGGAATTGGCTTTGTCAGACGATGAGATTGAAAATATATTTGATATACTAGAAAAGGATTTACCCGAGCTATGAAAGATATAGAAGAAAAGACCCTTCGAGAGTGCGCAAAATTATGCCTCCGCACTAACAGGGCGTGTAGCCAGACTGAGTGTCGGCTTTACTTAGATTACGAAGAAGACAATAACTGCACCCTCATAGCTGTAAATAAACACGGGCCCATGACACTTGAACAAATTGCCAAGCGCCACAGCATAAGCATCGTCCGCGCAAAACAAATACTTGATGAGACCTTGGTTAAATTAAAAAAGAGATTAAAGAGCAGGGAAACTATTTAGAAATAGCGGCACATATTCGCAAGATACGGAGATTATTAAACGATGTCAAACAATAAGAAAACACTTCTTAGTGAATCACAAATCCGCCAATTCATGAAGTTGGCAAAATTAGAACCCCTCACCCCGGGGTTTGTTAACGGGCTTACCGAAGTCGGGGCCCCTCCCCCAGCACCTGGAAAGAAGAACCCTTTCGAGAAGGCTCCAGAAGAAAAGAAGGAGGAGGAACTTGACGAGGGCGAAGAGGAAGAGATCGAAGAGTCCCACGGCCGCGGCCGCGATGAAGGTGCTGCTGGCTATGGTCAGCCCGACCAGAATACCCGTATGACCGAGACGACGTACCGCGACGAGGACGAAGAACTAGAAGTCGAGTTGGGCGCCGAAGACGAGTTGGGCGCCGAAGACGAGTTCGCAGATGAGGAAGGCGAAGAGCTGGATGATCTGGACGCGATGGCCCCGGAAGAGGAAGTTGGCACCGAAGATCAGATGGTCTCCGTGGATGATTTCCTTGATGCTTTGGGCGACGCCCTACGCAGCGCAGTCTCCGAGGTCACCGGCGAGGAAACCGAAGTCGACGTCGTAGATGACGAAGAAGGGGCCCCCGAAGGCGAAGAGCTTGAGGTGGGAGCCGAAGAAGAAGTTGAACCTCCTGGTGGCGACCTAGAAATGGGTGCCGAGGAAGAGGAACTAATGGAAGGACTTCTGGACGCCGCAGGCGTACAATTAGTAGATACCAGCGCGTTGGTTGAAAAGATTACGAAGCGAGTTGCCGCTCGAATTGTAAAAGAGGCTTTAAAAGCAAAAAAGTAGTTTGACATAACACTAAATCTCTGGTAGAATAGGGACTGTAGTGAAAGCTACAGTCCTTTTTCTTTGGGAGATATATGACTGAAACTTATGAGGTAACCCAGGACATCCTATTATTAATAACAGCTCTGGGATTTTTTTGCGGAGTATTCGCCGCAGTGTTTGCCACCAGATTTTTTGAGGTGGTTCACCTTCACCGGATGGTCGACCAGACGGTACACCGACTCCTGTTGATGTGCAGCAAGCTTGATGAAGACATTAATTTTATTTCTGAGCTAAAAGAAACCGAACTCCAAAATCAGAACTTCGACGAAAATTCGCGCCGCAAATTTCGCAAACTTGACGCAGAGATCGTAAAGAAGTGGAAAAACGGTGTAATACTTAATTTGGTAAATTATTCACCAGAAAAGTTCCGTTACATCACTCAGTTCACTAATTGGGACGAAGCGATGCGTTTTCTCAACAAGGCGCATGGTGATAAAAATGGGAGATAAATCAATGAAGGTATCAGCGTGGTCTACCAGAAGGGACGACGAGTCTTATCGCTATCGGTTGCAGTTTGATGATATTGAAGGAAAGCGCATCCGCAATAGAATTCTTAAACAAATGGTCCAATCTCATGATTGTGAACAGTCCGGATCGGGGTACACGAAGAATGGCAATTATATTTTGTTGTTCTCTAAAACTTTTGAGTCTCAACAAGACTGGGTCCAGTGGGCCCGAGGACTAGAGTACCCTCTCATAGAGTATAACTCTAAGTCTAAACCAAAGCCCATTAAATTGGGCACCAACTATGATCCCAAACGGGGAAGAAAGCGTAAGGTGTAAAGTGAGTAGTGAAATAGAATTTGAGTTGGAAGAAGACACTCTTTCAGATGCGGCCCTGGTGGGCCTTGTGGGAGAAGTAGATGAGGAGGCCACTCAAGCTGTATTAAGTAATTTGATTGAGTTATATGGGGGGCGACTCTTTCCCCTCATCTGTCCGGATGACGTTCCCGCTATCGAGTTTATAATTTCTACGTCCGGGGGCGCCGTGCAAGATATGTTTGCCATCTATGACTTGATGCGTCTGATTCGTCCAGCGCGCGAGATTCACACCTACGGTGTAGGGAAGGTTATGTCAGCAGGGGTTCTTTTATTGGCCGCAGGCACCAAAGGCCAACGCCGAATTGGTAAGCATTGTCGGATTATGTTACACCACGTAATGTCGAGTGAAGCAGGCCCTCTCCCCAACCTACAGAGCACTTTTAAAGAGGCACACGTAATGGAGAAAATGATGTTCGAAGCCATCGCAGCAGAAACAAATCTTAGTGTTAAAGAGCTACGCCGCATTTGTGAGAAAAACGTTGATAAGTTTTTTACGGCGGAAGAAGCACTTAAGATGGGCATTGTTGATATAATCGTCTAATTATATAGAGAAACTATCTTTTATGTAAAAGAAAAGGATGATGGAATGCAGATTACCAAACAAAGACTTAAAGAGATCATCAAGGAAGAGCTTTCCACAGTTCGCGAGAGCGACTGGTATGATGACGAAAACGAGACCCGCGCCGACAGGAAGTATGCCGACCGCGACGCCGGATTGGGAGACCTCCAGTCGGACGAAAAGTTCACCGGCGGCTCACCCGAAGAGCAAATGCTTAGGCGTATTAAAGCAAGAGAACTTCTTGCGGCAATGAGTAAGGAAGAATTGAAAGAACTCA
>Ga0208790_1000741_pt1 | contig 14875 bp, 10 predicted proteins | sample 10_taG_FD_184083 | JGI IMG/M metagenome (GOLD analysis project Ga0208790, IMG submission 184083) | Marine viral communities from the Subarctic Pacific Ocean - 10_ETSP_OMZ_AT15264 metaG (SPAdes) (version 2) | ecosystem: Environmental > Aquatic > Marine > Oceanic | place: Pacific Ocean | collected... | reverse complement strand
AAATGACTTCAGATACGCCACAAAACGGCGCTGGAGTCTTTTGAAATCATCAAGCATATCCGCTGAACATGCCTCTTCTAAAGACAAACCAGAACACAACAATGAAGCATACTCCACGTTTGGATCTGTGATGGAACCTGAGTATTTCCAGGTTTTTGTTAGATTTGTTGGAATATCGTCAAAGTGTAACTTACCATCGACATATATGCCGATACATTCCGATTTATCATCCAACGTTTGAAATATCAAAGTTCCTCCGCATTACGTCTTGCATTCTGTTGTATACTAATATAACTCAAAGAGCCGCGATAGTCAAATGGTTTATTTAAAATTCTTTCAAATTTATTTAAAGCCTGAGTTAAATTTCTTGCTTGATATAATTCTATTGTATCATCAATTAAGATGTTTTTTTCATATTCTTCAAAAGGCGATTCATCCTCTATAAATCTAATCTGGAAATATAACTTCATAAAATATTCTTCAGAAGAATATTGTGCATCAAATTGATCTTTTGTGTATTTTTTAGGTATTACAACTTTTGAAATCGATTTACCTCCACAGTCTTCAGTTGTTAAAAAGTTTTTCAATCTAACCTTATTATACAACTTTAAAAGAAAATATTTAAATTTTCTATAATATCCCCCATGGACGTAACTATATCCTCTTAATAGAACTTTATCAGTGGTATCCAGTCCATATGCTGCAGAATATCCCAACATGGCAGAAGACGCAATATCCGCAACCAATCGCCAAGGAATATTTCTGTCTACCATAAATCCATAAGAATTACAAGCATTTACATAAAATCCCCAATTTTTACTATTAATAAATTGAGCTATTTTTTTATCATCGTTAAATACATCAATGTCAGCTATCTCTAATGCCAACCCAGAGGACATCAATGGACAATATTTACTTTTTACAAATGCTGTCTGCGTAAAAGGAAACTTTTTAGCGCTTTTTCTCATCAACAACATGAATTCCTTTATAAATTCATCAAAATTCTTAACTCTTATATCGCTGCGAAGAAATTCAGAAGAAATTGAATTAAAATATGTATCAATGTGTGCGTCATATAACTCCGCAGAACTTCGATAAGATTTATATACCTTCAAATTGCTCAAAAAAGGATCGCTTTTCGATATCTTACCAGTTAAAGCGCATTTTTGAAATTGTATCACAAGATCTTCAAAGGCGTCCACTACAAAACTTGCTGCTTTATTAGGCACCTCGCCACCTGCAGAGTTTTTAAAATCTTTTAAACCTGCTGCGGCTGAGTATTTTATCGGCATAAAAGTTCGACTTGTTCGGCCGTAAAAGAACTTTTCTCCAAAATTAAAATCTACAATATTCTTGTATTTTAATGATTCACGAACCATTTTACCTTTATAAATCGTTCTCTTTCGAAAAAGATCTTTTGATGACTCATTATTTTCTTCTGCATAAAACAAAGACATTTATTACTCCTTTATCCACCTATAATAGAACTCCACCAACCTGTATCATCTTTCGCTTCTTTTCTGACTGACTCTGCTTCTGGGCATGTCCGATCTACTGCTGCTTTTTCTTTCTTTGCTATTTCTGTCGTACCTTCGGCTCCAATAGAAGCAACCCATTTTGCTGAGATTTTAGTATCTGCTTGTCCTTCTCCCAATGTGGTAGTCGAGCGATATATCATGCAATACCCACCAATACCATATTGTGTCAAATCATAAGTGCCTTCATCAGAAGTTGTACTCGGAGCAAACCCATGAGGATCCACAAAAATATATGTCCCAGGAAATGTTTTCACATTGGCATATGTTTCAATCTCAACATCGTATACCTCTCTTAACTGCTCTAATCCATCATATCCCTCGCTCTCAAATCTTGTTTCTTTTAAAAATTTAGCATCAGTTTTAGAAAGATTGATTGTTTTTACAATTCCTCTATTCTTTCCTAGCATATAATGAAAAATACCACGAGCTTCATCTTCTTTGCGAACGCCATTCATGTATTCTGCTGGCTGGGTTCTGCCGGCGAAAAACGTATAATAGTTTATCTCTTTGGGTCCAAAATTATCAGAAGATGGACTTCCCCCAGGAATGCCTCTGTATCCCGAAATATTCAAAAGAGGTGCGGTTGCCTCGTCCACTATCACTCTTGAAGCTGCTTTCTGTTCTTTGATCTGTTCTCTGATAAGGTCCGTAAGTTCATCATATTGTGATCCATTATTTCGATATGAAGTAACAACGGCTTGATTCAACCTCGTTGCTTGCTTAACCCCTCTATCAAAACAACTCTCATTATTAAGAAATTCCTTAACTAAGTTATTAAAGAAATCATTTAAAAACACACTTAATGGATAGATTGTTTCTTCTTTTTCTAATACTTTAGCGGTTAACCACGAAATAAAATATTTTACAGATATCGGAACATCTCCAAAATTCACAAACGTGCTGGTGCCGCCATCGGCAGGATTAATTATCTCCAATGGACCTAATAATATTCGTAGTTTTTTAAAATTCAAGTAAAGCTTTTTAAATCTCTTTGTCTCAGCATCCAAGTCATCAACGCTTATCTCCTCATCCCATAACATATCAAATACCTCTATACTATCTTTCTCCAACCAAGCTGGCATTCCTGATAATGTCTGATCGATTCCTTTTAAAATAACATCAATCAAATCACTAATATAGAAAAATGACACTTGTTCGTGACTAGGGTGAATAGAAGCTTTAGCAAACTGCTCTTCGTCCAATGTTTCATCAGACATGTCGGCATACTCTTTTTCTAAACCTTTAGCCAACGCAAGAGCTAAACTTTGATCTGTTTTAATTTCGCTAACGTCAAACTCTCCAATGTTAGAGTAAGGGCCGCTTATATTAAAGTTTTCGATATCATCATGAGATGTATTTATAAAATTTACTTTATTAGCAGTCAATAATCCTTTCATTATCGATCTCAAACTTTCTTGTTTTTCCCAATTAACATCATTGCTTTCAAGATCTGCTTTCTTAATTTCAGCCATATCTTCTGCGTTACATTTGCCTTTGCTGGAAATTGTCTGATATTTGAGTTTTCGCATTACACGCTTATGTAATATATTTGAATCAAAAAACACATTAAAATTGGGCTGTTCAAAGAAATCCTCTACATATGCAAAATAGTCAATTATAAAATTAACGCGACCCATTTGATCAATCTTAAATTCATGAATCGTCGGAGTTAAATTTAACGTCACAAATGAATTATTAACTGCGCTATTAATATCATCCTTTTTGTACGTCGCTCCACCAAATTTAGTACCTCCAAGGTAAGTTGAACTGTCTTTTGGTAGTGCCCATCCAACCACTGCCTTCAACCTAAAGTTTAATTTTGCCAAATTATCTTTTATTATTTGCTGCATCGACTCTTCTACTTCTGCGCCTTGTTTGGCAGTACCTGTCTTTAGAGCCAAATCAATATATCGATAGCCGCCTCTATCTTTAAGCAACTCATCAAAGCTATTAGCAAAAATATTCAACTTCGCACTAATACTCTTTTTAACAGCAAATGGATTGTTTCCATCATAAGTGAATGAAAAATCTTTTATTCCTGCTCCAAAGCCGCGTTTGGTTTTATCTACCAATAATTCTTCTACACCCTGTGTTGGATTGTAGTTTGAAGCAAAAAATATTTCTTGTTCTGTTTCTTTTATCTGTCCACTGTCATCTTCATCCATATTAATTCTATATAACCTAATTTGCGGCTGCAAAGCGGAAATATCTTTATTCTCCATATCAAAAAAAACATGCTGGGTTGGTGATTGCGTTAGATTATTCAAAAACCCATAAGGATCGCCGTGTGCCATCAAACAAGCATTAAAATCTCCACCGCTCTGTTTCTTCATTAGTTCCACTAGCACTCCCATTCCCTCTCTAGAAGTGTAAGTAGTAGTAGAATACGGAAGAGGTTTTGGAATTAATTTCTCAAGAGTATTTCGTTTATATCGTGCTAAATCAAAAATATTTGAAAGCAACCAGCATTGTTCTTTAAATTCTGGTGCAGTTCCAAATCTAGTTTTAGCAAATTCAGTTACAGATTCAGCACGATTATTTTCCTGTTCTTGTAGGCTGTCTTTAAGCGCTTCTTTTTGTGCTGCTTCGTCGATGCCCACTTCTGCCAATTCTTCTGCATCGGCATCATCGAGTTCATCCAATGAATTTTCAAGTGCTTTTGCGAGAGCCTCATCTGCGAGTTTGATGCAGGCCGATGCTACTGCGAATGTAGTACGTGCTACAGCTAAATCTTTTAAAATTGCTTTAAGTTCAGATGGTACGTTGTCGCTTTTGTCTATTGCAAGGTTAGTGCCCGAGAGGGTGAAAAAGCTTAATTTATCATCGAAAAACCAGCCCGAATCAGGTATCGTCCATGTATATTGGAAGTTACTAAAACTTGATAACGTGTGGCCATCAGTGGTGGCGCCAGCTTCGGTATGATTTGCCGTAAGGACTTCCGCAGCGGCTGCATAATAACTTTCCTCGTCGAAGGATTCTTTAGCAGAACTTAATATATTTATATTGCTTTCACTAATCGATTGATCAAGCGATGCGCCAGTAGATGTTGTAAGTTCACTTGATTTATAAATCTTTGGCAAATTTAATTCTGAATTATTTGAAGAATATTCATTATATTTTTCAATCAAATTATCAAAATCTTCTAAACCTGTAGAAAGCCCTGAAGTACATTTTTGAAGCGAATCAAATAACTCTTCTTTAGCGCTGTCGTTTGCAATTAGTGCTTCTTTTAACGATTCATCATACCAAGGCATCTACCTATCCCTCTCCAAGCGCTTTCAATGCTGCTTCAATGTTCACAGGCACTTCTATCACATCACCAGGCAAAAGATGTGCTTCCGTGGGCGTTCCATTATACCAGGCAATAACCCACCAAAATTTAACATCTCCATAATATTGATTTGCCAATTTATAAAGTCTATCGCCATATGTCCAAATATGTGAAGTTGTAGTCACAGACATTCTTTGACGTATGGTGGGATTATGAAGAATAGGTGTTTCGTAGTGTCTAATATTCTTTAAACCACGAGACTTTCGCAAAGGTTTATAATATTCATTATTGTTATTTAAAATTTTATATCTATTGTATCTTGGCATTATTTATATCCTTATTAATCATCTAAAGTGAACTCTCCTTCACCTTCTTGAAATGCGCTCCAACTCGCTAATCTATCGCCTGTTTCTGCCATTTCCGCAAATCTTTCGATGTCTTCAACTTGAGTAGAAACTGCTTCTGTTTCAGAGACAGTTTCTTTATTAAATAAACCATCAGTAACGCTTTTTATTTTTGCTGCAGCATTCGCAAGTAGACCATCTGATGTCTCTCTTCCTGATTGTTCATCTGCCTTAATCTGTGAAACAACTGACTGTCCTGTTGCGCTATTATGAATATTCTTATTTGTTACCTCCCCTTCGTCTTTAAGTCCAACGCCATATGGAAATAGTCTCTGTTGGCCGGCGCGGCTATTCTTGGTAGTGCCAGGGTGTGCGCTAAAAGTATCAGTTTCATCCCACCCAAGAGGATGTTCATGAATTGGAGAAAATGATAGAGCAACATCCAATAATTTTGGAAGTAGAGCATTCTCTCCAACAACAAATGATCCATCATCGCCTTCCAAGTTGTGGTTAACATTAACATAATCTAAAGCCCCCAATAGTCCATCGTGTGATTGCCAAGTTTGTAATTTTGAATATCTACCTAAATCATCAGATGTCTGGGCCATTTGTGATGAAGAAGTTGCAGAATAACCATAATCTCTATCCATGTGTGAAAATCTATCATTTGTATTTCTCAAGAGATTCATTACCTTCAATCTAATCAATGGTGACTGTGATATTGTCTGGGCGCCCTGCACGTCAGTATAGTTGGGATACATAAATTGAATCAATTTCTGCACTTTTCCCAAATTCTCGTATGCTTCGCTTTGCGAATATGCTGGTATTTTGAACGCTAACGTTATCTTTCTCTGTGTATTCTTGAATAAGTAAATCGGATCCGCTCTACCGTATACTGTTTCAGCGGCCCAATCACTATTATACGCTTCATTGAAAGCAGTAATAAATGCTTTAAAAAACACAGATTTTCCTGTTGGAGCGTGCTGAAAAGAGATGAACATCTTTCTTCCATTAGCGAACGCATCTGATCCATCAACAACATACATGCTAGTATTACCAACACTAACTTTCTCGTTTTTAAAATATCTCGTAGCATTAAAATTGCTCAGAAAGTCTTGTTCATCATTATCATTTGCCATTTATCGTCTTCTCCTTTTTATTATGGGCGGCGAGCGTCTATTAATTTTATAACTTCGTCTTTTGTCACGACACCATCTGTAAACAATTTTCTTGTCTGTGCGGCGTCTAGTTTCAGTGTAATCTCGGCTGAAGTAGGTGCGCCCCCGCCACCGCCGGCTACATTCAAATTTGCCGCTCCTGCTTTAATATTTTTTGTAATCACAGTTGGCGCTGTACCCATCGCTGCTTCCGCTGCTGCTGTCATTGTCATCGCAACAGCAACCGCTTTTGTTTCTGGTATAGAATCGATTGCTTTTGCTATATTTTCAAAATCTTTAGCAAGTGTTGTAAATTCTGTTGAGACCTCAATTAACTCTAAAAGATTGTAAATAACGTCACCCAAACCAGAAAAAGAACTTACAAGCTTTCCAAATCCTTTTGCCATCTCTCCTATTCCTACTGACGCCAGCATAACGCCGGCACCGATTGCCATCACAGCGACACCAAATGCTAGCAGAAACGTCACTCCAGCTTGAGCGAGTGGATTCAGTGCCATCGCACCCATTATGTGCGCCAATGCAATTATCGTCACACCAAGCATGGCCAAAGCAGTAGTAAATCCTACCAGTTGCTCGGTATTTAACATGGAAACCCCATCGGCCATATTTCCTATTCCTGTGGCGGCGAGTCCAATACCAGCACCGACCATGTACAGTGCTGCGCCAAATGCCAACATGTTCAATGCGGCTGAAACGGATACTTTACTAAGGTTCTTTTTCATCATTATGTTTTTTTGTTCTGCCTGGGATTGTCTGTCTGTTGCGGCGGCATTGAATATTTTCTGAAATGTTTCTTTTATTATGAGCGCTATACTTTTTAAACGTAAGGCGTTCAATACAACTCCTATTGCCTGGAGTGCCTTTTGTGCTAATACCCATGCCATTGTAAATTTAATAATCGGTATTACAATATCTTTATATTCTTGCAACGCTGACACAAAACTACGAAGGCCCTTGATTAATGGCGCTAATATTACAGCCGCCTCTGCTAGAAGTGCATTCAACTCTGTCTGTAAATCTTGTACTTTTGCAGCTTCTTCTTTCATGTCGGTAAGTTCTTTACTAGTCTTACCTATATCGCCGGCTAATCCATCCATTTTACCTGAAAGCATCATCGCTAAATCGCCAACATCATTTAGTCCAAGAGATTCTGTATAAAATTGTCTCTGATAATAAGACATCGTATCGAACGATAATCCAGCGTTAGTGATGGCATCTCTGATCATCCCAAAACGTGCATCTGGATCTGTCTCCATCATCATATCCATTGCATTCACAAAGTTACCGCCTAATGCAGCATTAAGCTTACCCGCCATTCCCGCTGCTTCTTCAAAAGTATCAAACTTATTTGTGAGTTGGAGTATTTTGTTCATCTCCATACCTGTGATTTTTGCAGTCATTTGTAAATCTTTAAATGCTTTCATACCTTGATCGCCAAACTTTGCCAGTTGTCCACCAGCAGTGGCAAATTCAGATGTCATCTGAGCCGGCGATAATCCAAGATCCTTTGCATGCGCCGTTATTTCAAGCATCGAAGCTGCAGCAGATTTACTAGACACACCAAACATCTTTGTTGCGTTTTGCATTCCCTGGCCAAAAGAATCTTGCTTAACTCCCAACATCCCTAATGTAGTGCCTACGTCAGCAATTTCTTCTCTGGTTGCTTTTGTCTGCATTGTAAAATCAGTATAATTGACATACAAAGATTCCATTGCTGCCGAAACATCAGCTATCGTTGCGCCTGTCTCTCTAGTGCTCTCGTATACTTCTGTTATACTACTAGCAAAAGCCTCAGAAGCCCCTGTTGTCTTTCGAAATGCATTTTCCGCATCATAAAGCTTTAAAGCTAATCCTGCAATATTGTTGATACCAGCAGTTCCAATGCCTGTTAGTACTTCGTTAAACGCGCCTCCTACAGACTCTGCTTCTGCCAGGGCAGTCATTATTCCATCTATTTTGCCAATGAAATCAGCAGATTCCTTCATACTGAAGGCTCTTTTGAACGTTGCTTCTATCTTTCCTGCTATTGCGGCGGTTTTTTCTAATTTTTCATTAAGTTCTTCGGCTGTTTCAACTCTTGCTTTTGCGGTTCTTAATTCATCTTCTGTTGTGCTTTCTGTTTTTAGTTTTAAAGCGTAATCTTTTTCCGCTATTTCCAACTGTAATTGTGCTAATTCTTTTCTATCTTTTTCTGAAGAAGCTATATTTTCCAACTTTTCAGCTTGTCTTGTTAAAGTCTCTAATTCCTCTCGCTCGACGGCATTTGTTTCTAGGCGTGTTTTTTGGATACGCACAACAGCCTCTTCAACGTTGAGATATCGTTCATCGAGGGTGGCAAGAAAGTCGCTCTCTTCCTGAGTAATGCCGACGCCGGCTTTTTTTAATGCATTAAGTTCTTTAGCTCTTTCCAGTTGTTCTATGGAAGGATAATTATTGCCATTAGTCACAGTTGTGCCCTCTTATTCTAACTTAAATAGTTTCTCATTAAAAAAGACAGGGACTAACCCTGCCTTCTCATACCAGCTAAATGCGGTGGCAATTGTGGCTGATTTTGTGATGTTAATGTTTGCGAACCACGCCCAGAACCTCGTTGTGCCGACTCAATTGCCTCTTTTTCTGTCTCTAATTGTCGTATCAGTCTCTCAACAAACCACTTCCTCAATCCGACTGGAAGATTATATGCTTCGGAAAAACTCCAACCGCCTGAATACTTTAAGAAGAAAAACTGTTCGTAAATATTCTCAATGTATTCATCGGTCAGGCCAAAAAAAGTCCGCACTAAGCGGAACCTCCATTTCCTGTGCAAATTCACACTGGGTACATTCAAAATATTGAGTTAAATCAACATTTGGCGCAACGAAACGGTAGGCAAGTCTAATATGTCTTGCATCCATTGATGGAATATTAGCAATCAAATAATTAATTGCTTGTTCTGAAGTATCATCATTAACAGCAACAACAATATTCTTTAATTGTCTGGTTACATTTTGTTCGTGTTTCTTTTGTTTTCGATCCTGCTCCATTCCAGAGAATATTGCTTTCTCATCTCTTCCTGTCAGCAATCTAAAAGTCACAACAACTCTTGTCTTTGGCAGCGTAAGGTTAAACGTACCATTATTATTATCACTTACATCCCAACCATCTTTTTCTATCTCACCTTCGTAAACATCAGCCTTATTTAAATCAAAGGCAAAATCTTGAACAGTCATGCAACTAGGACATGTTACTTTTGTCGTATAGTCATTACCATACGCTGATACTCTTGTGGCAATAATAATAGCATTTCTATCGCCAACCAATAACGAATCAGGATTAATACGTTTATTAACTATTAGACTACCAATAACTCTATCCAAAGCAACACCCTTCTTCAGAAGAGTTCTAGATGTCAGCATATCTTCTTCTTTTGCTGTCATTTGACGAATTTCAATACTACTTTCACCATGCAGCGGATGATCTTCTGGATAAAACTTACCACCTGAAGGTAGCTCTACAAACTCTGTAGGAACTACAAATGAAAAAGGAGTTGATTCTCCCTGCATTACTTGTGGCGGTGGACTGGTATCCTGTTGTTGAGCGCCACCAGTGCGTTCTTTATTTCTCGACAATATACACCTCTCGTTTTATTGTGTTATAAATTTATACTCCGAAGAATTCTGTTCCACCAGCGCCAGCAACCGCAACAGATGCGCCGGCGGTCTCTACTCGCGCCCAATCATACTTAAGCTTGACTGACATTTCAGTAAGATCATCGGTATCATAACCCAAATCGCCATATTTAACTTCTTGGATCCATGAATTCCAAAGAGTCCAGGTTTCCAGTGGGTTTCCATCTGAATCGATTTGAGTAATGATCACTGTTCCCATGGCACCGGCAGCTTTTGCTTTTGACATTGTAGACAACGAAGTAGAATCCGTAGGTGGAGTATATCCTGATTGTACCACAATATCAGAAAGAGTTGCAGCCATGTCTGGGTCAACTGGATCAACTAATGTAATATCGACGGCATTCCAAGTTACTGAGCCGGGATAGTAGAAAGTGTGGTTGAGGAACTTGTGTGTTGACTCTGCTATCGCAAAACCGGGCTTTGTGCAAGTTTTTGCGTACCAAAGCATAGCACCGCCCTGTGCTGCTTGAATACCTTGAAACTCTACCGTAAACCGAAACTTTCTTTTCGGATCCTTGAGTGTTGTATCTTCTCCAAAGTTTGTTGACCAAAATGGCATTTTATGGGACTCCTATAATCTATTCTTAAATAGTGCGATGGAGGAAAATCCCCCACCATTTTTAATCATCGAATGATGCGCCGGTTGACATGATTACGAAGTCAATTGCGATGAATTCGATTGCTCTTGCCGGTTTAATCATAATCTTAGCATAAAGAATGTTTTGATCGATAAGATCTGGTGTTGTAGTTGATTCATCGAGGATTAGTCGATAGTCAGTGATACCAAATCGTGTCTTAACATTCGCAAGGAAAGGCTCAACAAGTGACTTAAACCTATTCCAAGTAGACTGAACGTTCTGTTCAAATAGAATCTGAGTTGAAAGAATGGAAATTTGCTTCTTCAAGTAAATCACCAAACGCCTTACATTGATTCTATCTAGAGCAGATTGACGCTCTTGAAGTGTTTTTTGTCCGAAGACGACGATTCCGCTTGATGGGAACGAAGCAATCGGATTAATATTTGATTCATAAAGCGTGTCGCGATCCTTTGAGGTAAGCCGCTCTGTAACGCCTGTCACTGGGATGCCAGCAGCACCCTCCGATAAGCCACCTCGATTGAATCCAGCAGGAGCAAACCAAATCGCTGATTTTGCTTCTGAACTCGCCAACACGCCCATCATTGCGACAGAAGGCGGGATCCAAAGTAACTGCCCTGTGCTTTCGTCTCTGGTTTGTACCCATGGATAGAAAGTGGCACCATAGCTTGAATCGATTATTCTATTTTTCAATGCATTTGCTGCAGTTGTTGGATTTGTTCCAATTCTGCTAGCTTTATCAGAGTAATATATCTCATGAGAAGGATAATAAACATCTGCCAAATCAATTAACGCCATCGAATCAGCCCTTTCTTCACACACATTAACCGCAGCAACAGTTAACCCATCAAGCGTCAACCCTGGTAATACGAGCATGTTCATATCCATGAACTCAGGATCCGCGACAGTATCAATCGCTCGTTTCCATGTATGATAAGCATAACTAGCATCTTCCGTGGAAGTGCTGCTCATTCCTTTGTTATAAAGAGGATCTGGCTTTGTGATATTGAACCCATCAAATCCACCAAAGAATGGAGCAGTGAAACGATTAATATCAGCATTCAAAAGATTCGTATAAGATGCCGAAGTATATGAATCTTCTCTTAATCTTGAACCAGAAGAGTAATAAAAATCAGTCGTTGTGCTGGATTTAAGAACTATATCGTCAAGAGAGAACACATATGCATAATCATCTACACCTCCGTTAGTATAAGGACTAGTAGCATTTGCGCCACCACCACCAGAATAACCTGAATAAAGCAATCTATGAAAATCACCAATACTTGCATCAGGAGTTGTACTAGTTGATGTTCTGGTAGTTTGCATTCCGAAATAAGCATCAGTGTGATCTGTCAATCCACCATCAGATGCTGAATTGCGAAGTCTAACAACTGGAAACTCGAAAGAACCTGTAGCGGTTTTGCCAATCGTAAGTCCAACGCCGCCGGATAAATAAAGGCTTTGGGCGTTTGAAGAATTAATCCCAGAGCCACCTGTTACAAAATAACTCGACATGGAAGAACCATCGCCATTCACCTTTCCCGGCGTAACAGAAACAGAACCAGTATTATGAACATCATAAATTGATCTAAATCTCGGAGGAGCAAAATATCCAAATGGAAGCAACGTAGGATCAGTAGCGCCTGCTTCAACATCAGTATTCATCTCAACATATATAAATTTAGATTGATTTGGGTATTCTCCATAATGTTTAAGCCGCTTGGCTGTTGAATCCCAACTATAATATTGATCACCTATTTTTCGTGCAATAAAGTTTGGAGAACTTGGATTTAGAGTTAAATTATCAAATCTTTCCATCACCTCAATACTATTGTCGGTGTCGGTAAGCTTTCTAATAACCACAGAGAATGTACCGTAATCAGTTGTAGTTGTATTTGATTGACGAATTTTTTCAATTGATACTTTGCAATTTTTATGCAACCACTCTCCGTGTCCTCTTCCGACAAATCGGAAAAGCTTTTGTTGTTGAAAAGAGCAATAACTAGTTGCAGCACCTAAGTCTTGTCCAATGAACCAACCTGCTTTTGCTTCAGTAGAAGCGTTTGATTCCATATCCCAAGGCCCTGTAGAATCCTCTTTGGATATTGCAAAAAGAACCCCTAAAGAGGCAGTGGTAAGACCTCTATCTCGTAGTTCTTGTTCATAAGTTTCACCAAGCCAATAATCTTTCGCTGAAGCCGATGGGAAAAACGCTCCTGGTGTTGTGACTAATTGTGGGTTCGTATTAAATTTCTTGCGAGCAAATGTATCTTCTGAATCATCAAAACCGAATTTAATCTTTTCTGTTCCCGTTGAACCATTAATAACAATAGTATGGAGTCCATTTCCGTCTGTTCCAATTACAGCACTAGTTGAACCCGTTGTTCCGCTAGCGCCATCAGTTCCAGCGACACCAGTTCCGCCGTAAATTGTACCACTAAGATAAATCTCTCCATCATCAACATACCAAATAGCAGCCAAACTACCTGTACCTAAATTTGCAGCAGCGTTGGCTCCTGAAGTAAACAACCAAAGTCCATATGCCCCGCCTTGCGCTGTCGGTGACGGCCCTGGAGCGTTAGTGGTTTTCCAGCCAGCAGCAGCATCGCCGCCAGCGGTGCTTCCTGCGCTAGTTTGCTGTCCAAGAAGTCGAATATAAGTAACTGGAGCAACATTTGCTCTTAAAAATGCTTTTGCGGCATATGTGCCGTACATCGGAGATTGATAGTTTCCATAACGATAAACATCGCCGCCGGCTCCTCCAGCAACGGTGTCTCCAAACATCGTAACAAAATCAGAATATGATTCTACCTTTACAGGTTGCATCGCTAAGCCACGAGTAGAGCGGCCAATGATGCATGGACCAATAAGATCTGCAGATTTTGGAATAAAGGAGTTATCAATCTCGTTGATAAACACCCCAGGAGATACAAACTTAAAACTTTTAACTGACATATGGTGAGTTCCTCATTATTAATTCACTTAAATGATAGTGCAATCAAGAATAAATAGTATTTCTATTTTCAAAACGCTCTTCTTTAAGGAAGAAAAAAGTCATCATTACCTTCAGGAACTACATTCTCTGAAGGAAACGTTATTTCTACTACGTTTTCGTCTACTCTTACAATAGGACGATCATCATTTTCGCCCTCGCCTATTAAATAACCCAATATTTTAATGGTAATTTCAGAACTAAACATTCTTACTTCTTCTGCGAGATTATTAACATTATTACTATGTGTGAATCCTTGATCAATAAACGCTTCATATAGATGTCCGTTTCTTCTCATTACAAAGGCATTAATTTGTCCTGTTCTCGCTATGAAAGGCGCCAACAAATCATTCATCTGTTGTTGGAATTCTGTTTTAATGGATATTTTATATTCCACATTCACATACACAGGAATAGGAATTGACAAACTCTGTATAACAACTTTCTTGTTTACTCTCGGATAATAACGATCAGAAGATCCATCACGGTTAACTTTATCTTGAGAGCGTACATTTCCAGCTACAGCAAAGTTTCTTGTCTTGTCTTGAACTATTCTTTTTGCAATAACCCATCTTCCTGTTCTACCGTTTTTATCTTTTGAATATGTATGCGCCTGAAATGAACCTTTTCTAGTTGGATCTTTTGTGATGCCAGTTCTTTCTATTGATATCAGGGGAAGTTTTAATGCACCAGAATCATCTCTCAAATCCTTATTGTGTTTGATTTGATATACTCTTTCTGGTGTTTGCCATAAAACAGGCACATTGCTCCATCCTTCATTTGTTCTAGCGCTCATATTTAAATCTTCTTTTAACCACGACATTATAGAATAATCGATAGTTTCGATTGTAGACGCCAGCATACCTACTTCACTAAGGTGATAGTCGCCAGGTGGCATCATGGCAAAGTCAAAGTTATCAGGTAGCATCGAAGAGTCCCTTTCTTGATCGTTTGCAAATTGCAGATATCTCAAAGATATTATTAACTTGTCCAAACAGTTGCTTGTTTTCGGACAATTTAACTATCTCATAATAATTATCGCCGTATAAAACAAAATCACCTTCACGTACATATAAATCTTGATCTTCTTCTAATCTTCTTTTATGGAAATGAATGTTAATCTCCCAAGATTTATCGATTCCTGCGCTTTCCAAGTAAGTCGTTGAAGAGTCAGTAAACTCAACTAACGCATAAACACGAATTGGGGACAAATATGTTTTTTCTATTGCTTCTCCATATAGTTCGTGAAAATTCGTCGTCTCCATATCGATAGAATAATAAAGTACTT
>Ga0208790_1000736_pt1 | contig 14913 bp, 14 predicted proteins | sample 10_taG_FD_184083 | JGI IMG/M metagenome (GOLD analysis project Ga0208790, IMG submission 184083) | Marine viral communities from the Subarctic Pacific Ocean - 10_ETSP_OMZ_AT15264 metaG (SPAdes) (version 2) | ecosystem: Environmental > Aquatic > Marine > Oceanic | place: Pacific Ocean | collected... | reverse complement strand
TGATGTGGGTGCCGCTTTCAACGGTTCCAGCACGGGTTTGGCGGACGAACTCGGCAATTGAATGAAACTCTTCTATTGTTCTCGCGCCGCTATAGGATAAGCCACTGCGGATGCCCTTTTCCAAGTCGGCGAGAATGGGCTCAACTGAACCTTTGAATGGGATAGTTGTCGCGACTCCCTCCAATGATGAGGTTTTTCCTCTCCAAGCCATTTGAGCCTCTCTTGATGCCATGCCTCGATATACCTTTCTTATCTCCCCGCCTATCTTTACAGTCTCGGAGGGAGTTTCGCCTGTCCCTGCTAAAAGCGAGCCGAGCATTACGAAGTCGGCACCTGCTGCGAGTGCTTTTACGATGTCGCCAGAGTTGCGAATGCCGCCGTCTGCGATGATGGGCACCTTGCCTGCGAACTCGCTGAGTGAACAGTCGAAAAGAGTTTGTAGTCCTGGATATCCGCTTCCTGCTTGGATACGAGTGGAGCAAATGCTGCCTCCTCCGACATTGCATCGAACGCTATCTGCGCCCCAATGACATAGTGCTTCGTATCCGTCTCTCGTGGCGACATTTCCCGCCATAATGTGGATGTCCTTGCCTACGACGGTTCTCACATCTCTTATCGCCTTTTGCATAAGAATGTGGTGTCCGTGGGCGATGTCTATGCAGATGACGTCTGCTCCTGCTTTGACGAGTTGTCTTGCCCTGTCCAGATAATCACCAGAGACACCTATCGCTGCTCCGATGAGATTAGCTTCTTTCCTTTTGATGGTTTTCGCTATTCTCTTGGCGAGAGCGACGATGGTTGCCTGTTCTTCTGGCGTGTTGTAGCGATGGATGATGCCCAGCCCTCCGTTTACCGCCATTGTGGACGCCATCACGTCACCCGTAACAGTGTCCATTGGACTGGAAATAATAGGTAGCGATAGAGTTCGCTTACTGTCCAAAGCACTGTCTAAGATTATCTCTGAACGGCTTTCTATGTCCGAGTATTTTGGGACAAGGAGAACATCGTCGTAAGTTAGGGCGGTTCTCATTAGTCTTGCTCGTCTGGCAGGCTTTTGAGGAAGTTATCGAGCACTTCTTGGGCTGTTCCCCAACAACTGGGGCAATAATTTCTGACTGGGTTTTCTTTATCTTGCTCTCGCACGACAACTCGCCAAGTGCTTACCATTGCTTTGTCGTTTTTGTCGAATGGTGCTTCGCAAGCGGTACATTCTTCTGGTAGTTTGCTGAATAATGCTGCTTGGGTTGCGAGCGTTTCTTCGGCGTTGTCACCCTTCTTTGCTCGTGCTTCCATTGCTCTTCGTTGTTTTCTATTCATTATCTCTCCAAGGTTCCTATTGTTTGTTGGCGGCGATCATTTCTGAACACCACTACTGCCGATGGAAATGGGGCGGGGTTCTTGCCATCTCCAAACTTCAAACGCCCTTTGACAAAATAAATCTCATCAGCCTTCATTATGTATTCGTGCCAAGCCTTTGTGTCTGGTCTTGCAGCAACAAGGAGCACAACCGTAGTGTCATCTTTTCTTGACTCTTCATAGCCCTTCTTGATCCACTTAGCGACTTCTCTTCCGTAAGGCGGATTTGCGAACACACTGTGTCCGTCCCAATCTTGCTGTAGCCCGTCATCGCTTTCGGTGAAAAAGTTTTCGCACTTAGCATTTTCTTTTGAGGAGCACGGATCTAAGTCGAAAGGTCCGAACATCCTATTAAGTCTCTCGTAAAACGCTTGTGGCGTTGTCCAATCTTGCTTCTTACTAGAGAACATTGCGTTCTGAGTGCTCTTATTCATTTGCCTCTTTCCTATCTTCGAGTTTTTGTAGTGTTTGTCTATTCTTGACGGTGTTGTTTGCTATCTTAATTCTTTCCATAGCGATGTCACAATAGTCTTGGAAAATGTCTATGCCGATATATTGCCTGTCTGTGAGGACTGCTACTTTGGTGGTTGTTCCTGCTCCGTTCATTGGATCGAGGACGACATCACCTGGTTCGCTCCAAGTTCTAATGTGATCTTCTACGAGTTTCTCTGGGAAGATGGCTGGATGCTTGAACGCCTCATCGTCTGTGGCTGAGTATCCTTTGCCTGTGTTGTAGCGCCAGATGTTGTTTCGTGGAGAAAAATCAGGCGTGGGCTTTTGGGTTCTCGTTTTGAGTTCTCCGTCTTTGCCTCTGAATGTTCCTCCCTTTTTGCCCCAAGGCACCCAGCCTGCCCACTTGTTCTTTTTGTCGCAAATGAGGTTGGCTGTTTTGGGCTTTGCTCCGTTGGAGAAGACGAACATATACTCAAATAGTTGTGAATAGCGGTTGCCGTCTCGTCGTGCTGGGAAGCTGCTGCCATTCTTCTCATAAATCATTGTGTCATGAAGCTTGAAGCCTTGTTCCATAAAGTGGAGCGCTTGGCGGAATGACGAGCCTGTTTCTGAACCTTTCATAACCGCATCGCCTACAACCCATACGACAACTCCGCCCTTCTTTACCACTCGGGCGAGTTCTGCCGCTATGGGCTCGAATGGGAAAGAATATCCATTGTATTCTTCTTTCATCCCCTTGACGAGATCCTTGTAGGAGCGTAGGTTGTCGTAGGGAGGTGAGGTGATTACCAAGTCAACTGAGTTGTCTGGCATCTTCTTTAGCTCCGTTACGCTGTCTCCGCAAATGATTTGATTAAGCTGCTTCAACTTCTGCTCCTCGGTATTGTGCGATGTCTTCTCTGAGACACTTACACCACTTCTGCTTTGGCTCTACGGAGCCGAGAGAGATGGACTTGCGATATTCATCAACTGAGTTGACGTGTATCTTGCCCGTGGTGCTGCTGTTATTGTCTGTTGCCTCTCCGTTCCAAGCGACGGCACAGTTGTCCAATACTGAGAAATGGACTGCCCTGATGACGTTTGCGAAGGAGAAGGTGTTCTTTGGGATGGGAAGTTCGTAGTCAAGCTCGTAGCTGACTAAGACATAGCTTTCTGCTTTTCCTTTTCCCTCGGAATGAGTTGAGCCCGTCCATCCGTTGGCGCTTTGGGTGGTTTTCACCTCAAACGGGATAATGCCGTCGTCTGACGTTATTACACGGAAGTCGTGTCCTGGCGCATCACCTTCTTCTTTGCCGAGGACGGCGATGCCGAAGTCTTTACAGGCTCTGACGAGTGCGAACTCAAAGTCATAGGCAAAACGAACACTTACTGCGGATGTCTGCTGACGCTTCTGCTCTTCAATAGCTTCTGCCCAGTCACGGATGGTGACGATTGTTTCGTCCATTAGAGCAGCAGATGCGAAGTGTGCTGCTGCGGTTCTCTCGACGAGGTTGATGACGTGGAGCGCAAACTCCTTGCTTCTCAACATTTCCAGAGTCTCGCTTCGTGTGCGTAAGTTATTCATTTTGTTCTCCTATGCTTTGACTTTCGTTTTTCTTACATATACAATGTAACCCATGAGGGTGGACTTGTCAATGTATTTATTCACTTTTTATTTGTCAGTTGAACCAAGGGCTCCGTCGCCCCTCTCACTAATAGTGATCGGATACCAGTCGTAAACATTTGGATTCGAAGTCTCCATTGCTCTGAATGACACTACTGGCGTCATCACTACTTGGGCGATTTTACTATGCGGCTCCACGACTTGCGTCTCGGTGCCGACATTGTGAAGATTGACGAATACCTCTCCGTCGTAGCCCGAATCCACTACGCAGGCTCCGACGAGGAGCGAGCGCTTGGAGGCAACGCTTGAGCGATTCTTCACTTCAAGCATGTATCCGTGCGGAACTCCGAACTTCAGTCCAGTTCCGAGAATGACGCTTTCACCTGGATTTATCGTTATAGGGGCGTGCTCCTTGGGACTAAAATGAATATCTAACCCAGCGTCGGATGGATTTCCACGAGACGGCGGGTGAGCATTCAGGTGGGTTCTATGATACTCTATAATCACTTTTCACTCTCCCTGAAGGAAGTTGAACATTTCTACCAAGTCTTCTACGTCTTGGTCTGCTTTGAGCATACGATAAGCCTTGACTGCGAGAGAGATTTCGTCTCCTGTGAGCCAACCTTGCTCCTTGAACTCTGACTTGAGTTCACGCTTCTGCTCTGCGTATGGCTCAATGGCGTCTTCGATGGTGCGTAGGCTTCGGATGTATTCTAACACCTTTTGGCGTCGTTCATCCACGTTCTCTACAATTGCTGCGGTGTTGCTGTCATTACTGAAATCGAACATTATGTTCTCCTTTGTTGTTGTTTATATAATATAACACATCCATTTCTGGGTGTCAACTACTTTATCCTAATAATCTGAAATTATGTCGGACTGATCTTGTTGAGAATCCCCAGATGGGGTGGTTTTCTAGTTTCATTAGATATGGCTTATTTACATAGAGGATGTCTATTCTCGAATCAACTCCCCAGCACTTGATTTTGGACATCGTGCCCGTGTCGTCGATTGCCTCGACTATCCAATAGTCTTTTCCCGTTTTAGTCTTGCGAGGGATTATCTTCCTGACGATGCCCCAAGCAACACCTAAATCTCTGTCGTAGTTGCCGAGGGCGGGGATAAAGCGAGAGTCAAGACTCTCTCTGATTGAGTCGCTCATAACGTCGCTCATAGGAAAGACTCCTGTGAGTTCGACGGAATACTGAATCATCTGTTCGTCATCGAAGTCGCCTTCTGGACGATAGGTTTCAATGTTCTCTATCAGGTTTTTCTCTTTTCGGGGGCGATCAACTGCTATTGAACTCCAAAAGTGCTTTAGTCCTGAAAAACGCTCGTCTACGAGTTCGTTTAGGGCACCCGAGCGGGTTAGAACATCTAATGCCTTCTTGTTTAGCTTGGAGTAAACGATGTTTTCGTTGAATAGGAAATCTTCTATTTTCTCAAACGGGCGGTTATTTACAATCTGTTCAATCGCCGATTCTCCGAGTCCTTTTATGGAAGTGAGAGGCTGGATGAGAGTTTTGCCGTCATCGCTGATTTCCCATACTCTACCAGAGGTATTTATATCCAGTTTCCTGATTTCAAACCCTGATTTCTTGGCGAGCATTATCGCCTTCTCTTTTCTCTTCTCGGGTTCTTTATCAAGGAAACTCGCAACCCATTCGCTTGGGTAATAGTTGTATAACCAAGCGCATTGGTATGAGATAATGGAGTATGCCGTTGCGTGACAGAGGTTGAAACCATATGCCGCAAATGCCGTCATATCGTCCCAAACTCGGTTGGAGACTTTTACTGACATTCCCTTTTCGGAGGCACCAGTCATAAACTTGTCTTTGATGACTTGGAGTTCTCTTGAAGTCTTTCCAGTTCCATACTTCGTGAGCATCTTCCTTAGTTTATTGCCCTCGGTGAGAGAGATGTCCTTTCCTACCTTATGAGCGATGTTTGCGATGTCCTCTTGGAATACAATGAGTCCGTATGTCTTACTCAACACCTCTTTGAGAACTGGGTGCGAGTAGGACACCAGATGTGGTGCTTTTTTAGCCTCGACGAATGCTTGATCAGTCTTCATCATCAATGGACCTGGGCGGAACAAGGATGTTACGGCAGATAGCTCGGTTAGGTTGTTTGGCTTTGCTTGCTCGCAGAACCCCCTCATACCATCTTCCATAAACTGGAAAATACCAGGTGCGCTGTTGACGCTATGGAAAACATTGTCCCATACATCAGTGTCGTCAAAGTTTATGGAGTCTGGGTGGAGGTTTTCGTCGTAGTATTTCTTTACGTCCTCGATAGTGGGCTCCTCGATGTCGTGGTGCCTTCTTAGAATATGAACTATCGCCTGTTGTATCATCGTTAGGGTTGATAGTCCGAGGATGTCGAACTTGATGAAACCAAGGGGCTCCAAGTGTCGGACGTTCATTCCTTCGCACCAAGGTGTTTGCCAAGTTCCCTTTGACTTGATGAGGGGCATATGCTTGTTCAAGTCGTCGGCAACCAATACTCCACCAGCGTGTTTGGCGAGGGCTCGGATGTTGCCGTTGAGTGCCGTGACATGAGTTGCGACTTCTGGGTATTTGGATAGGAACGCTTTGAGAGTTGGGGAATATTCCATAACTTCGTCAAATGTTGGGACGTAGATGCCTGCCTTGATGCCGTTCGCTTTCTTTGCGGTAGGAGTTGCCTCAATGAGCATCTTTCCAGTTACTTCGTTTACCTCGTTCCAAGGGATCTTCATAAACTTGCCGATGTCCTTTACGAGGGACTTCAACTGAAGAGTGTTCCAGTTGGAAATAGGGACAACTGAGAACTCTCCCCACTCTTCGGCTAGTTTCTCTTTGAGTAATGCTGGTTCGGAGACGTCAAAGTCAATATCGGGCATTCCCTTCATATCTCTCGTCATAAAGCGCTCGAACGGAAGTCCGAAGCGAACTGGATCGACTTGAGTGATATTGAGGACGTATGCGAGGAGACTTCCAGAAGCACTTCCTCGTGCTGGACCTGTCGCCATTATCTCGCTGGCTTTGTCGGCGATGGCTTTCATAGTCAGGAAGTATTTGGAGAAGCCCTGCGTATGAATGACATCAAGCTCGTATTTCAGCCTGTCTATGTAGTTCTGAGAGGTGAGCCCTTTTGCTTTTAGTCCCTCGATAGACATTTGAGTTAGGGCGTCGTCTGCCGTTTGTCCCTCGGGAACAACGAAGTCAGGCAACTGAATCGTTGTGTCTACTTCAAAGTCTTCTACCTGTTCGTGAGCGATCCAGTGCGTTAGTGTTATTGAGTCTCGCACTATGTCGTCATCATACTCTACTCCGCATTCTGCTGAATACTTCTTGTATGACTCCCACATCTGTTGTCCGTTTTTGGGGTAGAGTTCGTATCCGATGTCGTCAACTGATTCAGGCATTTTCATGTCGTCTTCCGTCAGCCACGACGGAGTTCCACGAGACAGCCATCCGAGGCGCTTATACATCTCTCTGTCTCGCCAAGCGTCTTGCGTTGGGTAATGAGAGTCTGCCGTGGAGATGATTTTTATGCCGATCTCTTTTGATGCTCGGATCACCATCTTGTTGACGACATGTTGCTCTGGGACGCTGTTCCACTGGAGTTCTCCGTAGAATCTGTCTCCGTAGATTTCGACAAATGTCTTTAGCTTGGCGAGGGCGTTTTGGTAGATTTCCTCTTCGTTTAGTCCAGCATCTCTGCCGCTATACATCTCTCTGCCGACGATTCCGCCGAGGCAGGCACTGGCGCAAATGACGCCTTCGTTGTATTTGCGTAGGAGATTGAAATCAACCCTTGGGCGTCGGTAGAAGTGGTTCTCGTCGTGTGACTCTGAAACGATGCTATAAATGTTGTTTAGTCCTACTTGATTTTGGGCAAATAGGATTAGATGGGCGTATCTGGGTAGAGTTGTGTTACTCTCTCTTGATGAGCCGTCTGTTTCGGCAGTGGTTGAAGATTCTCTCTTTTTGAGGGCTCTTGCTGCTTTCTTGTCTTGCTTTATCTCTTCGTAGATTTCTCGCCACTCTATCGCATCTGGGATAAAGTATGCTTCGACTCCGAGGATTGCTTTGAAGTCTTTTCCCTCTTCTCGCATCTTTTTAGCGTTGAGGATGGCGTATGATAAACCAGCGCAGGTGCCGTGGTCTGTGAGGGCGAGTGCGTCCATACCATTTTCGTAGGCGTATTGCTGGTGTTCTTGTGGGTAGCCGAAACCATCGTTCAGGCTGAATGTGCTGTGGGCGTGCAATCCTACAAATGGTAAATCAGTGTCTTTCACTTATTACTCTCCCTTCTTTATTGTACATACAATGTAACATGAAATCCAGCCCCTGTCAAGGGACTGGATTCACTTTTTTACAGATTGTCAATCATGCTGTCGATTTCGGCAAGAATGGTTGTTCTTGCTTCGTTCGTCAAATCCAACTGCTCTACTACACGCCAACGGAGGCGTCCAAGCGCTTGTCCCGTTGACTGCGTAGCAGTAGAGTTTGCGCTAGAAACAAGATTGCTGAGTCGGTTCTCCAACTCTGCTACTGTTGCCTCTAGATCACTCTTCGTTGTCGTCTTTCTCATCATCTACTCCTAATCCATGCCATACATGGTGTTTCATTGCCCCGTTTGTTGGGCGTTTTGTTGTTCTCGATCTTTCACTGAAATATCTGGTATATCCATACCAAGTCGTTATATCGTAATACCAACTCGCTTCTAACAACTTGGCACCCTCTATTATAACAGGTTCTAGAACTTTGTCAAGTGAAAAATGCCTTGCGCTCCATCTTTCTTCTAATGGGTATGACTTTTCCCAGTCTTCCTTATCACTTGTTAGTTCCTCATATGTCAGTCCTGGTAGGTATTTACCTGTTCCTGCTCTTATTACTTTTCTACACTCCACTAAGTCTTTTCCGCTGATGGCGAAACTGAGATGTTCTCCGTCTTTTGCTGTTTTTCCGTCGTGGGTTAGAAACCAGTTGGTTCCCTTGTATCTTATGTCTCTTCTCGCCTTCTTTATCTTGCTGAATGAGTTGTGGACGCCGAGAGGGAAGGATACGAAGTATTTCTCTGGCGTAACCCATTTGGACACCTCCTTGCTTGTTTCCCATGCCATTACTGCTCCGTGGATGATGCTCCAAGCATAGCAGTCTATTCTGCCGATGTCTTTTGCTGCGATGGGAACATAATAGATTGGTATGATTTGCTGTGAGTTTTGTGGGATGGTGTCGTATCTTCTGTCGTATCCGTATTTGAGTGGATCGTGGACGCCTTCTCCTACCCTGTCTCTTATTAGAGGACTTATGTCTGGATTACAAACTATCCAGATTGTGTGGCATCCTGCTGTGGCGCATTCTCTTACTGATCTCTCTATGGCGGTGTAGTTCTCTCCGACGGGCATTAGGGCGTTGTCCCACTGAAAACCGAAGTCAGACTGGTGCCCAGCGACGGGTATGATGCCCGCCATGTGATATACAAGTCCTTGCCTGTGTGCTGGATCTTTTTCTCTATCCAGCATTCCTTCGTCTATTGCATCCATCTACTGAACTCGCTCAATAACTTGAATGGGTATGTATCCATTGTTGTCGTGTGTTTTTCTATTATAGCAGATGGCGAGTCGTATGAAAAGGACATTTTTTCAGTGTCTTCATATTTCGCCATTTGGTTTGGTATTATTTCCCTCAATACATGCTCTACTTTTGGAGATACATACTTGAAGCGTGGGAGGTGAGGTTTCTCTGGACTCCAATTGGGGTTTTTGCCGTTTTTGAAGCCTTTTATGCCTGAACTCTTCATAACCTTTTCAACCTTGAACTTGGCGTATGTCTCGGAACATTCGTATGCCCATCTTGCGTCTTTGCGAGATAGGTTTGACATAGCAACTAAATCTTTGTCGGATTTCTTGGCGTACTCTCTGAAAGGAGCGTGGAAGAATATCTCTTCTATGAAGTTGTCTCCCGTGGAGATGTAGTCAAATGGATGCTTGGTTCCTTGGTTGACATTGAACCAGTCAAGCACTTTTACGATGTCGTCGTCGCTTTCGCCTGTTATTGGAAGTCCGTGAACCTCTGTGTCGTCAAAAATGATGAGTTTGTCATATTCGACTTCAAATGCCTTATTTCCTGTGGTTATTACTCTCAATACATCGTCTTCGATGCGTATTGCCTTGCAAATGCTGCAAAATGGAGTTAGTCCAGATAACGACAATACGGGGAGTATTCTGTCGGTGAGGTGGTGCTTTGGAGTGCCTATTATCTTGGGCTTTCCGTCTATTGTTCGCAGTTCATAGTCGTGTGATTCGATGCCGAATGCGCCTAAGTCTGTGCCTGCCTCGTGGAAGTCAAAGGGGTGCGTTTCCACCCCCTTGGCGAAAATAAGAGGAGTATTGGTTAGGATAGAATACAGGACGGAACTGTGAGTCGCTCCTATGGCTATTTTGTCGTATTTTAGCAAGCGGGGGCTTCTATTGGTTTTTCAGCATTCTCCTTTTCTACTTCTTCGGAGACATCTGGATGGTCCGAGATGGGAGTTTGTCTGTAAGTGTCTTTTTCTGAATAAGAAGATGTGAGATTTGAAGTTACTATTGTTTTCACGTATTCTCCGTAGTGGTGAGCCATTAAGTATTGTCCTCTATCTGCGCTATTACATAGTTTTCTAGTATCATGTAGCTTGTCTCGCCATTATGCTCGATTGCCTCTATCATCCCTCTGTCTACGAGGATGTCGGAGTTGTTGCTGATATCAACCGATACATCTGGTGAAATGGCGTTCACTCTTGCGGCGCAATATTTGCTCGTTTCCTCTTTATAGTCGTCTGGGAGCAGTATTCCTACTTGTTCGCGTTGTTGTTGATTTTGGATAAAATCTGGTGTTATTAGAATGTGCCTATTTCTCGGTTTTAGCATTATGCTGTCCTATTTGATTGTGTTTGGTTATATTTCGCAGCTATCGCCGTCGCAAAACTTGGTTCCAGATGCTTCTTCTCTTGTCTCCACCTTCTGTATCGGCGTGACTCCTTTCATCATCTCGTTGTACTGCTCTTCGCTTATCGGCTCATATGGAGCCTGAACGTATCCTGTTTCTTGGTATTTCAAAAATGAGACTGCTTTTAGGCGAGTTTCGTACATTTCTAGTGCAGTTTTGATGTCGTTTGCCTCCTCGTCCTTGAAAGTGATAGTTACAGAGACGCTGTTGTCCGCCCAATAGTTCTGGTAGGCTGCGGCTATCTCAAGTTGCTCCCACATAGAGGCATCTTTCTTACCTTTGATGAAATAAGGTTCTCGGACTGGAAAAGAGGCAACCATTGTGTTTGGAGAGTAGGAGTCCTCCTCGACGTGGTATCCAGCATCGACGACGGCTTTCAGTATGTCGCTTTCGGCTGAGAAGCGAATGCGTCTGATGTAGAACTCTGATTCTGGGTAGTGAATGCCTGGGGTTGAGCCATTTAAGAGAGAAACGCTTCCAGATGGCTTTATTGATGTAGTTCTCACTGATCGTGGGATACATAGCCAGTCTGAATATTCTTTATCAAGCTCCTGAACGTAGTCGTATGCGTTGTCGCACCAGTTTAGCATTTCTCGGCGTCCGTGCTTGGCGAAGGCTTGTATTACTCCTGATTGAGATAGTCCAATACGCCTGTTTTTCAGCATTATCGCGTTGGTTTCAGCCCAGTGAGTGTTTGAGAGGGTGACTGTTTTGGCGTAGAGGTATGCTATTTTCAGAGTTTTGAGATAGTCCTCGTATGTGTCATGTTTTGCTGGGAATGTCTCGGTTAGACAGCATAACTCTGCGTCTTCAAGTTGTTGCTCTACACAAGGGTTGAAGCCCATTATCTTCGTGTCATCGTCTCTGTCATCATCCTTGAACCTGCCCTTTGTTCTTGCGTTTTCGAGCCAAATGTATCCTGGTTCTCCGTTCTTCTGACTTTGTTTGGCGTGCCAAGTGTAATCCATTCCAACTTGAGCACTGAATGAGTTATTTGAGCCCCAGCGGTGATGCATAAGCTTCTCTTCATCATCCTTCATCGTCAAGTAGTCCATGTCGTCGTGGCTTCCCAATGCTAGGGCAGCGGAGCGCCTTACATTTCCAGATACGACACAGCGTCCAATGAGGTTCTCAATATCGACGATATCTACAGATGTTATCAAGTCACCTTCCCTTGGGGATAGGAGATTGGTAAGACTCTCGTGAAGTTCCATTAACGGACCAGCCCCCGAGGAGATTCCGCCGAAACCTTTGATTGGTTGCCCTGCTGGGCGGATGGAGGAATAATCGAACTTTGGAACTTGTGCTCCGAGGAGGAATCCGTCAAGGAGTAGTTTTACTGAATTTACCCAGCCTTCTCTACTGTCACTGATAACGAGAATGTCTTCTTCATACTTTGGACTGTGGATAGTTAGAGTTTCTGCTCCGAGAGTGTCGAAACCAACTCCGATACCTACCATTAGGGCGTCCATCATCCAAGAGAAGATATATCCGCCCTTTGTTGATAGTTCTCGGGTTGAGCGGAAGGCGCAGTTGAAAAGTCCTGCTGCTGTTCGTTCTTCGACGAACTTGGTGCCCATCATCCAGAGTCCACGACCAGGTGGTGTCCATTTTAGATGGAATAGTCTGTCGTATGCGTCTTTTGCTGTCTTTTGAGACTTGCTATCGCTCCACTCAAGTCCGAGGCGGGTTACGTGAGTCTTCTGCATGTCGAACATGCCTTCGATTACACGACGGCAGGTTTGGAACCACTCTTCGTTACCTGTTGCTGATGGATCTCGTTCGTTTAGCAGGCGGGAATATGTTCGCCTATATGTGACGTATCCAACTGGACCCCAGTTGACTTCTTTGTCTTCGTATTGTTGGACGAATTTGTCAGAAAGTCTGAACTTCCTGTAATTGTGCTTGTTCATTTCTTATTTCCTTCTCTGAATGCTTTGTATCTTTCTTTTAGATTTTCTGATTGTTTTTTAGCGGTTAAGGCTTGAACTTCACCGATGGTTTCCCCGTTCGGAGGAAATACTTCCATTTTAGCTCTCGCCAAGTCAATCTTTGCTGGTAAGATCACTCCATCTTCTCCGAATCTATTTTTGGCAATGAAGAAACGTCCTGTTCCATTTTGCCTATCGTCAATTGTCCTCGATATAGTAAATATCAAGTCGGCGACAAAACATTTGTTAAATGCCTCTGAAATTGCTTCCATCGTGATGATCTCAGCGTTCAATCCGCCCCTGTTTGTCTGAGAGACTGTGTATAGCGGACATTTGTATTCCTGCGCTATACCTCTAATCTCTTCATAAATGTTTTCTAAGTCGTGTCTCTTTTCTCTTGTCTCTCGCACTGGACGGAGCAAATCTGCATAATCCAAGAGTATCATTCCTATGTCTTCGCCCCTCTTTCTAAGTGATTCTAGGTGATTTGTGATAGTTTTCGTTGAGGCTGACTTCGTTGGATATTCCTTGACGATTAGTTTACCTGGAATGTCCTGAATCTTGTCGTAAATCATCTCTTTGAACTGCTTGTGCTCTCCGAGGTGAACTCCTGTTAAGCAACTGTCGTATCTGGTTGCTATAACCGTGTCTGAGAGTTCCAAAGTGTAGTGAACGACGGTTTTGCCTGCTTTGAGCGCTTCTGCTCCGAGATGGACTAATGCGAACGACTTTCCTGCGCCAGTTGAGGCGATGCCTACGCCCAATTCTCCGTTTCCTAGTCCTCCCTGTGTTAGCTCGTCGATAGGTTCCCACCCAGTGCTTATCGAGTCTCTGGATTTTACTTCAAATCTCTTCTCGAAGTCTGCTAGGTAATCGTAGCCGAAGTTGTTTTCTGCGCCGAGTATGATGGCGTCGTTGATTATCTTGGATATTTCGTCAAATGATGATGTTTTTAGTAGCGAGACTGACTGTATCATTGCTTTTTTCAGAGTCTGCTTTCTGCAAAAGTCGAGGGCGATGCTTTTTACATACTCTGAATCTTCTGTCTGGGTGCTATGGATTCTCGCAAAGAAATCTCTTGTTTGTTTTTGGACTGGTTCTGGTTCGTCCGATATTTCGGTTCTGAGAACTGTCGTCATTATCTTTTCAGATGGATGCACATTGTACTTGTTTCTATAGTCGAATACCCTGTCTACGAAGACTTGTAGGTATTTTAGTTCGAAATATTCAGTTTCAAGAACCTCTTGTATCCTGTCTGCGAATGATCTATCTTCGAGAATAAGAGATGCGAGAGATTCTTGAAATGATTTACCATAGTGGCTGAAATCGGCTTGTTTTTGTGGATTCAATATGCACCATTATTGTTTATGAGAAGAAGATACTATAATATAACATATAGTGCACCTTTCGTCAAAGTATTTCTTAAAGTTTTTTGCTTGTCTTGATTATGGCACCAATTCTATATATGGAGTGCCGTCCACGTCTATGGCGAATTTATATTTGTCTCCATTTGGAGCAGATAGAACAACATTTGTTTCTGGGATTGCTGCTACGCTTGTTATCTCTTCTACGCTCGGAGTTCCATTGTTGTCAATAGAGAAGTGGTATTTCTTACCAGTTGGTCCAGCAAGTATCATATTCATACCTGCTACGGAAGATAGAGTTGTGTTAGAACCTGTGGTGGCGTATCCGTTCCCATTCATGTTGGCTATAGTGGAGCCAAAGGATGACGAAACGTTTGTGAGAGCAGAGTCGAATGTACTGAACTCAGTTGCGAAAGATGACGAAACGTTTGTAAGGGCAGAGTCGAATATATTGAACTCATTTTTAAAAGACGACGAAACGTTTGTAAGGGCAGAGTCGAAGTCAACGAACTTGTCCGTGAAAGATGATGAAACGTTTGTAAGGGCGGCGTCGAATGTATTGAACTCAGTTGCGAAAGATGACGAAACGTTTGTAAGGGCAGAGTCGAAGTCAACGAACTTGTCTGTAAAGGATGACGAAACGTTTGTAAGAGCGCCGTCGAGGACGAGGTATTTGGCAGCGGTGGAACCTGAGAGCGTTACCAAGTCGGTTTGTAATGTGTTAAATATCGCTGCCCTGTCGGTTGCAGTAGTGCCCGAGAGATAAGTTATGTCACCTTTTAAGTCTGTAAATATAGCAGCCCTGTCTTCGGCGGTGGAACCTGAGAGCGTTACCAAGTCGGTTTGTAATGTGTTAAATATCGCTGCCCTGTCAGTGGCTGTGGTGCCTGAGAGCACGAACAAGTCGTCTTTCAAGGTTGAGAATATCGATGCTCTGTCTGTAGCTGTGGTGCCTGAGAGCACGAACAAGTCGTCTTTCAAGGTTGAGAATATCGATGCTCTGTCTGTAGCTGTGGTGCCTGAAAGAACAGTTATGTCGCCCTCTAATTTCGTCTTTAGACTTGCCCTGTCTGTGGCTGTTGATCCAGAGAGAGTGGTGATGTCGCCCTCTAATTTCGTCTTTAGACTTGCCCTGTCTGTGGCTGTTGATCCAGAGAGAGTGGTGATGTCGCCCTCTAATTTCGTCTTTAGACTTGCCCTGTCTGTGGCTGTTGATCCAGAGAGAG
>Ga0208790_1000731_pt1 | contig 15035 bp, 26 predicted proteins | sample 10_taG_FD_184083 | JGI IMG/M metagenome (GOLD analysis project Ga0208790, IMG submission 184083) | Marine viral communities from the Subarctic Pacific Ocean - 10_ETSP_OMZ_AT15264 metaG (SPAdes) (version 2) | ecosystem: Environmental > Aquatic > Marine > Oceanic | place: Pacific Ocean | collected... | reverse complement strand
GGCATCGGGGGTCGTACCATCTGATGACCAACAATCGGGAGACGAATTAGCCCCCTCAGTATAAGTCCCAGAATAATATGACCTGCCCACATGTTTAGCAGCATCAACTATCACTACCTCAACATTACGCTCTTCACTGGTAGCAATCTCTTGCGCCCCCATCATAATACGGAATACGTTCCCTTTAATCGAAATACGCTTGGGGCCACCGCCCCCTGCTAGGGATTGTGTCATTGCATCCGCCCCAACATTTTTCAGATAATCAGGAACTCCCCCATCAAATAACTTAACCTCACTACTCATATTTATTTTCTCCTAACTGATATTTCATAAGATGAATTAGTATTTAACCCCATAGGAATAAGCGAAGGATGCTCTTCTATCCACTGCTTTAAATTCCCTTGGTGAATACGTTGCTGGAATAATTCTGGAACTTTATGCTCAAGAACAAAATCATGGAAACTACCCCAATCTGAAGTAAAGTAAGTAGTTTTCAAACTACGAATAATAGTCCCTGTATTTGTTTTTAAACTTGTTGCGTTAGTAACTTTACAAAGATCATCCATCTTCTCTCGTATAAGCTCCAACTGTGTTTTCAGCTTACTGTCTTCATTTTCAAAATCCTCCTTTAATTTTGCCCGTTGATCTCTAATTTTAATATACACAGATACGAGCCGATCTGCTGAAACAGCTTCTTTCTCCATAAGATAATACCTCCTATTTAGAATATTACTCTACTTTAGAATTAAGTTCAAGCTTTATTCTTCAATTTCTTTTTTGTATAAATCTACTATTTGATTGTGGATATTTTGTTTGCTTTGCAACATAGTATAAATGCGATTCTCTATCTGACTTCCTTTTATGTTAAATACTGTAGTCGCATTTTTTTGGCCTGCCCTATGTACCCTAGCGTTAGCCTGCATATATGTCTCCAAGCTGGTAGTAGGGCCAAACCATATAACTGTATCTGCCGCTGTTAGCGTCACCCCATGTGCTGCTGCTTGTGGTTGGATTATAAGGACTTTAAGATCATCGTTATCTTGGAACCGCCTAAAAATATCTGTTCGTTTTCTTGGCGAAACCCCTCCATTTATAATAGCGTTTGCTATATTATTTTTGTTAAGGAATTCGCTAACCATATCTATAGCATTCCTAAATGGCACAAACACCAACACTTTATTATTAGTCTCTTCAATTATTTCTTTAATTACACTAAGTCTTTCTTTCGCATCAAACCGTATCGTCTCTTTAGTATCCGAATAGATCGCTCCGCACGACACCTGCAATAATTTCTGAAACAACGCCCCTGCGTTTACTGCGGAAATCTCTTCCCCTGCAGCTTCTATTAAAAGCTGTTCTTTCATTGTTTTATAGTATTTTTTCTGTTGGGCAGTAAGAGGTACATCCCGTGTCACAAACGTCATTTCCGGTAAGTCCATACATTGGTCTTTGGTAAATCTAATAGCAGGTTGCAATGCAGCATGTACTATTTTTTTCGCTCCGGGTTTAGGAGCCCATGTAAAATTAGATACCCTCCACATAACTCTTTCCCTCCAACTAGAAAAGAACTTAGGTACTTTATTGGGGGAAACTAACTTAGCCAACCCATACGCATCTACCGGGGACTGCGCTGCAGGGGTTCCTGTCATCAACCATAATCGCATAAAAATATTAGAGTCCACTATACGCTGTAAACATTTCCATCTTTTAGTTTGTGCGTTTTTATATGCATTAGCCTCATCAATAATAATCAAATCGAATTTAGCTTCCTTTATATCTTTTTCGATAATCTCTAGCCCGTCATAATTAATAATGACAAATTCTGCGCCACTAGCAACAATCTCCTTTCTTTTTTTAGGAGAGCCATGAGCAACATCGCAAGTTCTATGCATAGCTAATTTAAAAAGATCGTTTTGCCAAGCCGACTGCATAATAGATAAAGGACATACAACTAATACTCTTTTTACTTGTCCCATTCTCATAAGATAATCCGCAGCCCATATTGCAGATCCTGTTTTGCCTGTACCTTGCTCGTTAAAACAAAATGCCTTTCTATATAAAGTTAGAAACGATGCGGTATCTTTTTGGTGTAGGAATGGTTTATACATTCCGGGCCATTTATAATCCCTTGTTATTGGTGAAGGCACGTTCTTTACTCCCAGTTCGCACAGCTTCTGTGCATTAATCAGCCCCCATTTGATAACGACTTCATGGAAGTCACCCTCTGGGCCTAGATATTTACTTTGTTTTATTAAGGATGTGATGCGCTCAGGTGTACGCACTAAAGCAACTAATGCTTTGTTATCTATTATTTGCATCTTACCTTTATTAGTTTTATGCTACCGATTTATCCGACTTTCTTTTAAAAGATCGGTTTTTACTTGGACTAGCTAACCTGTATCCATCTTTATTTGATCCCCCTTTACTTAATGCTCTGTTATGAGCTATGTCTTTACCCTTACGATTAATCCCATTTTTATCGTACAAACGTCTAGCTCTCTGTCTTTCCATACGTGCTTCATGCACTTGTCCGTTGTTAGCTATTCTTTCCTTTTGGTTCTGGTATTCTCTTTTATAGTCTCTAACCATTATTATTTTTTCCCGTTATGAGGACAGGAGACGACTGGACACCACTGCCGACAGGTAAAATTTTCTTTAGGGTTCCAAACATCTTCTTTATACGCCATGTCCAATTGATCTACTTCTTCAAAAAGTTTAGACATAATACCTGTAATATCTGCTTTGGTATACGTCTTTTTAATAAGGTCTTTTGTGACGAGGAAAAGGAATCCCCCCTTAATTTTTTCAATATCCGAGAAATGTACAAACGTCGCTGATGCGAATATATCCAATTGCTTTGTGTCTGCGTACTGGATCTTTTTTCCTGTTTTGTAATCAATTAACTTAGCCTCGTTTCCATTTATAATAAGTAAATCTATTACTCCTCTCCACCATACGTCAGCATCAAAAAACCCTGTTGGTTTTAAACTTTTAGTTAATCCAAGTTTTAATTCGCATAACTTATTTCCTTTGTAATTTTTTAGTATGCGAATGGGTGGGGCTAAGGGTTCAAATTTCTTTGGTATCTCTACTCCATCCCGAATAAATTGTTCTGCGGCTTTATGAACTTCGTTACCAAATAGTAACGGTTGTGACATCTTTTCCTTTATATCTTTAGCTACTTTTAAATGAAAATACTTTTTAGGGCATTGCTGAAATAAATTTAGACTACTGTACGACCAAGGTGGAGAAGCACTCACATTGACCTCTTTTTATTATAAAAACAGTAGTTTACTCGATAAAATCAAAATTTGCTATTCTATTTTACTATTTTCTTCAGCATGTATAAGGCAAGATTTAGCTACTTCAAGTAAGCCCACAGACTCTCCAAAAGACATGTTATTGTTTAAAGTTTTCATGTAATAAGGTGAATCTTGGTCATCCCGTAATAAAATAATGGAGACCTTATTAGCTTCCATCCTTACCATTTCTTCAATGGCTTCCTTAAAGCATTCGAGTATTTGAATGGCTTCCTTTGACTGTACTTTATTAGTCTTCTTTTTCGTTTTTTCTTTCTTAGCTTTTTCTTTTTTAGAATACACTAAACTGATTACTTTTTCTTTATTTTTTTTCTCCATAATTTGAATCCTTATCTAATTGTTTTTTAAGTACAAACTTAGACCTCCCGTACCGGGTAAAAAAATCCTTCTCTGAAATTGAAGGGGTTACCAAAGCGGTTGCTATTTCTAAATTAGCTACAGGAAAAGACATTTTTAGTTGGTTTATTCTAGTAAGATAGATTTCAGCTAATTGATCTCGTTTAGATTTAATTTTTTTCCTAGTTTGTTTAGCTGATTTCACCCTTGTTTTTATGTGCAGTTTTTTAGCTTTCCCCGTCCTCTTGCTTCCGTATTGCTTCATCCTGCATCTCCTGTATAGACCAATTTAAATAGACCTGAGCCTTTTCTAAATCTTTTACTCCGTTTTTAAAGCCCCATCTGCTTGTATATTTAATTACATTCCCCATACAATAAGCGACAAATCCTTCTCTACCTAGTTTTGCCTTAATAAAATCAATGGTTTCGATCCCCCCTGTTAAATAATGCTCAGGATGATTTACCGTGTCATCTACCTGCTCTTCTTCTTGCTTTATCCAACCCATTTTACCCTCCTCATTTATCTACACTTCCATAATTGTACCCCCAACCCACTGTACAAGTGAGGGGTAACCCCTTCGCCCATTCAGGCGTATAACTCATGCACTCCTTTATATACTCTATGGCTTCTTCCTTTTCTGCTTCCGGCACTACACAAGCTACCGCATCATGCACTGTCAATACTACTTTATATAGCCGGGCTATAAGCAGCATCTGTTCACTTATAAGTATTCTAGCCAAAGCCTGCACTATATTCTCTGTGAGTTTCCCCCCGTAAATCGTAGTTACTTTGCCTTTTTTACCGTCGTAAAGAAAATTTGATCCGCCAATAGCGTCTTCATCCCGCTCTTCTCTTATGTTTTTATAGTGAATAATCATACCGTTAGGCAGTTTAATACCCTCTTTAGTTGCTGAAACTACTCCTTCCCTGTACCTATAAGCAAAAAGACGGCGGGCTGTCATATGCTTTAAAAGGGTTTGCCCTTGTTTCCACAGATCAGCAATGCAGGGAACTGTCTTTCTATAGGCGTATATAATATGTTTAGCCTCCTGCTCAGTTAAAGACACACCTTTTGACTTCATAGTAGCTTGAAACTTATTGGCCCCCATACCGTACCCGCATCCAAGAACTACTGTTTTACCAAGAAACCTTTGATCCGGTGTTACGTCTTTCACTGAAATACCATATATGTTCGCTGCCATTTGTTTATAAGTATCCTCTCCCTTTCGGAAAAGCTGAAGCATATTCTCTTGCCCCGAAAACCACGCAAGAACCCTTGCCTCAATCTGACTGGAATCTGCATCCACGATTACACTGCCTTTGGGGGCCTTAATACCTTCTCGGATTCTATTCTTTGGTAAATTTTGAAGATTAATTTTATCCGACCCGCCCCAACGCCCTGTATGCGCTGCGTAATACCGTAACGGAATAGGTAAGGCCCCTCTCCCTGCTATCTGTATAAGACGCTCAATTCTAGTTTCATTAATTGTGCTTTTAGTTCCGACTCTAGCAGCGGTGGCTATCTGTACTCTCTCGTCTTCATGGTCTAACAAAGCTTTAAACCCTTCATCCAATTTAGCCAAAGCATAGGTCTCTCGACCAGTAGTAGGACTTATCTTGCGAGGGGGCTCCACCCCTAGACTCTCTAAAAATTTAGCAAACTTAGGATTGGAAGCTAAAGTCTTTTTATCTAAACCTGACTTATCCAGTAAGGATTGTTTATGCTCTTGGATAGTCTTTAATTCCTTAGTCAATACCCTGTCATCCACCTCTAAAACAGGCTCACTAAACATACGAATGGTTAAATCGATTAACCTTAGCTCTTTCTTAGGTACACAATCCACTAAAACTTTAAATAGTTCGTATGTAATATTTACATCATTGATGCAATAGTTGCCGTAGTGATGTAATTCTTCTTCGGAAAAATCCAATCTTCTCTTGCCAATAGCTTTCAATACTTCAGTACCTTTCCGACCCACCTCATACAATTCTGTTAAAGCAGCGAGGGATACGGAATGATAGGAACCAACCAGTGCTTGACCCATAGACAATGTATCAAACCATACTTTAGGGCGTATATTAAATACCCACATTAATATGGCTGCATCAAACATGGTGTTATGTGCTAATGCAGCACTACCAGACCAATTAAACTGGTTCAAAAACTTAGCCGTATCTGCATGAGAACCACTAAACCATTCAGTCTCCCCATCGTTTACTTTAACTGCTACACCTATCACCTCAAATTTATCTAAGGCTCTTATGTATTGTTCTGTAGTAAGTTTCGATAAGCTGTAGTCTTTATCGTAGAAAGTTTCAAAATCAATCGTTAGAATATTCAATCTACTACCCCTACTGTATAAGCATTTCCCATTGCTGATCCCCCCCAATAAAACCTCGTTTAGTAATAGTTAAATAGGACTGGTATTTATGATCCTCTTCTTTAACTTTATCTTTAGTAGCCTGAAGAACAAATTTAAGTTCAAAATTTCGATTCGCTTCATTGTTCGCCAGTTTAGATTTGAGTGCTGCAAGTGCGTTTCGTATATTTTTTTTAGTAGTTTTAGCTAACTGCGGTTTTCTTTTTGCATCTATTTTTCCTAATTTTTCCTCTAACTTAGAAAGAATTATTTGGTTTTCCTCCGCTATCCTAATAGCTTTTCTTTGGTACTTTTTCTTAATTTGTTTTTCCCTCTCTAAAAGGTGCGCTTTTATTTTTTTCAGTCGTTTAGTGTATTGACCCTTCATTTTTTTAATTTGTTTAGAAAATGACATTTCTTTCTGTACCTCTCCCACATAATATGCAACTTCTTTTAATGTTGCGCCTTCAACTAAAACTTGCATGTAAGGGATCGAAAACCCCACGGACAATAATTTCTTGATATGCCGATATATGTCCTCCCTGATCTGTTTTTCTTTTCTAATTACTGCTACGCTTCTAACCTTGCCAAGTACTTCTTTCCGGGAAAAGAAATACTTTTCTTTTAAAAAAAGATCTACATCATAATAATCTACATCATCTAGCGTTTCTTTAAGAGCAAAACATTTTATATACGTTTTTCTTGAAGGAGTCGAAGGTTTGAATAACCGTTGTGTTTCGACTTCAACCCCTTTAGTTTCTTCAACCCCTTTAGTTTCTTCAACCCCTTTAGTTTCTTCAACCCCTTTAGTTTCTTCAACCCCTTTAGGTTTTTTACTTTTTGCTATGCCATTAGAATGATTTACATATGCAAAAAACCCTTCGCAAGCTAACATCTCTTTAGCACACACATCAAAAGATGCACAGTTATGAGTCTCACAAGGGGGAGGTATCTGATTTAAAACTGCAAAATCTAATTTAATCTTACCCATAAGTTAATTGTACCTCGTATCGCCCCCTCTTTATTGCACGATTATCAGTAATATAAGGTTTAGTTCTAGTTTTATTGTCCAAATCTGCGTTGGAAACTTTATTTCTAACGCTAACGACAAAGGGTAGCTTATTACTTGTAGCAAAACGATGGCATTGTTCTGTAGTCCAAATCCCTCCACCCGGAATAGCCCACATATCCTGCCCTTTTATTAGACTCTCGCTTTCATGCTTCAGGAAAATAAATAAAATTGGGGCATCTCCTATACAAATATAATGTTCTTTTTCAGATGCTATATGTTGTTTCTTTTTCTTTCCCATATGTCTCCCTCTCCTTTTTAGTAATCGAAAAATGTGTCATATCAATACCATCAATGTTCAGCTCTAACTTTTTAAACAGTTCCAATAAGTCTTCAGCTTCTGGTATGTTGTCCACACTAATTTTTATTTCAACTTCATACATCCTCAGATTTATCCTTAAACTCATTTACATAAGCTTCCCATTGCTTTGTAGTCATTGTCTCCATAAGGAATTCAACTATTTCAGGTTGCTTCATATCAAACAGACGGGAATAAGCATCGCACTCCGCATCTGTACTGCCCTTTTCTACATACTTATGTTCTATCGCTTTAATCTTTGATAACCTCATATCTTACCTCCTTTTATGACAAAATATAAATAAAAACTACAGCAATAACCGGGGCTAATAACATAAACTCAACTATCGCTATCCAAATCCAAAATACTAAATGGTGTTTCTTCATGTCCCTTACCCCTTAAATTAATGTCGGTCTCTCCCGACTGTCACACCGAAACTAATACCCCTTGGTGTTACGGGGTTCAACTATTTAGAGCTAACATATGAAACCTTCTAAGACAGTTAGCTCTAACCTACATTAGTTTTATAGGGCGAAAGAAGGGTGTCTTAGAAGTTCTTAAATTAATTCTGTTCTTTAACAGTAGGGTCTACATGCAAAGTCACATTAGCAGAAAAAGACCTACGCTCCCCTTCACCAAAAAAAGGATACACATTATGAAATAGATACGTGGGGAACATATAAAAATCCCCGACTTTAGGTTGTACTTTAAACGACCCCGCACAACACATAGCCGTACTACCATAGGAAAACTCCGTCCACCCTTCAGTAACGTGCTTCTCTTTAGTATGTTTCCAGTTCGTATCCGATATAGTTGCTGGCACTTGTAAATATGCAATGCAGCTAAAATTCCCCACTGTATGTATATGCAAGGGGTTGTAATCCGCAGCGAAAGATCGAACAAACCATGCATCATGCACTTCCAACTTATTAGGGATCAGATACTCCTGCTGGCTGTTCTCCATAAAATTTGTATAAAGTGCATTAGCCGTTTGAAAAAGTGCTTGGCCCAAATCCGGTATCTTATTCACATCACATTTAATTTCTTGTTTAACATGCCCGACCAAATCCATTGATGCATCTCGTTTTTCGTCCTCAATAAAATCCTCGCACTGCTCATTCATACGAGCAAGTAATTCAGGCGGAAAAGTAGTCTTTAACATATTCGGCCCAAAAGGACGTAATACTATGGCTTCTACTTCATGCTGTTTCGATTGAACCTGCTCCATTTAACACCCCCTCTAATACAGATAAATTGTCTTCGTTTATTACAAGAGCAACCCCACCAGACTTCTCAATCATACGTAAATTTTTTGCCTGTAAAGCAGTGGGTTTATTTTTACCAGCCTTACATTCTATACCAATAAACTTACCTTGTACACAGGCCACAATATCAGGCACTCCTGATGCCCCATAGCCCGCAGTAACCGGATAGAAATAATAAGAACTATATTTTAATAACAACGCAACTACTTTCTTCTTTACTTTTTTTTCTGGTGTAGTCATACCCAATCCACCCTTTTACTGTTTCCGATCCATTTTTCGTTCGGAAGAATTACTGCATAATGAGCGGGCTTAAAGTAACCTACGTCTTTCAAAAATGTCTCCTCTCCATATAAAGATAGAATGGCATACTTTAATTTTATAAAGTCAGGTAAACTTTCAAATTTATTGTATCTATTAACTACTAAATGTGTACCCCACCAATCCTCCACTTCCCCTTCTAGGCTTTTCCAAACCCACTCAGGGGCGTGGACAAGATATTTTTTTTCTAAATCGCTATATTGCACTACAAAATGTATATTTTCTTTTTTCTTTGCATGTCTTAATTTCGTAAGATTAAGTGACTCAGCATCTAACAACGCCTGCTCATATATTTCTTCTGAATGCAAGGGTCGAATTTGTGACCGGGCTATATACAATACCTTTGATTTATCCGAAGTATACTGCCCCCCATTTCTAAAATTGCCAATAGACGACATCTGGGAGCGATACCCTCCAGATTCAGGATCTCGACCAGACTCGATTAAAAGCTGCCAAAAAGTCCCAAAGTTTGAAGTAGAATACGCACGTAGTAATGCAATAGACCCAATCAAAAACCCATCATACGTAAAAGATGTAGTACGATTAATTTCGTCCCCAGTTCGGGACTTTAAATGATTTGAACAAGGATTAGCCGTAACAACCTGCGGATACCGAAGCTTCACGTTATCTATTACTAATTTATATGCCTCAAACATATCCTTTTGGTTTTGTTCACGTTGATTCTTTTTTCTTTCTTTAAGAGTAGTCATATTCAGACTCCAACTCTCCTTCACCGTTCTTACTAGTAAAGTTAAAAGCTTTAACTGTATCTTTTGCTAACACCTCACTTTTCATGATCCCCATTAGTTCGTTAAACCCCTCCACGTATCGATACACAACTGCCCCTATCGAATAGTATTCTTCAATTTCCAAATCTAAATTCATCTGTCCCTTCGCATACTCTTTCATATTTTTCCTCCTTCCTCAAGAATTGTTTTACTCGAATCGAGGGCTTTAGTTAGCTCATCTTTCACCTGCCTTTCGTAATCTACACTCAACCGCCAAAAAGACTGGTTGACGTGCTGTCTAAACAGCTCGCCAAAGTGGTCTCGTATGAGATCCCCAACAACTATGGCAAATAAAGCCGAATTACCAAAATCATAATTTTCAATTACCTCGCCAACTACGCTTTCAAAATCATAATTATCCAAAGCATCTTGCACCGTTTGCTGTATTACGTCCGCTTTCATATTTTTCCTCCTTCCACAAAAATTGGCTCAACACTAAGTGCCTGCGTTACCTTAGCAACATTATCCAATGCTTTTAAATGTTTATCATCCCCTTCAGGCGGTATATACAACTGATACTCAAAGCTATTTCCAAAAATCCATTTAACGACCGTGTCTCCTTTGATACGTTTAATTTCTTTTCTTTTTGCCGAATTTCCTTTCAGTACATATTTCATACATCCTCCTTTTGTTTAATTAATGTGTTTACCCCCTCAGAATCTTTCTTAACTTTTATATATCCGTTTTCATGCAGTCTATACAGTAGCCAACGTGCATGATCATCAAGACGTTCATCATCCATTTCACATGTCTTACCCCGATACCAACCCACGTAATAAGACATCATCATTAACGCAAGGGTGATGCCAGTATAAAAATATAAATCCATTAGTTAATCCTCCTATACAGCTAAATTATCTAAAATATTTTCAACTTCTTCCGCTATCCACTGTCTCTCAGAAACACAATCCCTGATCTCAGATGGAGATGTTGAAGTCATTAATTTTTCAAGATCAGTCCTAGCCCGTTCCATCTTAGAATTATTCGTAATATTTAAATGTGTCAACAGACCGCACAATTCGAGAGTGCCATCTACTAAAGAATCCCTGAACACTTTATCCTCTTCGTTCATGGTGTCCTTAATATGCTCCAGTCTCGTATGCAACCTTTGCCACGCATCATCCATCGCAACCTTAATTTGCTTTTTAGAATGCTCTTCCATTTCAGACCTAACCTCCGAAACCAAATCGTCACTAATGTCGCCAATAAAATCCATGTGTTGAGGGGACAATGCCAAAGAGACGGGTTTATACGACACACGCCACGCAAACTTAGTCTCCAACTCCGCCAAAGTTTTGTAATCGGATTCTCGGTACATACTACCCAACTCCTCTTCAGCTCTTCTTTTTAACTCAGCATAATTCCCTATGAACCACTGTACCTCTCGTTCTACTTCTTTAATTAAAGGGTTCATAATGTTTTTAAATGTTAAAAGATTTGACGTAGGCAGATACCGATCCGCTCCTTTAGCCTGATCCGACCAAGCTAGAGTGTTCGTATAGAATGCCTTACGAATAGCGTTATTGAATTTGCCTATCCGTTTCAAACTTTTGTTTGTCGGAAAAAGTTTTTTTCTAAACTCTCCTACATCTGCAAAAGCATTCAGGCTATGAGTAGCCTTTAGTTCCTCAGTCAAAGTTCGATCCGTTTTGTTCCCCATGTATGAACTGATACTCAACTGTACCAACATACCCCCATCCGAAATTTTCTTGCCTAGATCTGTTTCACATAATGCAGCCATAATTACTACCTCCTTTCAGTTTTTAATGTTAACTACCGTACCATGTGAAGGCTTTTTGTCACTCCCTACAACCATCCACAAAACGGGTGTGTTAATGCCTTCCCAATCTCCCCAATTACTCACATACCCATCGGTCAACATGATAATTGCATCATAGTCCACTGTTCCATTCTTAATGTAGGATGTGACGCACCTTGGATCTGTCCCGCCACCACCCGAAGGTTTAGTAAGACTCTCCAACTCATCATACTCACCGTCAGTATATGCTTCCACTCGCTCAACCTCAGAATCCCAATAAGCTACGTGTAACTTCTCAGGCTTCATATCAGTAGCAATCTTCTTAATCTCAGTAACAAATTGAGTCAGTAATGTTTTGTCGCAAGTAACCGATGCCGATATATCACTAAACACTCCCAACGCCCGCACCGAATCGTCATAGGACGATGGCATATAAATATCCTGTGCTATGAATCTACGGTTTGGCCTGCTAAAAGTTACATTTGTATAACCTGCCTTAATGTTATTAACGAACTGATATAACACATTGACCCAATCTACTTTAGACGCAAGCAACTTGTTAACGTCCTGCACCACTGTGCAGCCCTGTTTGCCTGCCAAATAAATACCCTGACGCAACGCATCATCCATTGTCTTTTGTAAATCAGTTTGTTCAGATTCACTCAATGCATCCGCTTCTTCCCACAGATGATCATCGAACCCTTGCATTGCCTCTCCAACTCCCTCTTGGTTTTTACCCTGTTCTCGCTCTTCCCAAAGAATATCAAATACTTTTTTAGGATTATCATCTTTAAATCGCTTATCATACATCCCCCCTTTTGGCATCTGCACACCTAAGCGTTCATGAACTGAAACCGCCTGCTCCCAATGCACAATTAAATAATTAATAACATAATCCAAAGCCATATTTGCTATAACTGCATCGAGTTTAAATAAATCCCGCCAAATAATAAGATGTTTGAATGCCTTATGTAGATTTTCATGGATAACTAAAAAATACAATTCCGCATCGGTCAACGAATGTACATAGTCGTAGTTATACCAAACATCCTTACCATTAGTAGCAGCGGTTTTTACTGTTGAGTATCGTTCATCCCCTTTTTTCAAAATAACTACATCCCCAATCAAAAGAACGCTGGACAACAACTTAAAATTACGATGCCCCATGACACTAAAATGAGCTTTTTGAATTCTTTGTGATACCGTTAACGCCCCCATATACATTCTCCTATTTATCAAATAGCCAATGATTAACAATACACCAATCTTTAAACTCTGCATTTAAGTCAACCAAGCCCCCACGGGGGCTACGCACAATTCCTTTCGCAAAAGTAGCAGCGATCTCTGGCGCAAACCCCTCTCGCTGAACGTACTTTATAAACGATGTAAGATTATTTTTATCCAGCTTAGGCCATGCGATGATCCCGTATACCAAAATTAATTGGGCTATTTTATTATCTGGCACAGTTGCCGAAAGCGGAGATTTAGCTATTGCATCCTTGGTCGGTAAGCTACCTGCTAACTCCTTATATGACATAATGGATTTACCTGCAAAGTCCCCTACTACCCCGCAGACTAAACAAGATAGCTCATCATCGTCATAAAACTCGCTATCATCTAAATACCGAGACGCAAACTCCAGCGTCCGAGGACACACATACGACTGCGACCCACCATTTCTCGGATTAAATATATACTCATTATCCGCCTGCCCCGCATCTTGATAACTAGCAAAAGCCTGCGGAAACTCATTAGCCCACGAGATTAGAATCGGGTTAAACTTCCGCTCCATAGCGTGTGCTATCCACGCTTCACTATCCGGTTTAGCGACGGGTATTACTGTTAATCGACTACGCAAATGTCCCGCCAATGTATCACCCAGACCCAACGCTGGATCATTCCCAGTAAGAACAATAATGCTATCAGGGTGAATATACACATCCCCTAACCTACCGCTCTCTATCATCGGGGCAAACATATTCTGCACACCCGTTTTAGCCTTTGTATACTCATCCAAAATATAGAGGAGAGGCTTTTTTAAATAGGTTTGGAATCTTTTAGGCGGGGTAAACACCGCAAACTTTTGTCCGTCTTCAGTCTCAAACATAGGAATCGTCAAGTCCCCTTCAAACTGATTCTGACAATCCGTAAAACAAACAGGATAATCTTTACATTGTGCTTCTAATACATCTCGAACTTTCTTTGCTACATAGGTTTTGCCTATGCCAGTATCACCTTGCAGTAAAATCCGATTCTTTTTAAGACCTGCTCTCGCAACCACCTTAGCGATCTTATCCAACGCTAATCCAGATTTAATATTTATCTTTTCCATCATACCCCCTTTCGTTTAGTATAATTTACCTTCACATACCCCCATTATTACTATATTATCTACGTAGTAGCTGCAAGCTACTGTCTTACCTCCCATTAAGAATGCCCTAGTCGCAATTTACCTCCTTTCAGCGGTTAGGGCATTTTTTTAGTCCTATGCCTCTTCTTTTTTTAATGAGACTTCAAAAATTTTAGAACCGCTGATCCACTCTTCATCCGCTTCCTCTGTAATGGACGGTTCGATCTCAAACGCCTCGACTTCATCAACATTGCCCTGCTCCATTGAAATCCTAACGAAAATTTTACGCATCACTCACTCCCCATCCTTTACTTGATATTCTTTACTCATTTCTTACTCCCTTTCACTGCCTCAAAAAACCCATTGAATACTTTGGTAATTGCATCACCAACCTCATCTTGCTTTGCGTCATTCTTTCTTTTATCCAATATACGCATAGCTTCCTCACAAGTAACTTTCTCAAAGTCCATTACATCTATAACCTGACTCTTAACCCTACCCATTACACACCCCCTTTTAAAGCACATTTAAAACCATCGGGACAGGTTATAGTCCCACCCCCGTGTGGATAATCGTCCTTCCATTTTCCAACGTATCTGTTTCCATCAACACTAGTGTAAATTCCTTGACCATGCCGCTTGCCCTCTTTAAATTCCCCGACGTATTTATTGCCATTAGCGGCAGTGTAAGTTCCTTGGCCGTGTCTTTTGCCGTTCTTCCATTCCCCAACGTATTTGGAGCCATTAGAAAAAGTGAAAGTCCCTTGCCCGTGCATTAAACCGTCCTTGAATTCCCCGACATAATTATAAGTTTTACCCATTACACACCCCCTTTCACTAGTAGCTTTACTCCATCTGCACCACTGTACAGTGCTAAGTCGATGTTCGGGGCTCCAATCACCTTATCCCCCATAATTAGCTTTATTCCATCTGGACTACTGTACAGTCCATCAGCTTTCTTACTCAGTTCAACAATAAACCCATCATCAGTTTCTAACAATACCTTAGTATTTGTATCTATAGCTTCCCAAGTTGCTTCAGGTTCTTTACCCATTACACACCCCCTTTCATTTTATATACGATTTTCAAATTTCATTACTTTACCTTGCGTACCATGCGCTATGATAGATGGCGACCCCGACCCGTGCCTAACGCCATTACACGCCATACA
>Ga0208790_1000730_pt1 | contig 15035 bp, 24 predicted proteins | sample 10_taG_FD_184083 | JGI IMG/M metagenome (GOLD analysis project Ga0208790, IMG submission 184083) | Marine viral communities from the Subarctic Pacific Ocean - 10_ETSP_OMZ_AT15264 metaG (SPAdes) (version 2) | ecosystem: Environmental > Aquatic > Marine > Oceanic | place: Pacific Ocean | collected... | reverse complement strand
GAAGACCTTACCTGCTGAATCTATCTTAAAATGCTCTACGCCATTTACTCCTGCATCATTCACAATTATAAAGTCGGCTTGATTAATTGTTCCTGTGTATTTAAAACCTATGGCATTATCACCTGAGGCAGTTCTAAAGCCAATACTTGCAAAAGAGTTTGTAACAGTACTATTATTCTCTACACGAGCAATAGCTTTAGTTAGAAAATCACTGGCAGTATATGGTGTGTTATCCGTATGTAAAACATCTAATCTATGAGAGGGACTACTCGTCCCAATCGCCACGTTGCCTGATGAGTTAATGGTCATATTCTGATTACTCCCCCCCGAAAAGAAAACCAAATCGTTTTCAGAACGTAATCGAACATCAGAGTCTCTTGCTCCTAGGTACCCAAGTAAAGATGTCCCGTTATTTTCAAAAAAACTGAGTTCGCCAATATTTCCAGAAGAACGACCTACAATATCAATTGCTCTTGCTGATGAGTTCGAAAGGACTGAAAGAGGGGCATTCGGACTACTCGTCCTAATCCCCACTCGATTATTAGTGGAATCAACTTTTAATGTTGTCGTATCAACAGTTAAATCACCAGTAACCGCTAAACTCGTTAATGTCCCTAAACTCGTAACGTTTGTCTGTGCAGCAGTTGATAGTGTCCCAGTTAAAGTTGTTGCTGCGACTGTGCCAGCTACCGTTACAGTTTGATCTGTTAAGGTAATAAGGTCAGTGTCACTCGTGTGCCCGATAGTTGTACCATTAATAATCACGTTATCTACTGTAAGAGTAGTTAATGTTCCCAAACTTGTAATATTAGCTTGTGCAGCGGTATTAATTGTACCTGTAAGATTGCCCTCGAAAGTAGTCGCAACTACTGTACCTGCTGTGCCTGAAAACACTTCCGAACTATTCGATGCATCGGGGATAAATGTAAATTTCCCAGTTGAATCATGAAAACCAAAGAATCCTATTTTAGCAGCAGATCCATTATGCCATCTAAACTCAATTCCCCTATCTTTATTGTCATCTGATCCTGGGGCGGTATCTCCGCCTAATGTTAGAATAGGATCATCAACGGTAACTGTGGTTGAATTTACTGTAGTGGTTGTCCCACTAACCGTTAAATTGCCACTCACAACTAAAGCGCCTGTAACGGTAGCTCCTGTCTTATCAAGGGTAAGGACATCATCAATTGACCCGTCTGTCCCGTCAGCCACACTAAAAATTATTTGCCCTTTTTCAGTCCCATCACTCACATCAAGTTGTTTGATTCGCATACGAGCAAATTGAGCCTGTTGATTATTGTCATTCTCTGAATAATAATCAATGTCATAATAATCATTATCGGCTGGGGAAGCTGAAACTCTGTCATATCTAAGCAATGAAGTGCCTACCCCATCCTCAGTTTTCTGAATTAAAATTGGAAGAGTAGATGACCCCCCATTAACAACTATATTATCAATAAACAATATTTGCCCGTCTAACGACAAGTTGTCATGACTACCACCTATTCCCCATATGCTAGGCGTAATTAAGTTTCTGTTGTCATAGGTTACTGTTCCAGAGCCCCTAAATATATTATAAAGAGGAGCATCTATAGTCCCATTAATTGTTAATGTCTTTCCGGAGGCTATTGTTGTATACGCCCCAAAGATATATTTAATATTTATGTTACTTGGGATTGTTAAATTATCAGATATACTCCAATTGCCAGGTGTTAAAAATACCGTTCTATCAGCGCCCGATGCGGATGTAATAGCCAATGAAATGGCATTGTCATCTGTGGCTGTTCCAAAATCAGACGCATTAATTTCATTTGTTGTTGCTGCTGCGCTAGGCGTAAAAGTCATATTTTCAATTGTTTGAATAGTTGCGCCGTCTGAATCTGTTATTTTAACCGTGTAAGTTCCATCAGCAAAAATTTCACCAAAACCACCAGCAGTTAATGTTACTGGATTAGCACTAGCTGTTTCTTTCTCCGAGTCTACCCACACTGTTTTAAGTGTTGATCCATCTGTTGCATAAAAATACACTTTACCTTGGTTAAGCGGACCCCCAGCACTATTTGTAAGCCCTGATATTAATATATCTACTTGTTTAGCCTGTGCCATTAATAACGACCTCCTGTGTTAGGTGTAATATATAAAGACCCTGTTTCATGATCTTTTTCCTCTGCATTTTTCCTTGCGTTCTCGGCCAAAAAAACCAAGTCCCTAAATGCTTGTCCTGTAATTCCTCTTTGAGGGGCTAATTCCACAGCTAATAATTTAGTTAGAGGGCTAAGCCATTCTTGTGGGAAATCAGGATTATCTGTTGACGAATCCATATCATCAGAATATTTATACGCATTAAATTCAAATACATAATTAGTTGCTGAATCGGGATATGGATATAAAAATAATTCTGGGGTTGATTTCCTTTTGAACCAGAACTGAGTGGGAGCAGCCGTGCTATTTGTGTCGTATCTATTCAAAAACTCCTCATTGGTAATCTTAGTCATCTGAGAATTTGTCTCTGAGCTCTTATCCCTTCTTAACCCATTCTCAATATCAATAATATTAGTGTCTAATTTAGGATTACAAATTGATGTATACGCTGTACTCGCTGCCCATGTAGCGCCCGAAGTAGTAGTTAATTTCTTCCAAAAACTTAAATATTGTGAACCAGTAACAGGTTTATTTGTGGTTGAGGCTGTGTGGTTTCTGATACACTCATAATCAACCCCGTCAGAACCTAAAACTACACTTGATGCCGTTAAATTAACCGTAATTATCTCTTGATTCCATATAAGAAGACCTAAATTTTTCTGAATCATATTTAAATATTTACGGCCAGTGCTATATTGATCCCCTGTTAAAGACCCCCCATCACGCAATGCATTTATACTTTTATACGCTAATTCTATTATTTCATTTGTAATTAAGTTAAAATCAGAAGATCCACTAACTGCCATTTGTTACCCCTTAAAAAGCCAATCTAAATTGACAAGTAAATTTGCCTCAATCTCAATGTCCCCTAAATCTTCAATTGAAAGTTGTTCAAAATCTAATTCTATTTCTTTATTTAAAAGCTCATCCAACTCTTTTTGTATTTTAATTTTGTTTTCTGGTGAAAATTTATATTGACCTACTTCACCCTCTATTTCTTGACCATAATGCTTAATTCTTTCATTTTGGGTCTCTATGTACTGCTCATACTGGCTATTAACTTGCTTAATTATATTTTTAATTTTAAATGAAGTAAGTGCTTTTAACTTTAATCCCCCTAAAATATCTAAATATTCTTTTGAGGTTTTTATTGTTATTAGTTTGGTCTTCATCCTAGCTCCTTAATCATTCAAATTTAAAATTTCTAATTGGCATTTTATATTTTCTTTCATTATCTCGAACCGAGGGAAGATCAAAGCAATTTTTGCATACAATCTTCCCTGTTTGTGGTTCTTTCTTTAACTGGGACATTAAATAACCCTCTACGGCACACCGATCACAGGCACGTTTATAATCAAACAATCTGCCTTTTTTGCGATTCAGTTCTAAGTTTTCGTATAAGGGCATTTATAATTATGCTCCAGGATTTCCGTAGATAGATCTCCAGTCGTAACAACCTACTCCAAATCGCATGTAAGAAGTCACTTCTTTTTGCATTGATTTGTTGACATAATCATCCTTAATTATTGGAGATTGACGAGTTTGAAAAGTTAATCCTCGTTGACTGGTTCTAATGAAGAATGCATCGGCATCCGAAATATCATTTGAAACAACATATCCCTGAGGGAACATTTGTCCACCAGCAGCTTGTCGTCCAAAAACATTGATATCATTGTTAGCAGAACCTACAGTAAGCTCACTAAATAATAGTTTTTGAGCAGTAACTGCTTCTCCTTGAGGTACAATTAACAATTCAGGAGTTGCCTGTATTTTAAGTCCTCGTGGGTCTACAAATGATGCGATGTCATTGATAGCGGTAATTAGCGATGCTTCGCTTAAATCAGCAGCAGAGGCTGCGGTGTTAGACCCTGTTCCACCAGATCCTGACAAGGCGTGATCTGTAGCACACATTGCAGAACCATCAGCTAATTTATCTGCTGTAGCAGTAGAAAAAGCTGTGTTTAATCGATCAATCGCAATAACTTCCATTGTCCTTCCAGCAGATGTGCCAAGATCAAGTAAGTTTTGCTTTATGCGATCATACTGATTATCTGCAAGTGCTTCATGCGAGATTAAATAACGCAACGCATATGCAATATTCTCGATATAAGTCTTAGGACCTTGGTTAGTTGTGTCTAACGAAGAGATTTGCCCTTCAGCTTTAACTGTGTGCAGACCAAATCCACCAACTTCTTGATATTGCTCAACTTCTTTTTCAGATGTTGTTAAATCAAAAATCTTCTTATATTTATCTGGGTACTTTGCATATCCTACCCCAAATATTTCTTTTAATCCCTCTAGTAATAGAGCCGGATTTGTACTTCGTGTAATTGACATTTTTTTACTCCTTCTTTAGTCCTTTAAATTAAACGCTAGCAGCAGATGTAGTTCCTGTTTCAGAGAATTCTACAATTAAATCAACATGAGCTTCGCCCCATGCGTTATCTTCAGCGGTTTCTAATTTCCCTAAAATTCGTAACTGTGTGCCTGTTCCAATATCACTTGCATCCAATTCATATGTAGAAACACCACTCGTTGTAGATGCATTCCCAGCAACAAAATCAGCCGTTGCGTTTACTGCTGTAGCTGCAACAGTTGTTCCAGTGTCAGATTGGATAACAAACTTCCGTCCTGGTGTTATAGGAATTGCGTTGACTGTACCTGCTGTAGAAGCAGGAAGATAAGTGATAGAATTACCATCAGAGTCTTTAAACCCCCATGCAATATATTTAACTACTGCAGCATCTCCTGATTCAGCTCTACCATATCCACCATCTGCTTCCATTTCTAATGGATCACCCTTCCCTATTGTTGTAGCATTAGATGCATCAACACTTACTGGGAAAAGAGGTCCTTCTTCAAGAGGTCGAAACCCTTTAGGGCTATCTGCGTTTGCCATTTTTTACTCCTTATTATTTTAATATTCACGTTCTATTTGTATATGCCCCGCACTTACACCCCGACTAATATTTTCAATCAAAGGACGGCGTTCATAATTGATTTTTCGGATAGCGTCACGAGTGTCTATATGTGTCTTTAATAAGACATCATTTCCAACGATAATACGGCCATCTGATTCACTTAACATTCCAACATTAAGATGTGAAAATTGTAAATCAAAGTCTTTTATACCCTCTTTTCTAGCGTGTTCGTATCCCATACTGAGCCTACGAGGGACCTTAGATTCAGAAGCCCAATAGCTAACTAGCTCTGGGTTTTTAAATTTAACATTCCTAGACCCGCTTAAATTACGTTTCAAGCCATCGATATCTATTTTTTTCTTTGGGGCAGATGAAATAAATTCATCCGATGTGGCAGTGGAATCAGCATTCTCTACAATTTCTGCTTTTTTCTGCTTAGGTTTATTCCACCGAAGTTTTTGTGTCAGGGATTTAGCTTCGCTAGATGATAAAAGTATATCTTTATCACTCCCATCTACTAATAATAACTTATAACACTTTTTTTTATCGTTGTCAACCTCTTTAGTGATAATTTTTCCGTTTTTATCCTTTTGAGAAACAGCTTTATTAATATCCGAGAAATCAATACCCTCTCCATCAATAATAATATCTTCTTTTGTAATTGAAACTTCCATTTTACATTGCCTCCTTTTTTATTATGTTTTTCTTAAATTTAATAGCTAATTTTTTAATATCTGATTCGGGCATATTTGGATCTATTGTTCCTGCAACAGATCTTGCATGGTCCAATTCACTTCTCGTAATGGTTATAACGTTACTATTTCTTCTCCCAATAGTGCTTGGGGCTTCCCCAGATACAGATGATTGATATGGGTTCTTTTGGAACTCTGGCATAGCATTTGTTCTTCGTGCTATTTCATCTAATTTTTGGTGGTCACTTAGATGAGATAAAGCAGGATCAGAATATACCTCATGGTTAATTTGTCTCGCAGCATAAGTTTTAGCCTTCTCAACTCCAAACCAAGGATTTTTAGATTTAAAATATTCTTCTGCTTGCTGAGGATCAGATACAGTCGTATTTGCTTGTGAGGATGATTGTAAATGTCGGATCATGTCCTCTTGCGATCGAGCAAACGCCTCATCATCTCCGTCCTCACTCGCTTTTTTCATATCTTGCCGTATTTTTTTTAGATCTAATTCATTTTGAGAAGTCATTTCTTTTTGAGATCGGTGGCTCTCTTTTGATTTAAGGAACTCTATCTCTTTCTGCAATGATTCTACTGTACGACTAAGTTCATTTGCCTTTTCCCCATTCTTGTCAGCTCGTCTGTTAGCTTCTCCTCTATCTTTAATTAAACCCGTAATCCTCTTTTTGGTCTTATCTTTCATTTTAGGGTTGATTAATTTCTTGGCCTCTTCAGGAATTTCCTCTGTTTCAGAATTTTCTTCCGTATCATCAACCACTTCAATCTCATCAGACTCAGACTCTTCAACTTTAACTTCAATCTCTTCTTCTTCAATATTATCTTGTAACCCACCTGTTAATTTTTGGTCTATCATTTTTAACTCCTATCCTTATATAACAAATTCATTCTGTGTAGGCGTATAATCTTCATCAACCTTAGCTATAACGGAATAAATCGCATCCTCCCTCAAATAAATATATTCTTTCCCATTGTAGGTTCGTATCGACATTGTTGATCTGCCAAAAGTCACATAATCCCCTGGTTTAAAATTATCAACAGAATCACCAACTGCTAAAACAGTCCCCTCAAACATTTCAGCGGTGCCCCCTTTAGTTGCAATATCTGGGATGATAATTCCTGATTCCGTTTTCTTTTCAGCTTGTTTAACTACAACATGATCGTCCTGAAGTCTTACAATAGTTTTCAATTTAATCCTCCTGATTTTTTTTAAATTCGTTTACTTCTTCTAAGACCTCCTCTAACACATTGAAAGCGCCGATTCGTTTCGACACTTCCTGTGTAAATTTTTCAGGTTCACACTCATAAGATGTTATTTCGTCTAATTTATTTCTTTTTATATCTTCAATTAACCCAATTACAATTTCGGTATGCGGGGATTTAAACCAATCAAACCAGTCTAAATCCGAACCCCTTAAATATAATTTTTCTCTTTTATCCATAATTTAAGCCGTTGCACCTCCTTCTATTTTTTTTGCAGCATCCTCATAGTTCTTTGCCTTTTCCTCGGAAGCTAGTCTGCCAGCCTCGTTTTGCTGGGCTTGAATAGCTGCTTCATTTTCAAGAACCCTTTGGTTATCTGAGGCTTTAATCGCTTCTTCATAAATCAAATCAAGCTCTTTAATTACGCTAGGGGATTCGCCATACGCTTCAAGAAATCGCTTATTTGCCAAACTCACTGCCCTTGGATCGTTTTGCAATATAGGATCTTGCTTCACTATATTTAATAACGTCTGAGCCTTTGCTACAGTCTGATCTTTACTAATAATATTGGGGTCTGACACGGGCATAATAGAAAACTGAGTTTTATAATCATCCCTAGCAATTTTGATCCTATCTGGGTGGTCTCCCTCTTCAGCCGTTACGCCTATATACTCAACAGGATCTAAATATATTGAATACATATCTTTTATTGCCTGAAACTCCTCCCCTAATGAAACATGTACAGATTTTTGAATATCTGTGAATAGCTTTGCCCCTTCAGAGACAGCTATGCTTGCTGCTGTAGCAGTTGTATCTGATTTAGGCGCTCCTCCAGAAAAAATCTCAGTCACAGTGGATAAACTATTCGCTTGGTTTTCAACAAACTGTAATAGACTTAATAATACTTGTGATGGAGGAGGGGGTGTTAATGGGAAAATTGCTTTTCGAATATCGTCAGATTTAATATTTACATCTGCAAATTCGCCTGGCTGTAAACTCAAATGACCTGATTTCATGCCACTGCCTTTAGATTTAATCCCTGAAAATACGGTAGACCTCCCACCTGCATCTAACATTATGTTAATTGAAGAGTTAGCGGTGCTTGCTAATCCCATCAACAAGTGGCCAAAACCATATCCATATATCGTTTTGTCATTTTGGATTAAGGTGTATTTTGTGAAATAATTTAAGGGTTCTCCTGTTTCGGGATGCGAACGTCTCGTAATCCGAAGGACCTCTTTGCTTTCATAATCAACTGTAACAATATAAGGTTTTTTATATTTATCTTTTTTTAATTGGAGGTAAGTATGTTGCTCTAAAACATTCCTTGGCGTTGTTACATCAACCTCATTTGGGGATGTTAAACCTATTGATTCTTTGTGTCTCTGTGTCTCACTATCCTCTGTAGAATCAGAAATAGGGTCTAATTCACATTCACGATAAATACCTTTTCCTTGTTTTATCTTTATTTCATTTTCATTTTGATGTAAAACGTGAGTATATCTATAGCAATCGTCTAAATCTTTTGCGTAATAATTAATAACAAAATCTTCTGGTAGGATATCCGTAGATACCACTTTCTTTTTAATAGAATCCCAATATACTTTCCGAAACGCAGTCCCATCACGGCCTAGTTGGAATGCAGTGTTTCTGAATGAATGATAAAAGCTAGGTCTTCCATACATTAATTTGAAATTTAAATGCTTTTCAACTCGCTTACTTAACTCTTGGGATACATCACTATTATCTATAGGATCAATTTTAATTAATTTTGCATCTGAAAATATATTTAAGAGCAATCTTGAAGCAAATTGTATTGTTGCTTTCATTTGAATAGGTAATTTTACGTTAGCTGAATCAGGATGAGGGAAATTCTTTGACTCTAATTTAAGTTCAAATAGCTTATTATAAGCGTCTCTACTCTCTTTAAGTTGAGAAATAGACTTTAAATCTAAATCATAGCCATCACATGCCTCCTGACCAATCTCTTTTAGTTTTTCATCGTCAAGTTTTTCTGCTAAATTCTCAAAAAACAACGATTCTGGGTCTGCTAGTTCACCCATTTTATCTTTAGGAGCCTCTTCCGCTACCTCTTCATCTTCAACAACTACTATCTCTTGTTCAGCCATTTTTCCCTCCTTTCTTTTTAATATCCTTCTTTTTCTTTTTAGGTCTTCCAACCTTTGATCCGTATGTTCCTTTACCGCATGGCATACTATTCTCCTTTTTTAAGCATAAAAAAAAGGCACAACTACTCGATTATCGAATAATTGTGCCTCTTGTTATCTTTGGGTCTAAGACCTAAGTTCCTGTGGACTAATTTATGTTTTATTTTTTACTATTTACTTATTTTTCACCCTCTTGTACACTTGCTTTTTGATATCAACAGTGAAAACTATACCATCCTTCACAATGATGGATACTGTTCCGTTCTTTATTTCATTTTCTTGTATTGCAGTATAAATGTCAAATTCACTCATTTAATACCCTGTTATTTTATCCCTATCCTCATGTCCAGGATTATAATATTCTTCCACATAAGGCTCTTCCCATTCAGTCTCCAATAAAGCAAGTCGGTATAAATTCTCACACATATCATCGTCTTTTTTAGACGGCTTCCCTTCTTTGTCGTACATCCAATTCAGGCACTGCTTAACGGTTTTCCCTAAATCTCTAAAGAAAAACAACATAGGGATCTTATTTACCGTCATTAACAATGAATTGATCGTAATGACCCCATCATTCTTCAACTTAGAACCTGCCTCTAAATACATATCAAAACGATTAAGGGCTGCATCTATTTTTGACCACGTTGAATGCTCAAAATCCTGCCCAGCAGTGTTTCCTTTCGCCAAAGGGTCACAAATAACTCGATTTATTCTTAGCATATAACGATTCTTTTTTTGGATAATGCTTTCAGCTATAATGTCACCGTTACCTGACACTGTGTCCTCAAAACAAACATACTTTCTCCCATCTGGTGAAGTCGCTAAATATAAAATGTCATGCGCTTTTTGGATACCAATATCTATTGCAACATCCACCATCCAACTTGAAGGTATTTCAAAATTCCTTTCAACTACATGTATTTCTCGATCCATATTTAGTATTATCCCTGACTTATAACTAGGAACACCCCTTAACCTTGCAGACCTCTCGTCTTCTGTAAGTGTCTTTGCGAACTGATCTACCCCTGCTTGTGTAATACCAAATCCTACATTATCCTGAATATCACCTTTAAAAAATATTGTTGATTTATCTAAGTGCCCATTTTCGTCAACGCCATTAACAACTTCTTGGTCTATCCATGCCTCTTTCAAAAGAGTCATTGCGAATATTTCTATACCCTGAAAATCCACAAGACCCCTTGCACACGCAATTCTATTTTGTCTTTTAGGTGGCTCATCATATATAATTATATGACCGTTCCAACCCTCAAATAATTCACTTTCTGAACTATTACTTAATATCTCAATTGTACTTCCTGTAGGATGAGTCCATATAGCCTCAACTCCTTGCTTGTTCTTCCTGGGCTGGACCCCCCAGCTATGAGGCCATAGCTCTTTTATGGTTGAAATAATTACCGTTTTGACATGTTTTTCCCAATCTTGACCTACTATTCGTATCTTAATTGGGGGCTCCCAATCTCTACTATTCCAGAACCAGGTCCCTACCTCATTTGGGTCTTCCCAAGGAAAACAACCCCTTAATGCAGTTAAAACCGTAACGCCTGTACTCGAAAACGTCTTACTAATCCTATTCGCACCAACTAATCCATATATTTTATATTGCGGATCTCTTAGTGCTTGGAAATATTTTTTCTGAATAGGGTTACTTTCCCACGTCCCATTTTTACCTAAATACCCTTTATCAGGGTCATTAAAAAATAACAGCTTATTCTTTTTTTCGTATTCTTTTTGCTGTTTAATTAACGATTTTTTTTGTATATCTAGCTTTTCTTCCTTCGCCTTTACAGCCTCAAGCTCTTTTTTAATTTGAGCTATTTCCTTTGCTTTTTGTTCAGGCGTTAGTTTTTGTTTCATTTGTCTTCTAATAACCCATTCTTAGCCCAGTCAGATATAACCGTTAAAACTGCATTTGAAATCATTAGTGACGGCCTTTCAACACCATTGCTTGTTTTTAATGAAATACTCTTGTTAGTCCTTAATTTAACTTTAAATTCTTTAGCTTTTTGTAACAAACTAGAGTTACTGATTTTAAAAAACTTAGATTCAAATTCATTTTCAGACAGCCAGTAACTATCACCTGTATCAGGGTAGACTTTATACCCATTTTTATCTGGCAAGCTTAAGCTAAGATCATCCCCACTAAATTCAAAACACGTCATTGCCTCTGCTACTACTAATTTAGGGTCTCCTACGTATGTATGTTTAGCCATTATTAGTCCTAAATAACCTAGAAAACCAAGGTTTATTTGTTTTTTTCTTTGTTTTTTCGGGGTTTCTCTTTAATTCCCTTGTTAATTTATATCTTCTTACATCCTCTAATGCTTTATCTCTTCTTACATCCTCTAATGCTTTATCTATTTTCTTGTGTAATTCTTTCATTACATCAGATGTTAACTCTTCAGGCTCTTCTTTTAACGGCTCTAATACCCATTCATGGTTTGGGTCGGGGATGAAGATGAAATTGGTATTATTTTTAGTACACGTACAACACTTACCACTATGAAAAGATGACATTGAGCTTCTACACCTACACAATGAAGAATAAAGACCCAATCCGTCCGTAAATAGCCATCCCCCAGGGACACGAATCCTTCCAAACGAATACCCCGTATACTTGTTCTTTATCCATTCAAAACTCCTCGGATAAACCTTACCTGGAATCTCTACTTTTAATTCTTTTTTAGTCATACATTGTCCTTTTTAGCCATTACTACATTCTGTCCTTTCCAAATTATTTCCTTATACCATTTTTTTTTGTCAGTCAAAAAAACCTGTTGGTATCCTTTATTTTCAATTCCTGATATATCATATATACATGCGAGGTATATCTTGAACCCAGCATTTTCAAGTATTCCTTTCATTTTACGCTCATCATAATTTATGTGTGACTTGAACTCCAAGCTACATTGCTTATCATGACTTAGGAATGCTAAAAACTTCCCTTTTTCAAAACATTCTAATAATTTAATTTTACCCATCTACACTCTCCTTACAATATTCACAAATAAATATTCCTGTCTCATCAGCCTCTTCTATCTCTTTTTGGCTAACACTTATAATATCCAGCTTACACCAAGCACATATTTTGGGTTGGTTCTCATAATCGTAGGCCATGTGTGCAAGCTCCATGTAGTCCTTATACACCCAAATAACGTGATAAAAATATGATGCAATCTAATATAAAATTAATACCTAATAACCAAATGGCGTATATTGCGTACCTGTATTTTCTCTTTAAATATTTATATTCCCATAAACATACATAAAATTTATCATCCTGTTTTAGAAAATCACGGATAGAATTAGTAGCTACGGTCTTAATTAAAACTCTGCTCCCCGATTGTTTTGTTTTTTTACGACAAAATTGCTTCAAATCCGCCCATAACTGCTTATCTGTTTTAAATGAAACCTCAATTTCTTTATTTTCTTCCATAAATCCTCCTATATATCTATGTTTTTATCGCTTAAATCGTTTTCACACTCAGAAATTAAACGATTTAAGTACCATTTCGCCTTAAATAAATCTTCAACCCCCTTTTTCTTAGGAAATCTCCAAATATATTTCAAAATATTAGCTTTTAAGGCACCTTGAAATTCATCTTTAGTCATGGATGACTTAATTGCGTCTATACACTCAATCTCGCCAGACTTATAGTGCGAAGGATTTATGTTGTCTTTTTTAGAAGGAGGCAACCTATCCCCATTTTTAACATGAATTTGGCCACAAGCTATAAATAAATGCTCATTGTCATAGTTTGCATTGCAATATGCACACGTATATACCTTCTTTATATCTGTATTAGTATATTTCATGGTAGTATATAAATAGAATTGATGATAAAAAGCATGTTAATAAAATAATGTAATCTTTAATTGCAATGTATAGTAACAATCTGAGGCCAATAAATAGGACAAAGCTAATTACTGTAAGAAATAATATATATAATATATGAGGGATATATTCTCTCATTCTCTCAAGTCCTCAACAGAAATTACTTCCCCAGGTCCTTTGTAGCCTTCAGACCAACAATGAGAGATCCTTTTATGATTCTCTTCACAGGCTTTAGCTCCTTCTGCAATTTCATAACTTTTATCGCAGTTCTCACATAAATATACCGTAACTTGCTTTTTAATCATTTAGATCCCCTATATTTGAGTCCATAATCCTATTTATTCTTACAATTCGGCGATCAGTATTCTCTTTATGCCTTTCTATTTTTTCGTCAATAGCATTTAATCTCCTTATTATAATTTTTATATCTGAAGTTAATCGCTCGATATTAATAATCTGAAATGCACATAATATGATAAGTGATGCTAAAACTCCTATAAAACCGATGTCTATCAAACTCATTTACTTCCTCCATGATAATGCTTCGCATAGCCACTAGAGATCATTATTTCTGATAATGACATCCCATTTACCAACACATCCGCTATAACCCTAAAATACTTGCCTCGTGAAACGTCCCTTAACTCAAAGTAAGTAGCTTTACTAACTATCCCTTCCAAATAAGCCTTGGCTGAATATCCTAGTCGCTTCTCTCTTTTATTTCGGGTACGAATCTCAGGAGTGTCTATCCCTTTTAACCTAATACCTATATTTTTACAGAAAATAGGCTCATTACACGATAAATTAACGTATATAGTGTCCCCGTCGTACACTCTCAGTACTTCAGTGATCTCAAGGGCTTGTATTTGCGTGAATAAAAAGAATGTTAAGGCTAGTAGGAGTTTCATTTTAGTCCTTTTAATAATTCTTGAGCTTCATTTATAGGTGTTTTATCTGTATTTTTACTAAAAGAAATAATTTCATTATCATATAATGATTGGACATGTATTTTTTGATCTCTGAATAACGGTACCCCTTCAGAATTAGAAAGAATATGGTTAAGTATTTTTAATTCAATAAATACACGGCAATATATTAAATTTCTGTCTGTCCGTATGGTAGGATATTCACGAAAAATAAATTTATTAATTTGACAACCAGTAGAATGTATGACTTTAACCATAAAATCAAAATGAAAAAGAAATTTCTCTAAGGCTTCTTCTTCTGATAAGTGCGCTAATTCATCCCAATCCTTCACTTTCTTCATTATGATCCTTTCTGGGTCATCCTTTCCCCATTCTTCGGTACCAATATTACTTATAGTTTTATATGTAGGGTGATTATTCATCCCCGAAACCCCATAGGGAGACCTGCCTGAGTCCCCCAAAACAGACTCAATCCCATAAGCATCTTTTAAATATAAATTGAATTTATCTGGGTTAATTTTTATTTGTTTCATTTACCTTCTTCCTCCAGTCCATCTATCCACGTACGAACCACTACAGCAGCTCCTACAAGCTCATAAGAATGTGCGTATAAAGGGTTGCTAACTGCACTCTCATGCCTCATGTCTGATGACACTTCTTTCATTAGGGATTCTAGGGCTTTTAGTTTGGTTATGAGGGTCATTTTTTGCATTGATTTACCTTGTATTTCCACTTGCTATAGTATCCAGGTCGCCTTTCATTTGGATGCTCTAACTCTTTCCACCAATAATCAGGTTCCTCAACCAGTATCTTATGAAGAGAATGCTTACTATCCTCATCTAATCTCCTGTACAGTTGCTGTATTTTAGTCCAAGTAGTCGGTTCTTGATTAAATATCCCCATTTAACCCCTTTTGTTTTTTAGTACCTAAAGTCATATCTACAAGTTCTTCAACTGATCCTATAGGAGTGTGTTTTTCAATTTCTTTACGGGAAAGAGCTACCCATTGTGTGTTGAAACCACCTAAATTGTGATTGGAAGGGTTAGATAAATCTTTAACACGACTGTATTTAATACCATCTTTTTCCCTTTCCTCTAATACTGAGATGAATATATTT